>Ga0138256_10003914_pt1 | contig 15805 bp, 8 predicted proteins | sample KNB2016incub_MG_FD_105486 | JGI IMG/M metagenome (GOLD analysis project Ga0138256, IMG submission 105486) | Active sludge microbial communities from wastewater in Klosterneuburg, Austria - KNB2014incub_MG | ecosystem: Engineered > WWTP > Activated sludge > Unclassified | place: Austria... | reverse complement strand
CTTGATTTGACCCTGTTGTGTTCTGTCGGTTCGGCTGTCTTAAAAGTAGATTTCTTAGTGTGAAGTTTAGGTATTCTCTTTTTTGAATAATCCAGCGTGAAATCATTTTCCATTGTAAACAAAGTAGCGCTTAGAAAATCTTTCCCGAGCACCTCTTCAGCTAATCTTATACCGGCTTCGGTCTGAAAATTCTTTACAATGTCCTTAGTCTTATATCTGAATTTGAATGAGATCCGCTCCTCTTCCTTGACTGTAATCCTTGTAACGTAGATATTCTGAAATTCCTTATCATCACCTCTGTACTTTCCGAATGTGATCTTCACAAAAGAATTATCATCAATACTCTTTCTGAGTAATTCTATGAATCTGTCTTTTTCGTTATCCATATTTGCTTTTTTTAATCTCTCAGTGAATGTAAAAATTTAACTTTCTCTTTTATCATACTCTTCATTCCGTTACTTTTTATTATATCTCTTACAACTTCATTATCTGCAAACACCTGCCACTCCGTTATCAGATTATCTTTTACTTTCGCACGCCATGCAGCCGGGATTTCAAACATATCCGATTTACTTACTTCATCAGAATCAAAAGTACCTTTAGCTGTCCCGAATATCCCGACAGAATCATCTGTCATAAGAGTATTTTTTATTGTGATTTCATAATTCGGAAACCATTTGAAATATAACTTCCATGCATTCTTCATTTCTTTTTTCCCGTTTACAACAATGCCCATCGAATCAATGAATTTATGATCATCTGATAATAAATGGACTATTCCATTTATGTCATGTTCGTTAATCTTTTCAAGAAAATTTATTACAGTTGTTAGTACATCAAGCTGTTTTGTATGTTCCTCTTTTTCCTTGTTAATGGATTCAATATCCGATTCTTTTCCCAGGTAATATGAATCAAGCCTCGTTTCGGAAATTTTATTTCTTACTTTTTTAACTTTGAATGCCGATACACCCGGACGGGATGTTACAACCCGTATAGGTTCGCTTCCGATAAAATGAACAGCTGCTCCGTCTTCTACTCCATATCCCTCGCCGATCGTATCTTCAAGAATTAATCTATGAAATGCTGATTTCAATTCAGCTCTGTCATCATAATGCGGACAAAAACTTCCCTGCAATAATCCAAGACACGGAAGCCTTGTAAGTACGCCTTTTGAAGGATTGGTTATTCCGTCATTGAACCAGCAGATTGCCCCGGCGCTCATTCCGGTAAGTATTATTCCTTTTGCCCATGCCTTTCTCATTATCTTATCCACACCTGTTTCTTTCCACTTATCTATAATAAGTTTTGTATTTCCGCCTCCGACGTGTATTATGTCTTTGTCTAATATGAATTTTTCTAAATTTTTTGGAGGATCGAGAAAAGATAAATGCGAAGGTTCGCATTGCTGCTTGTTAAAGAATTCATAGAACATATCCCTGTATTCCTTTCCGTCGCTGCTTGCCGTTCCCATAAAACATATCTTCGGTTTCTTTTTCGGTACCAGCTCTAATATATATTTATCGAGCAAACCATTATGCGGTTCCATTGAAAACATTCCGCCGCCCAAAGCGACTATCTGACGAAGTGGTCTTCTTATCATTTTAATAATTTTACTATTAGGTAATGTAATATTGATTTTAACTATTAACTAAGATACAAAGGATGGTTTTGATATTCAGTGGAAAAGTTAGGGAAAGATTTAATTTATCAGACACATTAAGACTGCCCGAAAACAAAAAAATGTTTTAGTATTCAAATCCGTTTTTAACAGCTTTCAATATTAAGCTGATTTTTAAAATCCCGAATATTACATTAATTAAAATTTTCAAACTGTCTTTCCCAAAAAATCATTAAAGATTTATTATGAAAAAAACAGTTATTATTTTGATTCTTATGATATTTTCTTTTGTAAATGAAAATATTTTTGCTCAGACACCTGCTTATAAACTTACCGCAAAAAACTTTAGTATTTATCCGGAAAATAAATTGATATTTGATATCTGGTTGCAAAGTAATGACACCACAACTTTTGAATATGCCGGCGGAGAATATAATCTTTACTTTAATCCTGATATTGCAAACGGGGGTTCTTTATCCGTTGTAATTATTGATTCGGAATTACCTGTCAACTTAAGACCTGTGAATCCGGAAATTGTCTGGGATGAAGGTTTTCCCAATGTTATTAAACTTGGTCAGAATGCCTTCCCCGGACCCGGAAACGGATTCGTGATCCCGGAATTATTTCCGGGTAAATTAATAGCAAGAGTTATTCTGACAACTTCTGCTGCAAGCTTCAAATTAACTCATGGTCGTTTTGGAATAGATCTTTTTGCAAATCCTGACTGGAATGATTCTCCTCAATCAGTAAATGCTTCAAAGATCTATGCATACTCAAATGGTTCTCTTCAGAATGTTACTACACCGGCAACACATTACGTTAACCCTCCGGGTTTAGGTTATTGCGGTTCAATTTTACAACTAAGACTCCTTGAAGAAGGATTGTACAATGCATCTCTAAACACTTACAACAGGAAAGACAGCATTACTGTATTTCTCAGAAATGTAAATTCTCCTTACTCAATAGTTGATTCATCAAAAGGTGCAATTGATACTGTAAATTTGTTCGGAACCTTCTATTTCACAAATGCACCAACAGGAACTTATTATATTGTAATGAAACATTTGAATTCCCTCGAAACATGGGGAATGGATACCATCAGGAAAAATGATTGTAATGGCATGGGAGAATGGTTTACGAATACTTTTGACTTCTCAACTTCACCGGCAAAGGCATATGGAAATAATCTTGTTTTGAAAGGATCAGAATATTGCTTTTATAATGGTGATGTGGATCAGAACAGATTGATCAGCTCAGCCGACCTGATCTTTATTCATAACGATCTTCAAAACTTTGTTACAGGATACGTTAATACTGACATTAATGGAGATAATATAGTTGACCTTCAGGATCTGCTGATGACAAAGAAAAATTCAGATGATTTTGTAATGGCTATTACACCTTAATAGTTAATAGTTAGCAGTTAATAGTTAGTAGAATAAGAATTTATAATTTATAAATCTTACAGGCATTCTTATAAAAAATTAGCATTTCTTTCCAAGCTCATCTTATCTAATTTTGTAACATGTCACTCGAATTAATTTCCATGATTGTTATTGCAGTTGCCGCCATTCTGATGGTAGCACTGGAAAAACTTTTCCCTTATACTAAAGGTCAGAAGATCTTCCGCGAAGGTTTTTTTAACGACATAATTCTTTATTCTATAGTTCAGAGTTATGTGCTTGGTCTTATAATATTCGGATTTCTTAACTGGATTCAATTCAATACAAACCTGTATCAGTACAGTCTGATCGGTGACTGGCCCGTATGGACACAGGTACTTTTCTTCGTTGTGACTCACGACTTCTACATATACTGGTTTCACCGATGGCAGCATAATAATAAATTTCTGTGGCGGACACACGAAGCGCACCATTCTCCGAAGACTGTTGACTGGCTCTCCGGCGCGCGTTCTCATTCACTTGAGATTTTAATTAACCAGTCTGTTGAATTCGCTCCGATCATTCTTCTTGGAGCTGCACCTGAAGTTGCAATTTACAAAGGCATGATAAGCGCGGTATGGGGAATGTTCATTCATTCCAATATAGATGTAAGACTCGGAAAACTTCAGTATTTCATCAACGGACCGGAGCTTCACCGCTGGCACCACTCTGATGACGGCGGAAGGGAATTTGAAAATAACTACGGCACTAAATTAGCCGTCTGGGACTGGATCTTCGGAACCGCATTTTTCCCCGATCCAAACGTTCGCAAGCCAATAAAATACGGTCTCAGTGATACTCCGGATTATCCGTTATCTATTGAGGATCTTAAATCAGACAAAAAAATACGATCGGTCTTTGTAACCGTTTACTATGACATTGTAAGCTATGTAAAACAGCATGTATTTGCTTTCCGGAAGTTTAAGTGATTTGATATTATAGTAATTCTGTCAGCTATTTTAGTTCGCTGATCTTCTTACCTAACCATGATTCCTTTGAGACAGGTTTATTTTTCTTAAAGAGAATTTGCAGTTCACCGGTGTTAATTTTGTCAGCACTTGTTCTGATCTTCAGCAAGTATGTATATATCTTCAGATAATTCTTATAATATGTCCCGTGTATATCGGGTATGCCTTTGTGATTTCTTAAGTAATGCCGGAATTTATCTATCTCTGAGATAGCCTCTTCATAGCTTTCCATTTCATAATAATTACAAAGTTTCAGAATGGTCGAATCTGAATAATGGAGATAATTAAGACCTTTAAATCCTTTCAGATATTTTAGCGATCTTTCATATTTTCCATAACTGAAAAATAATTTTGAATAGGAAATTTTTATTTCATCTTCAGAGCTTTCTTCCGGAAGATATACCGAATACTTTTTAATAAAATTTTCAGTCCACTTTTTCTTGTTTAGAATAATCCCTGTAAGTACATAATTCCGGAAAGTTTTAGCGGGAAACACTCCTTTCCTGTCTAAATAAAAACCACCTTGCAGAATTTCTCCATAGAGATCAAACAGCTCGGGACCAAATTTATTCTGTCCCTGATTATGTCTGAGAATACAATAAGAAGTCATCAGTTTATAATATTCCGTTATATCATCTTCTTCAAGAGAATTTCCATTGTTTTTCAGTTCATTGAACAATTTTCTTCCCTTGAAATAATTGAACTCATTTTCAGGATTCTTGAATATATCATAAAAATAGAAAAGCATTGCAGGTATCTTGAATATATTCAATCCGGTTTTGTCGAGTTTTTTCAGAAACACATCATCTATATTAAATCTATCAAGAAGTTCGAGTGAAATATTGAACTCATATTTTCTGTGAGTTTGCTCCTGCTGAATGAATTCTATTCCGAAGAGAAAAAGGTTTTTTAAAAACAGAACCGCCATAATTTCAGAATGCTCGAAATATTTTCTGAATAGATTCTCGGGGATCTTATGCTCCCTTGAGTTATCAATGTTCAGTCTTTCAAGCGTGATATTATTCAGAAACTTTGTATCGCTTTCGGGAAATGAATTCAGATAATTCTTTGATTTTCTGTATTGTGAGTTAAAATGCCTGCCGGTTTTAAGATTATGATAAGCCTTTAAAAGGATCCTGTTTTTTTCAAATGTATCTTCTTTCAGAGTTTTATTGATCAGATATTCTTCTGCAAGTTTGTATAATTCCGAGAACCTGTTGTCGAGAGTCTGTATGTTGAATGCTTTTCCAGGATAAAGTTTTGAATAGATCTTGCTGAGCGTAATACCTTTGAATCCGGACTTTCTATAGTTCATAAGCACTCTGAAAAGCGAAGTGTATTTTCTTCCTCTGTTAAAATAAACTGATGAAATGACTTTCCTGAATTCTTTTATGTCTTTATCTGAGAATGAATCGAAAAGAGAAATGAGTTTATTTTCGGTAATTTTCATTGGGTAGAATAATGATTTAAATTTTGTCTAATTTAACAACTTTCCAGATAATTATAAATACACCGAGATGTTTTTATCTGGGTAGAATAAGTCCTGCACTTCTTTGCCTGTCTTGTTTAAAATAAATAAATTTGCATATTAAAGTATTTTTTAAAAATTAATTTAAACACTTAACATTTTAAATTCATGAAAAACATTCTATCTGTTTTTTTTATTGCTTTATTTCTAATAGCTTCTGCGGGTAACTCTTTTTCCCAGTGGACATCCAATACTTCCGCTAATACAGTGATAAGCGATCCGACAGGAGATCAGGCAACACCAAAGATCGCTTCTACTTCAGACGGGGGTTGTTACATAACATGGTTTGATAACCGCGCAGGTTCGTACGCTGTATATCTTCAAAGACTTAATAAATACGGTGTTGCGCTTTTCCCGGCTAACGGGCTTCTCATAAGCAGCAACACACAAAGTTCATCTCTTCAGGATTTCAATATTGATGTAGATGCATCTGATAATGCCGTGATCGTCTTCACTGATACAAGAAATGGTTCGGCATTGAACCCATTTGCATATCTTATCAGCCCGGATGGAGTTTCTCTCTGGGGAGCTAATGGTGTTTCATTAACTGATTCGACTACAATTTCACAAAACGTTCCGGTGGTAGCCGCAACATCTGACGGCAATTATGTATTTGCCTGGACCTACTCATCAGGACCGAGAAGAATTGCTTATCAGAAATTAAATTCAGCCGGTGTCCCGCAATGGGGTGCAGCTCCCGTTAAATTGAGAGGAACAGGGTCGGAAAACTTTGAATATGCAAGACTAATAAAGTCAGATAACGGAAGCGTTATAATGTGCTGGGATGCATATTCAGGAAACATTGTAACATCATCTTCAATAAAACTTTTTACTCAGAAATTTTCTTCGACCAATGCAAAGCTATGGACAGTACCTCAGGATACAGTTCAGAATCTCGGACGAATGGCCGGTATTTCATATATCCCTACTCTTGTACGCGACGGACAGGACGGAGCAGTTTATACCTGGGTAGATGACAGAGATGTAAATGCAAGACAAAGCGCCTGGGTTCAGAGATTCAATTCTGCAGGAGTCGCGCAGTTTCCGAAAAATGGTTCGGAAGGTTCATCGCTTTCTACCAATAATCACTTTTCACCTTCGTCAGCTTTCATGCCTTCCACCGGAGAGACATATACATTCTGGACAGAGACAAACGGCGGACAGACAGTTGTCGGCGGTTTGTACGGACAAAAATTCAATTCATCAGGAGCTCAGCAATGGGGCAGTGACGGAAAAGAATTCAAATCTCTTGATAATAATCAATTGAGTTTTATTTCAACTTTTGCATCTGATACTAATATAGTCGTTAGCTATAACGAAGCCATCTTCGGAAGCGGAAATTCACTGATCAAAGCAATGGCTACGGGACCTTCATCTGAATTCCACTGGTCAGGCAACATTGTTACATGCGCATCTTTCCTGAGCAGCAAGATCAGAAAACAGGCAACTATAGATCCGGTGTCCGGAATGTCCGTAATGACCTGGAGCGACAACCGCTCGGGAAGCGGAGATATACTTGCGCAGAATATAAATCTTGACGGGACGCTTGGCGTACTTTCTCTCAGCGCTGAATTCGGTATAGAAGCAATGTGGGACGGCGCTGTGCAGGTTCAGGATACAGTAAGATTCTATCTCAGAAACAATTCTTCACCTTATGATATAAAAGATTCTTCCGCTGTTTATCTTAATTCGAACGGCGAAGGTACAGCATATTTCTCTGCTCCCGGAGGTAACTTTTATATACAGACAAAACACAGAAGCGCGCTTGAGACATGGTCTTCCGCAGCAGTATCATTCTCTCCTGGAAGCGCAACCGCTTATGATTTTACTTCAATGCAATCGCAGTCTTACGGAAATAATTCTGTTCTTACTTCGGGAAGATACTGTTCTTACAGCGGTGAAATCACCGGAGACGGAGCAATTGACCTGTCCGATGTAATCGAAGTATTCAATAAATCATCTGTTTTCACAACGGGTTATGTTGCTGCAGATGTTAACGGTGATAATTTAGTAGATCTTTCAGATATTGTAGTTACCAGTAATAATGCATCAGAGTTTGTCACAGTGATAAGACCATAGTATTAATTCAATATAATTTTATTGGGTGAAGAAGCGTGAATGTAATTTATTTGCGCTTCTTTTTTTATGACTGTGGAAAGTAACTTAATGTGATTTGTATTTCAGATTTTTAAAATGGTTTTTATAAATTGTAAATTCCGGCAGAGGCATAAAAACTAATGCCTTTACCGGAATTTTTAATTATAAATGTGCAGTATAAAAAAGCCGCAAATAAATTTATGTTACATACTTATATTATTGGTAATAGATCACTTCAGAAGTATCATCCTTTTTGTGTCTTTAAAATCATTTGCTGATATAGTATAAAAATAAATTCCGCTGGGAAATCCTGCTGCATTCCATTCTACTGAATGCGTACCGGTATTCTTAACTTCATTTACAAGAGCTGCAACCTCTTTTCCTAGTAAGTTATATATTTTAAGTTCAACAGGACTGTTAGCAGTAAGACTGTAACGAATTACTGTAACCGGATTGAAAGGATTCGGATAGTTCTGTTCAAGAATGAATTTATCAGGAATGCCCGATATTTCTGAACTCCCGACTGTGGTCAGTCCTGTATTGCTTCCTTTAATAAATACAAGTGTGCTTACTGTTCCGCTTGGAGGAAGCGAACCGACTGCTCCTATATCTCCTTTACCATCGTTATCAATATCTGCAAATACCGGAGAGAATACACTTAAAAAAGCACCGGCTCTCATCTTATATTCAAAGGTGCCGTTATTGTTATAATATAATGACAGTGAATTCGAAGCATTGTTTCCTACTATAATATCTTTATCTCCGTCATTGTCCAGATCACCTGCAGTAATTCCGGAAACATTCAGAAGGTCAGGAGAATATGCTGATGGCAGTATTATTGCAGACTGAAATGTTCCGTTACCGTTACCGTAAAGTACGGACATTGACGTGCCTTCCCAGAAATTACTTGATGCAATATCAGGCTTTCCGTCATTGTTAAAATCCTCTACGACAATATCCGTGGCACCACCCTGCTCACCAATTGAATATGGCACAGGAGGCATAAGATCTCCGTTTCCCATTCCAAGGGAGATCTCTAAGATCGCTCCTGCACTGCCGGTCACAATATCTTTATTACCGTCCCCGTCAAAATCACCGAAAGCAATAGGAGCAGGTTGAGGACTTACAATCTTTATTATCGGATCTGAAAATACAGCGCTTCCGTTATTCAGGTAAATATAAATCCTTCTTGATGATTCAGGGATCCCCATGCATCCAAGCCATTCCGTAATGATCACATCATTATCTCCGTCATTATCCATATCAGCGGCATCTATGTCATACCATCCGCAAGAATTGACAGATCTTGTCTGCACTGCATCGAAAGTACCGTCACCGTTATTAATAGCAAAATGAAAATCATAAGGCGGAGAATTTATAGCAGTGGCAAATAAAATATCAGGTTTATTATCTCCGTTAATGTCCCTGAATTTTGCCTGTACACCGCCTGTTCTTATCGAGCAGGTTGTCCCGCCATCAAAAATTCCATTTCCCAGATTTTTCAAGTATCTGACCGGAACGCCGGTTGCTGTTCTTCCCGAAGCAGAGACCACTGCATCCAGATCAAGATCTCCGTCAATATCTGCGAAATCAATACTTGCAGAAAATGAGTTGCCCGTTTCGAAATTTGATGGAACCGGGAAAATCCCGTCACCGGGATTTTTATGAATGGTAATCTGCATCGAATATGAATCCGCAGTTAATATATCGATCATACCGTCATTATTCATGTCTCCGGTCATGACATCCTCCGTATTCTGACCTGCGTTGTTTCTGTAGGAGGGAAGAAAACCTCCTGCACCGTTACTCAGCATTATCTGATAACCGTCCGTAGCTCTTGCATTTGCATCAGCGGTAATAATGTCATTCCATCCGTCATTGTTAATATCAGCTGTTTCGACATCTCTAATGCTTGCGGCAAAGTCAGTTGTCTGTATGATTTCAGGCGGAGAGAATATTATCCCGGAATTTCTCAAAAGCCCGATTGCAGGGGCATTGCCCGTAGTAAGACCGTTATTTGTATAAAGTATATCCAGGTCACTGTCATTATCTAAATCTGTGAGCTTAACATTCGGCAAATAGCTGGAGCCGCTCAATATAAAAATATATTCTGTCCGGTTTGAAAAATTTCCTGTACCGGAATTTATCAGAACATTCACTTTTCCGTTCTCATTTGCAACCGCAAGATCAATAAAATTATCAGCATTTATTTTACCTGCCGATATCTTTATGGGTGAGTTCCCTGCCGGGTAAAGTACTGGTCCTGCAAAAGTTCCATCCCCGTTATTTATCAGAATAGTTATAGTATTACCGGATCCGGAGCTGCCGTATGTAACGACTGCCAGATCAGTCTTATTGTCTCCGTTGAAATCCTCAGCTGCTATTCCGACCGGACCTCCTCCTACAAAATAATTTGAAGGACTTCCGAATGTACCGTTGCCAAGATTAAAATAGACTGAAATGGAATTTCCTGCATAGTTATTTCCTGTATTGGAAACAATTATATCTGAATAAGCATCATTGTTAAGCTTTGCGGAATAAACGAAATTTGATGATTGAGTGGATGGATAATAAACAGGATTTGAGTTGAATATTCCTCCGCCTGAGTTTTTCAAAACCACAAATCCGTTTGCCGATCCCATGAAACCTGCAAAGTATCTTGAACCTACTATGTCCGAATCTCCGTCATTATCTATATCAACTACCCTTCCGCTGTTAAGGAAATAGTTCTGCTCCCCTAGTTTTGCATTATAGCCATACCAAGTTTTGTCAAAAGGTTTAGCACCGGGCTGAGCAGCGGGATCTGAACCTATAAGAGCCAGCATTACAATTGTTAAAATTATTGCATTAAATTTTTTCATTATTTTTTAATTTATATCTGTTAAATAGTAATCGATAATTTATATTATGAATCTCAATCTCAAGTAAAATTATTCTTTCGAATTCGGATATATTTTATTTAAGAAGTATCATCCTTTTTGTGTCTTTAAAATCATTTGCTGATATAGTATAAAAATAAATGCCGCTGGGAAATCCCGCTGCATTCCATTCTACTGAATGCGTACCGGTATTCTGAATTTCATTCACAAGCTCTGTAATCTCTTTTCCAAGTGAATTATATATTTTAAGTTCAACAGGAGTGTTTGCAGAAAGACTATAGCGTATTACTGTAACAGGATTGAAAGGATTCGGATAGTTCTGTGAAAGCTCATAATTATCTGATATGATATCAGAACCTGAAATTGAAGTAGTCCCTCCGAAATGCATGATCAGGGATTTCATATCTTCGCCGTCAATAAATCTACCTACAGCCCATACATCTGCAGAAGATATTCTTATCATACTCAGCATACTTCCGCCGGCAGGAACCGGTGCACTAACCTCGCTCCAGCTTGTACCGTCGTAATGTACTATATTCGAACCTGTTGACCATATATCATTCGCAGAATTATGAATAATATCTGCTCCGCCTCCGGGACTGCTTTCTACTGTCCAGTTACTTCCGTCAAAATGAAGAAAACATGCATTGTACTGAGAGCCGTCATTAAACTGACAAGTGATTCTGATGTTGTCGCTTGCAATAATGTCCAGGTTGTATAAATGATTCTCCAATCCGGGCTGAGGTACGGATATAATGTCCCACGAAGAGCCGGTCTTATGAAGAACCATATTTTTAAAATTCCCTGTAATTGTCCTTGAATATCCTACAGCCCAGATATCATCCGGTGAAATTCCTTTAATGTCGGTAATATAATTTGATCTGTTACTTGACTGGTTAGGAGAATCTTCTATACTCCAGGCTGAGCCATTCCAGTGTGTAATTAAATTACCTGTTGTCGGACCCGGAGCGCCAACTGCTTTATAGCCTCCTGCATATATATCGTCAGGACTGAACACACATATAGTTTGCAGTCCGGAACCACCGGTAACGGTAGGAGCGGAATTTTCTTCCCATGAACTTCCATCCCAGTGAACTACAAGCATCTGCGGAGTGCTGTTGTTACTTTTATATCCTACTGCATATACATTATCAGATGAAGTTCCCTCCACTGCTACAAGTACATTTGTCTGTGTACCCGGACTCGGGGAATTCACTAATGTCCATTCCGTTCCGTTCCAGTGCTGAACAAGAGTCTTAATGGGTAATAAGCTCGTTTCTCCTACTGCCCAGACGTCATTGGATGAATTACCCCAAACGCCTCTGAGTAAATTTCTTGATACATCGGGGCTTATGCTCGGAACAACACTCCACTGTTGAGAATAACAAATCGAACTCATTCCAAAAGCCAGTATTGCTGTTATAATTTTTAAAGTTTTTATTTTATTAAATTTAAATTTTCCTTAAGTGTAATTTGAATTTTATGGTGTAACTCTTACTGCATATACAGCTGCATTATTTATTCCGATCAGAAGGTCTGTAAGATCTGTAATGTTATCACCATTAAGATCGGATAATACATATCCTGCCTGAAAAACTGTAGCGTTATTATTTATGTTAACTATATCCGTAAGGTCAACGTTTCCGTCCTGATTAATATCACCGCTGTAGTCAGCAAACCTTATTGGAGAAGTATCTACTTGTTTTAAATTATTTCCGAAAGCTTTTGTAATCTGATCTGACATATTATAGCTGATGTTAATACCTGCCGTAAAGACCTCGCCTCCCTGTCTGCTCCAGGTTTCTATGCTGTTTCTGTGAGTCAATACAATATAGTACTGACCTGACGGAACATTGCTGAAACTGAATGAACCATTGCCTGATGTTGATAATATTCCTTTTGAAGAATCAACAATTGAATAAGGCGCAGATGAATTCCTGAGAAAGACATTCAAAGTATCGCTGATCATTGTATTTGCCGAAGTGTTATAAAGTCCGTCTATAAACGCAGTAAGATCAAGAACAGTATTCACTCTCATTAATTCGGTCGGGATAGTCTTTATGATTGTTCCCAATAGTCCGCCTGCATATATAAAGTCATCGGTATTAAAATAAAGAGCCGATAAACCGTTTACAGTCACTGTAGGCTGTACAATCCAGCTTGTTCCGGCATCAGTGGACTTTATGATCTTCCCGTTTCCGGCGATAGCATATCCGAAATCTCCCCTGAACTGAACTTTCGCGTAGCCGCCGGAAGGAGTATTCAATAAAATCCATGAGTTACCTCCATTTGTAGTTCTGTAAATTCCCGTAGTTGAAGATATGTATCCATTGCTTATATCGGTGAAGAATACATTTGATAAATTTACAAAAGGTGAAGCTACAGACATAGAATTCCAGTTAACTCCGGCATTTGTCGTTCTTACAGCAGTATTGTTATCTCCTACTGCAAAACCAAGATTATCATTTGCAAAACAGATCGAACTCAGCAAGCTACCTGAACTAGAAATGGCTGTCGGAGTCCATGTCGATCCGGCATTGGTTGTCTTCATCTGTCTTCCGTAAGAACCTATAGCATATCCGGTATTTACATTTGTGAAAACAATGTCTGTGAATATCTCATTGGTAGTGCTATTGTAAACAGTATTCCAGATCGCTCCGCCGTTTGTAGTTTTATAAAGGGAAATGCTTCCTGCAAGATATCCGGTCTCTGCGCTTGTAAAAGAAATTCCATATATAGGAGTCGTATATGAAGTTATTTGCGAGGTCCAGGATGTTCCTGCATCTGTGGTTTTCAAAATATCACCGTGATTGTATCCGGTCACTGCATATCCGGTAGTTGTATTGATAAATTCAATATCCGAAACATATCCATCCGTGACAGAAGCTTTGTAAGTAAAGTCTATACCTGAATTTGTGGATCTTACCATTGCCCCGTAAGTCCCGGCTGCATGAATTGTACCTCCGGGAGTAACTGCCGCATCAAAGTACTGACTGGAAGTGCTGCTCCCTATATAATCACTCTGATACCAGTTATCACCGCCATCTGTAGTTTTGACATAGACTGAACCCGAACCGAATCCGAATCCTGTATTTGCATTTATGAAATTCATGGAAGTTATATCAATTGCTCCGTCTGACAATACAAAATTCCAGCTGTTCCCGGCATCAGTAGTTTTGTAAATTCTCCCCTCCTCACTTCCGCAGAATCCGGTCATTGAATTAAGGAAGACCATACTTTGTTTTTTATAATTGTCAGTATATACCATGTTCCAGGTGGTTCCTCCGTTTGTTGTTTTAACCACTTCCCCTCCAAGACTTCCGCCGGAAGCAAAGCCTGTCGAGGCGTCAAGGAAATATAAATTGTTCAGATAATTTGCACCACCTGTTGTCTGTGTAGTCCAGCTCTGTCCTCCATCTGTAGTTTTCCATATGGTACTGTTAAATATAAAAAAGCCGAGAACATATCCGGTATTTGCATTTATGAATTCAATGTCATACAAAGAAAAATCCGGAGCAGAAGGAAGCGTAAGATGTGTCCAGGTAAGTCCTCCGTCGGTTGTTTTTATTAAAAGCTGATCTTCTCCGCCTGCATATCCGGTATTTGAATTTACGAAATCAATGCTTAACAGCTTATCTGAAATTGCCATATTCAATTTCGTCCATTCGACTCCATTGTCTATTGTTTTTAAAACAGTACCGTAATCACCGGCAGCATATCCGGTATTATTGTCTGCGAAATCCATTGCATAAATAGTATTGCCCTGAGGTTTTGGATTGAGCCACATCCAGTTATCGCTTTGCTGGGAAAATAATTCAAGGTTGGTGATAAACAGTAAAATTACAAGTACTGTCAGATTAATTTTTTTCATCATCTTGTTATTTGTTTTATTCATCTTTATAATTTGTTTATTTAATTGTTTAATAATTTCTATACAAACATAATGTATAGATAAGTGTAATGAGAACTTAAAATTCCCTTTAGTTTAGTATTCAAGAGGGCTTTCCGGGTTGCATTCTGTCAAAAAAATAAGCTTTTTTATTTTTTTGCCCGATTTAATGGATAATTACTTTTATTGGAATGATTTGAAAAGTTGTATTTTACTGAACGGATTTTAATTATTTAAGTTTACATTAACTAACTCTCTTTAGGAATGCAATTGTTTATAAAACGTTGTTTAAGTTTGCGGAGGGAGTTGCATAATGTCTGGTTAAAATAAAGATCTACTATGATGTTCTGCCTGATTTAAAATTTAATTCTTTTATCAATTTATTGATCTTCATCTCCCCGAGTTCTTCCATAGAGACCGGTATTACCATCGACCAATTGTCTCCGCTCACCGTTCCGGGTGAGTTAATCCTGAAACCTTCACCGCTGAAATTTTTCAGAATGTCATTATCAAGATAGAGATATTCCATTAACAGCTGTATAGAGAATATCGAATCTGTAGAAGAAATTTTTTCGAGCGTATCTCTGATAAAACTTACCGGGACATCCTCTCCGGATATATTTTCTGTGTCACCTTCACCTATATATTTCAGAAATTTATTCTTCTCACTGAAGCTGGAAAGATATATATTTATAATTTCAGCAGCACGATCATAATCCATTTTCAATGTCTCCAGCAGCACATATACATTTGAGATCTCTTTCTTCCATGATAATCTGCCATTCTTATTGCCAATAAATAATTTCTCCGAAAGATAATAATAATCTTCATTCCATATGTTCATATTTTCACAGATCTTTCTGAAAGCAAATTCATCTATGGTGCCGGCTTCATATTTCCACCAAGCGGGCAGTGAACTGGAATCGTGTGTAGATACAGTTGCATTTGAATTTACCCTGTAGGATTCCGCAGGTTTGAAATCATATTTTGCATTCCTTTCCCATCTCATTACATCTATACCTGTCACTCCGAATTCTTTCAGTACCTTTCCTGAACATTCAGGAACGGTACCGAGGTCTTCTGCACACGGCAGCATATCCGAACTTTCATTCATTACTTCCAGTATTTTTCTACCGTGTCCTTCCCAGTAATATTCTTCTTCCGGATCAAATTTACCGTTATATCCTGCATTCTCCAAAGATTCATTTTTACTGATCGTCCATATCCTGAACAATCCGACAAAGTGATCTATCCTGAACATGTCATAGAAATTAGCAGCATATTTCAGCCTTTGCTTTAAGTATACAAAATCCTGAAGCTCAATATTCTCCCAGTTATACGGAGGCATTCCCCAACGCTGACCTTTTGAAAAATACATATCAGG
>Ga0138256_10003913_pt1 | contig 15810 bp, 11 predicted proteins | sample KNB2016incub_MG_FD_105486 | JGI IMG/M metagenome (GOLD analysis project Ga0138256, IMG submission 105486) | Active sludge microbial communities from wastewater in Klosterneuburg, Austria - KNB2014incub_MG | ecosystem: Engineered > WWTP > Activated sludge > Unclassified | place: Austria... | reverse complement strand
CAGTTCGGCCTCGAGCTTCGCATCGTCGATGAGGGGGGCTCACCCGTTGCGTGGGATGGCGGGACGCCAGGAGCTCTTCAGGTGCGGGGGCCCTGGGTCGTTCAGCGCTATTTCCGCCAGGACAAGGACGCAGCAGATGCGGAAGGCTGGTTTGACACCGGCGACGTTGCCACGATCGACAAGCGCGGCTTCATGCGCATAACCGATCGCACAAAGGATGTGATCAAGTCAGGCGGTGAGTGGATCAGCTCGATCGATCTCGAGAACTTCGCAGCGGGATGCCCAGGCGTGAAGATCGCCGCGGTCGTCGCTGCCCATCATCCGAAATGGGAAGAGCGACCGATCCTCATCATCGAAACGCATGATGGCGCGACAGTCAGCAAGGCGGATGTACTTGCTTACCTGGAGCCGAAAATCGTGAAGTGGTGGACGCCTGACGATGTGATCTTTGCCAGCATCCCGCTCACTGCTACGGGGAAGATCGACAAGAAGGTACTGCGCCGCACCTATCGCGATCACCTGACAGCGCCATCGTAAGTGTCCGCTGCTTGAAGTCTTGACGGGGAGCGCGCTAATCGGTGGGGTTGCTCCGAGGGCAACTCCGCAGGATCAGACGATGCCTGCGCCGATCCCGACAGCCTTGCGTTCCAGCGTTTTCCGAGCGCGCCATTCGCTCGCTCGGTAAGTGGCGAGCGTATCAATGGCGCCGCCGGCTTCGGCTCGCGCCTGGGCGAGGATTGGCGACACGTCGGTACGATAGGCTTGTCGCAGGGCCTGGAACGCCATCATCGCGTCATTCCGTTCTTGCGCTTCCCGAAGCGCGACACGATCGACGAGGAGCGCTTTCGCGAAGGCCGACACGATCGCTTCGGCTGAGGACAGCATGCTTTCGATCGGATCGGTGACGTTGTGTGACTGGTCGATCATATAGGCCGGGTCAAAGCCATCGCGTGGATTGAGTTCGGCTGCGACCAGTTCGTTGAACACCAGGAAGAGCTGGTGAGGATTGATTGCGCCCGAATCGAGATCATCGTCGCCATACTTGCTATCGTTGAAATGGAAGCCACCCAATTTCCCGAAGCGATGCAAGCGCGCGACGATCTGTTCGATGTTCACGTTGGGAGCGTGGTGACCAAGGTCGACGAGACAGCGGGCCTTCGGACCAAGTTGCTGCGCTGCAAGTATGCTGGTCCCCCAGTCCTGCACGACCGTGGAATAGAATGCCGGCTCGAACATCTTGTGTTCGAGCAGCATGCGCCACGCCTCGGGTAGGGCGGCGTAGATTGACGCGGCGCTGTCGAGATAGCGGTCAAGCGAGGCGCCTAGATCCTGCTGGCCAGGAAGGTTCGTGCCGTCTCCGATCCACACGGTGATCGCTGTCGAACCGAGCTTCTTGCCGATTTCGATGCAGTCGATGTTGTGCGCTATCGCTTGCTCGCGAACAGCCTCGTCGGTCGCCGCAAGGCTCCCGTTGCGATACGACTCCTTTTGACCGACCTGATCCTGAAAAGTGTTCGAGTTCACGGCGTCGAATCCAAGGCCGAGCGCTGAAGCTTCCTCGCGAAGCCCGACGTAATCGCTCACGCAATCCCAAGGAAAATGCGGCGACACGCGCGGTGTTGAACGGCTGAGCTGCTGCACCACAGCGCAGTCCTCGAGTTTCTCATGGATGTTGGTTGGTTCACCGGGGATCGGAAACTTCGCGAACCGCGTACCGCCTCTTCCGGCGCCCCAGCTTGGCACGGCAACCGAGAATGCCGCCACGCGCTTCTTGATCTTATCAATGTCGACAGCGCGCCGCTGAAGCGACCGCCCGAGACTGTCGTACTCGTCCTTGAGCGCGCTCTGCCGGCGCGCATTTTCGTCTGCAATCAGGTCGGCGGAAAGTGGGGCAGTCGTCATTGTGCTTCCTCCTGGCCCGTTCCCGTCTGCGTGGATGCGGGCAGTCGTCCTACCGCGTGAACGACTGAGCGTTGCCAGCGTCCACGTTCAGGATATTGCCGGTCGATTTGGCCGAAGCATCGGACGCGAAGTAGTAGACCGCCTCCGCAACGTCCTCGGGCAGCACGCTGCGCTTGAGCATCGACCTCTTCCGGTAGAACTCCTCGAGTTCATCGCCGGCATCGATACCATACGCGCTTGCGCGCTCCTGGCGCCAGTCGCCGTCCCAGATGTGTGATCCACGGATGACCGCGTCGGGATTGACCACATTGACCCTGATGCCGGCCTCAGCACCTTCCAGCGCAAGGCAACGTGCAAGGTGAAGAGCCGCCGCTTTGGCGGAGGCGTAGGCCGATGCGTTGGGCGTCGCGGCGAGGGCGTTCTTCGATCCGATGAAGATGATCGATCCGCCCTTCTGCAATTTCAGGAGCGGGAAGGCTGCGCGAGATGCCAGGAAATACCCTTCGACGAGCACGTCGTAGTTCTTGCGCCAGAGCTCAATCGTCGTTTCCTCGATCGGCGCCGAGGAGGCGATGCCTGCGTTTGCAATCAGGATGTCGAGGCCGCCAAACTCGCGGGCGACCGCTGCAAAGCTGTCGCGGACCTTTTCCTCACTCGTCACGTCGCAGACGCAGCTGCGGACGACATCCCGTCCATAGCGCTCGGCGAGCTTGGCTTCCGCCTTCGCGAGCGCTTCCGTGTTGTTGTCGAGCAGCATGACGCACGCGCCATCCGCCAGCAGGCGTGCCGCCGTCGATTGGCCGATGCCACCGGCTCCGCCCGTGACGACCGCAATCTTGCCGACGAGAGCCTTCGGCTTCGGCAGGCGCTGCAGCTTCGCTTCTTCCAGCGCCCAGTACTCGATGTCGAAGGCTTCCTGTTCCGCGAGGCCGACATAGGCGCCAATGGCTTCGGCGCCTCGCATGACATTGATCGCGTTGCCGTAGAATTCGCCTGCAAGGCGTGCCGTCGTCTTGTCGGCTGCGAATGTTATCCGTCCAAGACCTGGGACAAGAATGACGACAGGGTTGGGATCGCGCATCGGCGGGTCGGTCGGACGCGCGCATCGTTTGTAGTATGCCGCGTAACGCTCGCGATAGTCGGCGAAGCGCGCGGCGAGATAGTCGGTGTCTGCAAGCCTTGCAGGATCCAGTGTCAGCGGCGCGATTTTGGTGCGCAGGAAGTGGTCCGGGCACGAGGTGCCGATGTTGGCGAGACGCTCGAAATCCCTTGAGCAAACGAACTCCAGCGCCTCGGCGTCATCCGAGTAATGACCAATCTTGCTCCGCTCGCCAACCAGTTGCGCCCGAAGTTGCGGCATCAACGTCGCAGCGAGCGCCTGACGGCTTTCTACCGGCAACGCAGGCGTGTGCTGGCCTCCGAACGCCGGCCGCAACACCAGCTGGTTGTTCAGATACATTGCAGCGTCAGCAATCAGGCCAATTGTGTTTTCGTAGCAGCTCCTGGAGGTGTCTCCCCAGCAGATGATGCCATGGCCTGCCAGCATGACGCCGCGAAGTCCCGGATTGTCCGCAACATAGGTGCGCAGCTGTACGCCCAGTTCAAATCCCGGACGTTTCCAGGGAAGCCAGCCGATGGCGCCGCCCCAGATTTCTTTGGTCGCCGCCTCTCCCGCGCTCGACGCAGCAAGAGCGATGATCGCATCCGGGTGCACGTGGTCGACATGCGCGAAAGGGAGGAGTCCATGGAGGGGTGTGTCGATGGAGGCCGCGCGTGGATTCAGATTGAAGGTGCAGTGGGGAAGATAGCCCACCATCTCATCCTCGAATTTCACACCGCGATAGAGCTTCTCGGTGCTGCGGAACTTGTCGAGATAGAGCGTGGAGAACCCGTCAAGCTTCATCGAGCCGATGTCGCCACCTGATCCCTTGACCCAGAGGACGTCGACCACCGCACCCGTCAGGGGATCCTTCTGGGCAATTTTGCCGGACGTATTACCGCCGCCGAAATTCGTGACGGTCAGATCCGAGCCGAGGAGGTTGGAGCGGTAAAGAAGCAGTTCCTCCGGAGACATCCTGCCGGCGCGCCCGTCGTCCCACCGGTTCTCCGGTACAGCAAACGGGATAGCCAGGGGTTCGCCATCCGAAGGCTTCGGCTCAATACGCATGCACGGATCTCCAGCGCATTCCGGCGCTCACATTGACCTGCTTATTACGATCATTTTCGATAAGAAGCAATCAAAGCTGTTCATTTTGGCCAACCCTTGGGGCAGTGTCAGGCCGGAGGTCAAGGCTGCGGCGGAATGCTTTTCGCCGCAAGCACCCGTGTCCGCCACCCCCGCCGGGGCCGCTTCAACAGAGTTCGGAATTGCGTCGCGTCTGCAACGGAAGGCGTCAGAATGTGAAAGCCGGCAAGGCCTCGTGCCGGCCAAGCATGAAAGCATCCGCTACGATCTGCAACGGCCGAAGATCGCAGTCGCTCGTTCCCGAACGTATGCAGTTTGCAAAGCGTTTGTAGACGCCTTCATACTCGTGATGGCGACTGCTCCGAACCGACTGATCGATGCCATTGGTCCTGAAACCCGCTCCGCCATTCGTGAGCGTGAATTCGCTGTCCCGCGCCACGAAGCGGATCGTCCAGGTCTGCGCGCCAGTCTGCAGGAAGTCGAAGCTTGCCCGGATCGGGACATCCCGCTGGGTGCGAAGAACGAGTTCCGCCTTCAAGGGCGCCTGACGCCCCTCGGGCACGCCAAGCTGTGACGATTCGAGCACCATAGGCTCTGGAAGGAGATCGGTCAGGATTGAGAGTGCATTGATGCCTGGATCGAACACGCCCATTCCGCCCGCGTCGAGAATCCAGTCCTGACCCGGATGCCAGACGCGGATGTCCTCGCGCCAGTCGATCATAACTTCGCGTACATCGCGCCCTCGAAGCCATTCCCTGGCAGATTCCACCGCCGGAGCATGCCTTGAGTGCCAAGACATGCTGACGACAGCACGACCACTGAACGCGGCAAGTTCAAGGGCCGCTCCAAGGCTTGCGGCCGGAGGCTTTTCGAGCAGCACGTGAACGCCGCGACCGAGCGCGATCCTGGCATCGAGCTCCCGCGGTCCGGGCGGCGTGCACAGCGTCACCGCTTCGATCTCCGGATGACTGGAGAGCATTTCGCTCATGTCTCGATAGCATGGGATGCCAGGAACCGTCGCGTTGCGGCTTGCAACGGCAACCAGTTCGAAAGTGGAGCTCGCCGCGAGAACCGGGAGATGCTGGTCGCGAGCAATCTTGCCGACACCACCTAGTCCGAGCTTGATCTTGGTCATTTCGATTTCATCCAGCGAAGGAGAACGTCCCCGCTCCCCGGACCCTTGCGTTTACTTCGAAAAGAGCACCCGCCAGCGGCTCCTCCTCACGGCCGATGCTTGCGGACGTAACGAACATGCGGTCGAGATCCTTCCCGGCGAACGCGCAGCTTGTTGGCCGCGACACAGGCAGGGTAATCGAGCGATTCAGTGCGCCGTCAGGTGCGAAGCGGCTGATGCGTGAGCCGTCCCAATGAGCAATCCAGACACCTCCGTCGGCGTCGGTCGTCATTCCATCGGGATAGCCCCAGTCATCTTCGAAGCGGACAAAGATGCGTTTGTTCGAGAGCTGCCCACCGGCGGCGAGATCGAAGCAATAGACGACGCGCTTTGCGCTGTCCGCGTGATAGAGCGTATCCCCTGTCGGGCTGAATGTGGGCCCGTTCGCTACCCCGTAATTGTCGTCTATGCGCGCCCAGTGCAGGGATGGATCGAGGCGGTAGAGAGCTCCGCTCTCCCTGGTCTCTTCGTCGTCCATAGATCCAGCCCAGATGCGGCCCTTTGGATCGACTTTGGCGTCATTCAACCTGTTTGTGTGCCTGTCCGGTTCAGGCGCGCCGATTGCACGGATCGAGAGTGGATCCAGCTGCAACAACGCAAAGCCGCTCTTGAACCCGGCGACGAGGCCGTGCCCGTTTGCGCGTGGAGCGATCCATCCGATCGGTTCGGGCATATCCCAGGTATCGCGGGCGCCGTCGCCGAGGCGCAGGCGGTGAAGTCGCATGCCTTTGATGTCCACGAAATAGAGCGCGTCCGTCGCGCTGTCGTAGACAGGACCCTCGCCCAGCATGGCCCGAACAGGCCACACGCATTGAACGTCCGTCGCCATCAATGACTTTCCCTGGGAATGCCAGCTCCTCTCCGACCGACGAGAAAGTCCAGATCGGCCCCGCGATCAGCCTGCAGAACGTGTTCGACGTAGAGGCTTTGGTAGCCGCCCTTCATCTCATGAATCGGGGGGGACCAGCTTGCGCGGCGGCGTTCGATTTCTTCCTCGGCGACATTGTGAGCCAAGACACGATTCTCAACGTCGAGGGTGATGACGTCGCCATCGCGGATGAGGGCAAGAGGCCCTCCAGCGGCGGCTTCCGGCGCGACGTGCAACACCACGGTTCCAAAGGCAGTACCGGACATCCGTGCGTCCGAGATACGCACCATGTCCCGCACGCCGCGCTCGAGAAGTTTTCGCGGCAAGCCCATGTTTCCGACTTCGGGCATGCCCGGATATCCCTTCGGGCCGCAGTTTTTCAGGACGAGGACGCATGTCTCGTCGACGTCGAGGCTCGGATCGTCAATCCGCGCCTTGAAGTGTTCGACGCTCTCGAAAACGACAGCTCGCCCGGTGTGCTTCAAGAGATGCGGGCTTGCGGCTGACGGCTTCAATACGGCGCCTTGTGGAGCGAGATTGCCCCGGAGAATGACCAGACCGCCTTGTTCAGTGAGAGGATTGTCTCGCGGTCGAATGACCTCTTTGTTGAAGACTTCAGCCGACGCGATGTTCTCTGCCACCGTCTTGCCGGTCACTGTGAGCGCATCACCTGCGAGGAGATCCGTGATTTCGCTCATCAACGCAGGCAGGCCGCCAGCGTAGCAAAAGTCTTCCATCAGAAAGCGGCCAGACGGCATCAAGTCGAGGAGAGTGGGAACATCGCGTCCAAGCTTGTCCCAGTCATCGAGTGACAGATCGACGCCAATGCGGCCGGCAATAGCGAGGAGATGGATCACCGCGTTTGTCGACCCCCCGATAGCCCCCACAACGCGGATGGCGTTGGCAAAGGCCTCACGGGTAAGGATCGCTGAGGGAAGCAGATCTTCGTTCACCATCTCGACGATGCGGCGTCCGGACAACTGCGCCAGCCGGTTGCGCCGGGCGTCTGCGGCGGGGAAGGCGGCGTTGCCCGGCAAAGTCATACCGAGGGCCTCCGCAACGGAGGCCATTGTGGAGGCAGTTCCCATGGTCATGCAGTGCCCCGCAGACCGAGACATGCCTTCCTCAGCCGCACTGAATTCAGCTTGCGAGATCTTTCCGGCGCGAAGGTCTTCGGAGAGACGCCAGACGTCGGTCGCCGACCCAAGAATTCCGCCCTTGTAGCGCCCGGTCAGCATGGGGCCGCCCGATACAAGAATTGTTGGGAGATCGCAGCTTGCGGCGCCCATGAGCAGGGAGGGGGTTGTCTTGTCGCAGCCAGCCAGAAGAACCACGCCGTCGATCGGGTTGGCGCGAATCGCCTCTTCGACATCCATCGAAGCCAGATTGCGAAACAACATCGCCGTCGGTCGCAGGTTTGTCTCGCCGCATGAGAATACAGGGAATTCGAACGGCACGCCTCCCGCTTCGAGGACGCCACGCTTCACGACCTCAGCCAGTCCGCGAAAATGAGCGTTGCATGGCGTCAGTTCTGAAAACGTGTTGCAGATTCCGATGATCGGCCGACCATCAAACGCATCATCGGGCAAGCCGTTGTTCATCATCCAGCTGCGGTGGATGAATCCATCCTTGCCGGCGCCGCCAAACCAGGCCTGTGAGCGGAGCGATTTTTTCTGTTTCACGTGCGCCTCCTGCGCGTCGACCTAGTAAGACGCGCGACCGCCGGACACATCAAAGACGGCGCCGGTTGCGAAGCTGCATTCGTCACTTAGCAGCCAGCAGATCATGCTCACCACTTCTGGAACCGTGCCCAGTCGCCCCATTGGAATTTTCGACTTCATCAGGTCGATCTGGTTTTGCGGCATCTGCTGGAGCAACGGTGTTTCAAACACGGCCGGTGTCACAGCGTTGACGAGCACTCCCTTGGTCGCGAGCTCCTTGCCAAATGATTTTGTGAAGCCGAGAACGCCTGCCTTTGCGGCCCCGTAGGCCGAAGCGTTTGGATTGGGATCCTTTGCCGCGATCGAAGCGACGTTGACAATACGGCCGTAGCCCTTGGCGATCATGTAGGGAGCGACGGCGCGGCAGGTGTAGAACACGCCGTTGAGATTGATGTCGATGACCCGGCGCCAGCTGTCGAGTGGATACTCCACCACTGGCGCAGTTGCGCCCGTGATGCCTGCCGAGCAAACGAGCAGGTCGATTGTGCCCAGGGCGTCTGCACACCGCCGAGCCGCCGCCTCGACCGCGTTGGCATCGCTGACGTCGACAACCTGGCTATCGACGCTCCCGGTTTCCGAGGCGGCCAGACGAGTCGCGTCTGCGTTGAGATCCCAGATCGACACCTTCGCGCCTTCCGCCACAAGCCGCGTAGCAACGGCTTTACCTGCTCCCGATGCGCCGCCCGTGATCACGGCGCTGCGGCCTGCAAAACGCTGGGTCATCATGTCTGCTCCTTGAGTTCCGGATATGCCGAACCCCAGTGCTTCAGTTTCGAAAGCTGGCCTACGCCGGGGTTGAAAACGTTGACTGGGTCCAGCGTGCGGTAGTGCCGCTCCAGCGATGGTTTGGCCCTGTAGAGGTGTCCCACATTGTGTTCCGCAGGATACTCGGCGCGGCGTGCGTCCAACTGGGCCCACATCGCGTGCTCGAACGCGAGCGGGTCAGCACCCTTCCTGACCAGATAGTCCTGATGAAACACGTGACAGAAAAAGTGGCCGTAATAGAGCTTGGCCACGACCTGTTGCTCAAGTTCCTGCGGTAGCGTTTCAACCCATTCGGATTCGTTGCGGGGGAGTGCGACGTCGAGCGCGACGATGTCTTCGATCGTATTGCCGTGGACCGCACGATAACGAATCCCGGCGCCCGCAGTGACGAAGCGATGCAGGAATGCCTTGCTGCTCTCGTCCGGCGAGCATTCGAGGAAATCGCCGGCCGCCGCCCAGGTCTGCGACAGGAGGTTGCGGGCATACGCTATGGAATCGCCGGCGACCTTGAGGAGCAGATGATGCTCGTATTGATCGCGCATACGCCTCAGACGACGCGGCAGATGCGCCGGCAGGATACGCCCAACCGCCTGAAGCAGCCGATCGCTGACATTGTTCACGGCGAAGGGCAGGCGGGCCGCCAGGTCATCGACGGCAGATTTGACGCGATAAAGCAGAGGCAGACGATCCGCACCCAGCAGGCGAATGGCAAAGAAGGTGTCCTTCCCGTATCGCTCCGCGAGCATGAACGCGTCACGATGCATGTACTCCGCCGCCACGGGGAGGGACGGCGAATTGGTGAGAATGGCGCGCCTGAGCGAAGCAAGCGCTGCGGGGTCGTTCGTCCCCAAATAGAAAGTCACAGTTTCAGTCTCGGCTGGAAACGTGTCGAGCCGCACGGCAAAGACAACGAGCTTGCCGGCACATCCCGATGCTTCGTGTAGCCGTCGTGGATCGGCGTTGAAGCGGGCAGGCGTCGCTGCATGCACGTCGCGAACATGCCGCTCATACTCATTGTCGGACGCCCGGCGCTCCGACGTCGTGATCCGCGCATCAAGCTGGAACTGCGGGTTGTCCAGCCGTTCGAGGATTTCCTCGGGCGCGTCACCGAGGTCGATCCCGAGATGATTGACCAGCTTGAGTTGTCCGTGCTCGTCAAGCTGCGCATAGAGCGCCAGCTCCGTGTAGGCCGGGCCACGTCTGACAAGGGCGCCGCCGGAATTGTTGCATACACCGCCAATGACCGAAGCGCCGATACAGGATGAGCCAATAACGGAGTGGGGCTCACGACGCAGCGGCCGCAGGAAACGTTCAAGTCGGCTGAGTGTGGCGCCGGCCAAACAAACAACCTGATCACCGCCTCGTAGCGAACGTATCCCGCCGATTCTCAGGGTGTTGAGAACTACAACATCGCGGTCATAGCCCGAGTCAGGCGTTGAACCGCCCGTCAGCCCCGTATTGGCCGCCTGCGGAATAATGGCGACGTTCGCAGCCACGCACAGCTGAAGCGCTCTCCACATTTCGAGAAGTGTGCCGGGACGAATGACCGCGAGACAGTCGCCTGCGCCGCTGCGGTATCCTGTTGCGTATCGGCGGACAGCCGCGCGCCCCGTCAGGACATGACGCTTGCCGACGGTCTGACGGAGTCTCTGAACGAGTTCGAGCTTCGCCAACTCAGAGCGCTCCCCGGCACGGTTATCCAAACTGTCGTGCATGATCGATAATGAAGCAAAATGATCGAACGTGCTTGATTGGCCCACCTGATTGGGGATAGCAAGGGCTTCGACCGCCAGCGCAGTTAGCGAGACAACACATGAAGCTGCTCCGTTTCGGGCCTTCCGGCTGCGAAAGGCCTGGCATCCTCGATGCGAGCGGCGTGATGCGGGACCTTTCCGCTCACGTCCCGGACTGGTCGGCCGCTTCCTTGTGTCCTGACCGGCTTCGCTCGCTTGCGCTGCTGCCCTTGGAGGATATGCCGGCTGTCGATGGACAGGTTCGTCTCGGCGCACCGTTCACGGGAGTCGGCAAGTTCGTGGCGATCGGCCTCAACTACTCTGACCATGCGGCTGAATCCGGAATGCCGACCCCCTCAGAGCCAATCATCTTCATGAAATCGACGACCTGCATTCAGGGGCCGGACGACGATGTGATGCTGCCGAAGGATTCGGCGAAGACGGACTGGGAAGTGGAACTTGGCGTCGTGATCGGCAGGACAGCCCGCTACGTCGAAGAGGCGCGCGCTCTCGATCATGTCGCAGGCTACCTCGTCGTCAACGATGTGTCGGAACGCGCTTATCAACTCGAGCGTGGCGGCACATGGGACAAGGGGAAGGGCTGCGATACGTTCGGGCCGATCGGGCCGTGGCTCGTGACCACTGACGAGGTGAGCGATCCGCAGGATCTCGACATGTGGCTCGAGGTAAACGGACGCCGCGTCCAAACCGGCAACACGCGCACCATGATCTTTGGTGTGGCGACTCTGGTCAGCTATTGCAGCCGGTTCATGACCCTGAGGCCTGGCGATATCATCACAACTGGGACGCCGCCCGGCGTCGGCATGGGCATGAAGCCGCCGACGTTCCTAAAAGCGGGCGACACGATGCGCCTGAGTATCGCGGGCCTCGGCGCGCAGAACCAGAAAGTCGTGCCCTTCAGGCATATCGACGATTGACGACCACACGAGCGACGGCTTCGAAGCACATAAGAATCAGGGTGGAAAATGTCGGCTAGCGCAAAATTTCCTGCAGGCTTTGTCTGGGGCGCCGCCACGGCCGCCCACCAGGTCGAAGGCGGCAACTCCAATTGCGATCTGTGGGCGCTTGAGCATGCAAAGCCTTCGCTCTTCCGGGAACCATCGGGCGATGCGGCCGATCAATGGCGTCGGTTCGCCGACGATGTGGCAGTGTTGGCTGCGCTTGGATTGAATGCTTACCGCTTTTCGATCGAATGGGCGCGCATCGAGCCGGAGGAGGGCCGGTTCTCGCAGCCAGTGCTTGACCACTATCAGCGCTGCATTGACGCCTGCAATGAACGCGGCGTGACGCCCGTCGTCACATTTCACCATTTCACGTTGCCGCTTTGGCAGGCCCGGCAGGGAGGGCTGCTCGACAAGCGATTCAGCGAAAAGTTTGGCCGCTATTGTGAAGTCGCGTCAAAAGCCCTGCGCGATTTTCCTTTCGCCTGCACGATCAATGAACTCAACATTCCGATGTATGTTCGCGAGCTGCTTCATAAGCGCATGGAGCGGGACGACGGGCCTGCAATCAGGGCTGCTGGCGAAGCAGCGCTGGGCGCGCCGCTCGACAACATCTTCATCCTTGCGCCGCCGGAAGCTGTTCTCGATCAGGGCATCGGCGCGCACGTGCGAGGAAGGGACGCGATCAAGTCGGTCCATCCGAACTGCAAGGTCGGAGTCACGCTTTCTCTGCAGGAAGTTGAGGCCGAGCCGGGCGCAGAAGCTGTGCGCGATGCCTATCATGCGGCGGTCTACGATCCTTTTCTGGATGCGGCCCGGGGCGATGACTTCATCGGCCTGCAAACCTACTCTCGCGTCACCATGAGCCAGGACGGCAAGAAGTCGGTTCTGTCCGGACGGCCGCAGACCCAGATGGGATGGGAAGACCGGCCCGAGGCTCTCGCAGCGACATGCCGCTATGTCTGGGAGCGTACGAAAACGCCAATCTTCGTGACTGAAAACGGCTGGGCCGGGCATGACGACGCACGCCGCGCCGCCTTCCTTCGCGAAGCTCTGGCGGGGCTGAAGGGAGAGATCGACCGCGGTGCAAATGTCCTTGGCTATCTGGCCTGGTCGCTGCTCGACAACTACGAGTGGTTCTCCGGCTACGGGCCCCGCTTCGGTCTGGTCGCAGTTGATCGACAGACCCAACGGCGCACGATCAAACCGTCCGGGCTGGTGCTTGGTGAGATCGCGCGCAACAACAGTCTGGTTGCGGACGCATCGCCCTCTGAGGAGAGCAAGTTCGGCTACCTGTCGACCCAGGCTGGCGCCGCCGTAGGTATCGGCTAGCCCCCTGCGGCACGAGGCCTGACCCCGTCGAGCAACTATTCGGCGGGCGCTACAGCGCGCCGTGCTGCAAGCTCTGCCTGCAACTCAGCGTGCCGCTTTGCGTCGATAGGATAGCGCCACAGGACGAGCACGGAAATGATCACGCCAGCGAGGGGAACGAGCGTCATGATCGCGGTGATGCCGCCGAGAGTCTCCGGCGTCTGGTGCTGGTTGGGCACATACCCGATCGCGTCGAGCGAGATGCCGACAATGAGCGCATTGACGCCGAGCGCTGCCTTCTGTGCGAACGCCGAGAAGCCAAAGACTTTCGCCTCATGGCGAACACCAAGCTTGACCTCACCCCACTCGACGGTGTCGGGAAGCATCGACCACATGAGAACGCCGAAGCCAGAGGAGCCAATCGAAGCAAGGCTCATCATCAGGTAGGTGACGCCAACCTCGCGCACAGGATTGAGGTAAAGCGACGCATAGCCTGTTGCCGCAAAGGCGGACGCGACCATCCATGCCGTACGTTTCGAGGTGCGGTTCGCGAGCAGGATCCACGCCGGCACGAGAAGGATCAACGCAACCGGCGTCATGATCAGCGCGATGGACTCCGATCCTGGCGGCGCTTCAAGCACGTACTTGAAATAGTACAGAATGTTCTTCGAGAACATCGTCAGGGCCAATGACACGACAACCAGGACGATAAAAATCCGCGCCAGTGGGCCGTTCCGGAAAAGCTGGACGAAGAAGGACCCGAGGTCGCCCCAAAATGCTTCGTGCTTAACGGCGGGGCCTTCTTCAGGTTCTCTCATCACGAGAACGACATAGAGAAGCGTAACGAGGGTCAGCACCCCGCCAACAATGCCGGCGAGAAAGTAACCCTGTGCCTCGTCTGCGCTCAGACTGTGGACGATCGCTGGTCCCAGCAGAGCAACAGACAGGCCGCCCACGCCAGCCCCGAGCATGCGCATGCCTGCCAGCGTCGTTCGTTCCTTCGAGTCGCCTGAGAGCCTGGCTTGCAGCGAAGAAAACGGAATGTTGGACAATGCGAAGGCCGTCCGCAGGAAGCAATGTGTGAAAGCCACCCACGCAATCAGGGCCACGCCAGTCAGGCCTGGGTTCCAGAAGGCGAGTGCATAGGAGATCGCCATCGGCAGCGCGCCGATGAATATCCACGGCCGGTATCTGCCCCAGCGCGTACGCGTGCGATCAGCGATGACGCCCACAATCGGGTCGAACACGGCGTCCCAGACCAGGGCGGCCATATAAATGATGCCGGCGATCGTAGGCGAGATCCCGAACACGTCCGTGTAGACATACATGAGGAAGAGCGCGGTGCCCTGCCAAACGATATTGAAGCCGAAATCGCCAACAGCGAACCCAAGCTTCGTGGACAAGGGGAGTTTGGGCGCGGAGCTCATATCGACACCGATGCTGTTGCCGAACGTCTGAATGTACGCGCCAAAGCTCGCTCCCTGACCCAAGAGCTGGCCATGCGTTGGCTCTAAGCCGTCCCACGGGAGACAACTTGCTCAATTACGATCACCAAATGATTGCATATGAGCGACGTGCAAAGCAACACCGACGTTTGTGCCGAACGGCGGGCCGAGGCAAAAAGATATGAAAAACAGAGCAAAGAGAGGGCGCGTTGTTCCGTGCACCTCTGTGAACACGTCTCAACCGAAGAGTTATGCTGCGTGGCCGAGTACGAATTCCAATGTATGAGCGATATTGACGCTTTGTGATGTTTGCCTATGCTCGCCGTTTCGCTGTGGGGGCGAAGGAGCTAGTCCGTCGCCGGCGGGCTGGCTCCTGACTTCCCATGCCGCAGGCGCCAGCGATGCGGCGCGCGAACTCGAGCCCGAGGATTTCGATGTCAGGCTTTGATCGGCGTCAGGCGATCTTTGGACTCATCGCTGCAGTCGCGACGCCCGAGCTTCTGGCCGGATGCGTCACCAGCAGCGACGAAGACAAGTTGCTCCAGACGGGAGGTGACAGCTTCTATACGGCACAGGAGCTCGCTTTCGTCACTTTGCTGGCGGACGCGATCATTCCCAGAACTGACACGCCGGGGGCCATAGATGCTGCCGTGCCGGCCACGCTCGACGCGCTGATGGCGACATGGGCCTCAGCGGAGACACGGAATGGTCATCGCTTGGCAATTGCGCAAGTTGGCGCGCGTCTCCGCGAGCTGGCCGGGCAAGACCTCGAACGACTGACGCCCGAACAGCGCATCTCAGCTGTGGCGGCCCTGGATGCAGAAGCCTACGCCAAGGGTGCGCCGCCGCCGGGCAGCAGCATCCTTTCAAAAGGGCCGGGCTTTACGACTGTTGAGCAGCCCCTGCCAGTCCAGTATCGCGCACTCAAGTCTCTCATCGCTCAACCCTTTTATGCCAGCGAGCCCGGCGCGACCAAGGAGCTGCAATATCTCAATGTGCCCGGCCGCTGGGTCCCCGACGCGCCACTCTCGGAAATTGGACGCACATGGGCCGAGTAAGAGTGGGCATATCTGCATCAGGAGAATCGCATGCCCGATTTTGATGCGATCGTTATTGGCTCGGGCATCAGCGGCGGCTGGAGCGCCAAGGAGCTCAGCGAGCGGGGCCTCAAGGTTCTGGTGCTGGAACGAGGCCGCCAGATCGACCCCAAAGTCGACTACACCGACACGCTGTCCCCATGGGAGCGGCCCAACCTTGACCGTGTTCCAGAGGATGAAATCTCGCGCGACTATTTCGTGCAAAGGCCTTCCAGCCAGACCAACAAGCATTTCTCGGTCAAGGACAGTGAACATCCCTACGAAACTGCTGAACGCCGGCCGTTCGATTGGCTCCGCGGTTATCACACAGGCGGAAGATCCATCACCTGGGGACGGCAGAGCTATCGCCTCAGCGATATCGACTTCGAAGCCAACCAGCGGGATGGCCATGGCGTCGACTGGCCCATCCGGCTCGCTGACCTGGCACCATGGTATGATCACGTCGAGCGCTTCGCCGGGATCTCGGGTCAGAACGAGGGGCTCGCGCAACTGCCAGATGGCGTGTTCCAGCCTCCGTTCGCGTTCACGCCGGGTGAGACGGCGCTAAAGAGGGGCGTCGAAACCGCATTTCCAACCCGGAAGATCATTCACGCCCGCGTCGCCAATCTGACGGCTCCCACTGACGAACAGAAGGCGCTGGGCCGCTT
>Ga0138256_10003910_pt1 | contig 15822 bp, 15 predicted proteins | sample KNB2016incub_MG_FD_105486 | JGI IMG/M metagenome (GOLD analysis project Ga0138256, IMG submission 105486) | Active sludge microbial communities from wastewater in Klosterneuburg, Austria - KNB2014incub_MG | ecosystem: Engineered > WWTP > Activated sludge > Unclassified | place: Austria... | reverse complement strand
CTTGAGTCGTGGTTGTTTTACCACAGCCAGGGCCTCCTGTTAAAATAAACAAAGGGTTAGAAAGTCCGTGTAAAACGCCATTTTTTTGTTCTTCAGAAAGCGTAATTTTTCGTTCTTTACAGGAAAATTCGATTAAAGAATTGAGATGATAAAACTCTTCTTTGTTAAAAGAAGCAGATTGAAGACGTTCTAAAATCTTTTGTGCCACAAAAGTTTCGGCCCTATAAGCAGTATGATGGTAATAGCAAAAAAGTTGTTCTTCATTGAGAGAAGAATAGAGATAATTTTCTTGAACTAACAATTCTAAATAATTTTTTAATTCTTCTAATGATAAGGAAATTTGAAGAGAGTATAATTTTTCATGAATTTGTTTATCAAAAAGATAACAATGTCCTTCTTCGCGAGATTTGACTAAAATATAATCAATTCCTGCCCGTACTCGTCTTGGGTCTTGGTTTTGAATTCCTAGCTGATGAGCAATTTTATCCGCTGTGATAAAGCCAATTCCATAGATATCTTGTGCCAGACAGTAGGGGTTATTGGAAACTTTTTCAATGGCCTCATTGCCATAAGTTTTGAAAATTTTTACAGCAAATAAAGTACTTACTCCTTGTTCTTGCAAAAACATCATCACATTTTTTATTTCTCGATGTTCTTGCCAACATTCTATAATTGTCTCAAGTTTTGATGTTGTAATTCCTTTGATGAGTAAAAGTTTTTCAGGAGAATTATCTAAAATCTCAAGCGATTTTTCTTTAAATTTTTGAACAATTTTTTTTGCAGTTTGAGGGCCTATTCCTTTTATAAGTCCCGAACCTAAATATTTTTCCATGGCCGCACTTGTTGCCGGTTTTTGTTCTTGGCAAAAAGAGGCCTTAAATTGTTTTCCAAAAACAGGGTGGTGAGTCCAATCCCCTTCAAACAAGCAAGTGGCCCCTGCGAAAATCTGGGATTGATGAACAAGGACAGTAATGAGCTCTGTTTCAGAAAAAAAAGAAGCATATTTTTCAAGCGGCCTTACCTTCACCACACTAAAACCAGTTTCTGCAGAGTGAAAAGTAATTCGTTCTACCACTCCCAAAAGGGAATCCTTCGCTCCTGAGAGAGTATTTTCTTGAATTTCAATGTTTTCCATTTTTCTAAAGATAATGAAAAAAGTGTAAAAATCAAAGAAGAGAAAAATTTAAAATCAGGGAAGCAGAAAAGGGGTTTTGAGATTCCCCTCTAAGAGAAAGTGCTCGTTGATGATTTTGTTGAAGAATCCAGTATTGCTGGGCCGATAAAATAAGATTTCCTTTCCAAGGGACAAAGGGAATAAAAATTCTGGCAAAGGCCTCGATAAATCCAAACCCCTCCCCTTTTTCTTTTAAATTATCATAAAGATACTCATGTGTTTTATCAGTGGCCCAGCTAAGGGCACTTCCTAAGGCAAGTAGACGAAACCAATAAAAAGGAGTGCTGATAGAAAATTTGCTAAAAAGGCCACTTTTTCCCAAAGTATCGTGAGAAACTTCTAGCTCAAAAGATAAAAGTTCTTTTTGAGTCTCAGGAGAAAGGACGGCGTAGCTACAAGAAATCATGGCCTCCAAAATGGCAGGCCGATCTATTGCTTTATCTCTATTGGGGCTTGTAAAAGGAAGTAATGGCCTTGAGTCATTAACATAACTAAGCCCCAACTTTCCTTTCCATGAAGGACTAAAAGTTTCTTGCCACATAATTCTAGGGCCCAAAATAGAAAGTTTTTGCCACAAAATAAGACTAGGCCCTGCCATGGCACTAGGCCCTGGCCAAAAAGTTGCCCCTTTATAGAGCGATTGAGTTTGAGAAAAAATGGAAAAATTAAGGGCGAAGTTTTTTTTAGGGCCTTGAGAATATGCCTGTGTTGTGATGGCCCCCAAAAAAATTAAAAACCTAAAGTTAAAAAATATAAAAAGTAAAAAGAATCTCACTCTTTAAAAGTATAACCTGCTTTAACAAAATGCTGCATCAGTTCTTGTTGTTTTTTTTGTAAAAATTCCGAAGAAAGAGTTTCCTGAGGATGAGCAAAGGTGGCCCTGAAAGTTAAAAATTTATCTTCTTCTTTTGTAAAAGTTACGAGATGGCCAAAAGAAATCATTTCCGTACATTTAAATTTTTTCCCCCATAAAATGGCCTCTTCCAAGGGAAAGTTTAAAGCTGTCTTTAATGTAAAATCAAAATTAGAAGACGGGGCCTTGGAAATAGGACTATAGGTGACAGATTTTTTAAAGGGTTGTTTTTGCAAAATGTCTTCTAAAGAAATACTGGCAAAAGAAACATGGCCTTTTATCTTTAATTTTTGAGTAATTGTAGGGTGTAAACTTCCGATAATTCCTTGTAATTTTCCAAAGAGTTTAAGTTCTAAGGCTTGATAGGGGTTGATCCCTCTCCAAGAAGAATCAACGCAAGTGTTTGGCCATTTACCCTCAAAAGAAGAGAGTTGGTAAGGAATTGAAAAAAAACGCAAAAAATCTTCCACTGCATTGGCCAAATCAAGAATACAAGGATGAGTTTCCTTAAAGAAAATAATTCCCAAATGAGTTTCTTCTTTGTTAGTTTCTTGGTCTTTCTTATAGATTTTTCCAATTTCAAAAAAACGAAAACAAGAAAAATTTTTGGCATTTTCTCTACAGGATATTAAAAGTGCCGGTAAAAGAGAAGGCCTTAAAAATTGCTGATCGAGAGAAAGTCCATTTTTTAGAAAAACTAAACGGTTTTGTTCAAGAGGGGCCATCCAGTCAACTTGATGTAATATTTTTTCTCCCAAAAGAGGGTGTAGCTGAAGCTCTGTACTTTGTTTTTGAAAGGACCAAAAATCAGCGATTCCTCTATGCCAAGAGAGAAAAGAAGGCCTAGAATTAAGGGTAAGGGGAACTGTCGGAGACTGAGGAACAATTGTGTCAAAACCAATCAATCGTCCAATCTCTTCTACAATATCTTCAAATAAAGAAATATCTTTTGTGGCCCTGAAACTAGGGGGGAAAACCTCAAAGGTATTTGGAGTTTTTTCTTGCACCGTCATTTGAAGCCCTGTTAGAAGAGCGACAACCTGCTCTTTGGAAACACGATGGCCCAAACGATTCTGCAAAGTTTCTAAACAAATAGGAATGGCCTTTGGAATATAAGGTGTAGGCCTTTTACCCCACACGGGAGCATGATAGCGAAGGCCTTCTGGAAATTGTTCTTCTAAAAGTTCAACTGCTCGTAACAGGACTCGTTCTATTTGATGACAATCTAAGTGCTTTTCAAAACGAGAAGAACTCTCTGTTCGCAAACCCAAACGAACGCTTGTTTGTCTAATTCGTTTGGGTGTCCAATTGGCAACTTCAATAAAAAGTCGTGTTGTCTTTTCTGAAATTCCAGAAGATTTTCCTCCCATAATACCGGCCAACACCAGAGATTTTTTAGAATCTCTAATGAGGATGTCTCCTTCTAAAAGTTCTTTTTCCGAGTCATCCAAGAGTTTTAAGCTTGAGGTATTTTTGACATTTTCTATAAAAAGTTCTTTTCCTTCTATCGTATCTGCATCATAGAAATGAACAGGATGCCCTAATTCCAACATTAAATAGTTACTAATATCGACTAAATTATTTAAAGATTTTTGTCCGCAAAGTTGCAATCTCGTTTTATGCAAAGGTAAAGACTCTCCTAGCTTGACTCCTTCGACTAAAATCCCAATAAAAGATAAACAATGAGGCGAGTCAACGCTAACTTTTATCGTTGTTTGCGAGGAGGGTAAGGCCTTTTCTTCAATTTTTTTATAAAGGGAATTTTTCCACTCAGAGGTAAAATAGGGGATTTTCAAAGGCCTTTCAAAAATAACCGCACATTCTCGTGCAATTCCCACATGGCCCCAAAGATCAGGACGATGAGTAAGAGATTTATTGTCTAAATGAAGTAAGGCATCAGGTCGTAAAGATAAGGCTTGATCAAGTCCAATGCCGACAGGTGTATGATCCGGAAGAATAAGAAGGCCTTCAGATTTTTCGGCCAGGCCTAATTCTTCTTCTGAAAGCAGCATTCCTTCAGAAAGAACTCCTCTAATTTTTTTAGGTTCTAAATGGAGTCCGTTGGGGAGCGTAACTCCAACAGGACAATAAGGAACTTTTTTGCCAACGGCCACATTCGCTGCTCCACAGACAACTTGATGGGTAGTTCCTTGCATATCAAGAGAAAAAGTCACAAGATTAAGGCGATCAGAATCAGGGTGTGGAGTAATTTTTTCAATCAAGGCCACTGTAATTTTTGAAAAACAACTATAATGTTCTTCAAGTTCTTCCACCTCAGCACACCCTAAAGTAAAACGTTTAAAAAGCTCCTGCGAGGAGATACCTGATAAATTTACAAAATCTTGTAGCCAATTTTTGCTAATAATCATAAAGACCTTCCTGCAAATTGATAGGAAAATCGCAAGTCTCCTGCTTGCAAAAGTCGTATATCTTCAATCTTAAATCGCATCATGACGAGACGATCTAACCCAAGTCCAAAAGCAAAACCACTAAAAACATCTGGATCAATTCCTCCTGCTCTTAAAACGTTTGGATGAATCATCCCACAAGGTAAAAGTTCTACCCAACCTAATTGCTTACAGACAGAACATCCTTTGCCTTTGCAAAGAGCACATTCAATTTCTAATTCAAAGCTTGGCTCTGTAAAAGGAAAATACCCTGGCCGTAAACGAATAGGGGCCTCTCGTTTTAAAATTTCTTTTAAGGCCACTTTCATAAAATAAATTAGGTGGGCCACACTGACATTTTTATCTACATACATTCCTTCAAGTTGGTAAAACACCGACTCATGAGAGGCATCTGTGCGTTCACATCTAAAAACAGGGCCAGGGCCAATAAATCTAAAGGGTGGTTTGTGTTGCTTCATCCCTCTCACTTGAATAGTACTTGTGTGGGTTCTTAAAAGAGGCGGAGTCCCCTCTAACCAAAAAGTATCCTGCATTTCTCTTGCAGGGTGATCTTCTGGAATATTAAGGGCCGAAAAATTATGATAATCGTCTTCTAGGTGTGGCCCTTCTAAGATATCAAAACCTAAACGAGTAAAAATATCCTCCACTTCTCGTTGAACAACAGTTCTTGGATGTAGACCACCTAAATTTTTATCTAAAGCAGAAAAACTTTCTCTAGCAGTTAAATCAAGAGAGTTCTTTTTTAAAGAATCTAAAATTTCTTGTTCTAAAAAAAAATCCCATTTTTTCTGAAAAGATTCTAGGCCTTTAGATCTTAGAGTATTGGCCAAAGGCCCTAAAGTTCCCTTTTGTTCTTTTGGGGCCTTTTTAACAAGTTCCATTAGAGGAATTATGGGGCCTGACTCTCCTAAAAATTCCGCCTTAAGTTTCAAAAGCTCCTCTTTTGTCTTGGCCTCATTAAAAAAAGAAAAAAAATCTTCCGCTTTTTTCTGCAGAAAAGGTAAATCTGTCTCCATTTCTTTTCCTTGCAATAGTTTTGGTAGGGCCTTTATGCTATCTTTTTTGAATAAAAGTGCAAAGGATCCTTAAATGTCATCTCATCCCGAAAGTTTTTCTAAAAATATCAGAAATTTTTCTATTATTGCCCATATTGACCACGGTAAATCAACCTTGGCCGATCGACTCTTAGAATCAACAAATACAGTTTCTCAAAGAGAAAAAACAGATCGATTACTAGATAATATGGATTTAGAAAAAGAACGAGGAATCACGATTAAGGCACAAACCGTGCGTCTGCGTTATAAATCACCCTCTAATGGCCAAGAATATTTTTTAAATTTGATTGATACTCCGGGACACGTGGATTTTGCTTACGAGGTCAGTCGATCATTGGCCTCTTGTGACGGTGCCTTATTAGTTGTGGATGCTTCTCAAGGAGTAGAGGCCCAAACATTGGCCAATGTTTATATGGCCATTGAACATGATTTAGAAATTCTTCCAGTTTTAAATAAAATTGATCTTCCTCATGCAGATGTGGAAAAAGTAAAAAGAGAAATCGAAGATGTCATTGGCCTAAGTGCTCAAGACGCCATTCTTGTCAGTGCTAAATCTGGATTAGGAATAGAAAATTTATTAGAGGCCATTATTTCTCAAATTCCACCTCCTAAAGGAAATTCCCATTCCCCACTTCAGGCCTTAATTTTTGATTCGTGGTTTGATTCTTATAAAGGGGTCGTTGTTCTTGTAAGAATTTTTGAAGGTACTGTTAAAAAAGGAGATAGAATAGGTTTTAAATATGCCTCACAAACATATGAAGTTCTTTCTTTAGGAGTAAATTCTCCTTTCTTTACGGAATGCTCTTCTTTGTCGGCAGGAGAGGTCGGCATGATTATTTGTGGTATTAAAAATATTAGAGATGTCAATGTAGGCGATACTATTGTTCAAGCGGAACTTTTATCTAAAACTCCAAGTTTGGCAGGATTTAAAAAAGTAAGGCCGATGGTTTTTTGTGGGATTTTTCCAGTGGAATCCAGTGAGTATGAACTACTCAAAGAATCTCTTGAAAAATTGGCCTTAAATGACTCTTCTTTTACTTATGAACCAGAAACCTCACAAGCTCTTGGTTTTGGATTTCGCTGTGGATTTTTAGGCCTTCTTCATATGGATATTATTCAGGAACGTTTGGAACGAGAATATTCTCTTGCTCTTATTTCCACTGCTCCTTCAGTTCATTATGTTGTCACAACGAGAAAACAAGAAATCATCTCCATTGATAACCCTTCTAAATTGCCTGATATGGGAATTGTGGAAAAAATAGAAGAACCCTATGTCAGCTTATCTCTTCATGTACCGAATGAATATGTTGGTAAAATTATAAAGTTATGTGAAGACAGAAGAGGAATTCAAAAAGAAATAAAATATATTACACCAGAACGAGTACAAATATTTTATGAACTTCCTCTCAACGAAATGGTTTTTGATTTTTATGATAAATTAAAAGGTGCCACTAAAGGCTATGCCAGTATGGACTATGAGCTTATTGGCCACCGAGAATCTGATCTTGTTAAATTAGAAATTTTGCTAAACGGAGAAAAAGTAGATGCTCTTTCGTCTATTTGTCATCGACAATCCGCAGAATATAAAGGCCGTCAGCTTGTGGCCCGTTTACAAAAAGTCTTAGATAGACAGCAATTTGATATTGCTATTCAGGCAGCAATAGGGGCCCGTGTCATTGCAAGAGAAACCGTAAAGGCCTTAAGAAAAAATGTTTTGGCCAAGTGTTATGGAGGGGACATTACTCGAAAACGAAAACTTTTAGAAAAACAAAAAGAAGGGAAAAAACGCATGAAAATGGTGGGCTCTGTTGAAGTTTCTCAAGAGGCCTTTTTGTCAGTGTTAAAAGTAGAGGAATAACTATATGTCCATGTTGATACCTGAACTCTCTCATCATTTTCAACAGGCCCTTAATCAATATTCTCAAGGAGTTCACCTAGAAAATTTATTAGAGGCCAAAAAACAATACATTGATTCTGCTGGACGTCTTAATGACGAAGACCCTGACTTTGAATCTAAAATGTGTAGTTTTAATGAGTGGTACGTTTTTCAATTTTTATCTCGACGTAAAACAAGAACTGTCATTAGTGATTATCTACAGCATCATTCTTCTATTCCAGATGAGATTGGTGTGGCCCTTTTAAGTTGTCGTTTTACCTTGTTTGAATTTCTCGGAAAAAATTTTTTAGGAAAATGGCAACTCAAAGATTGGGGAACAGGCAAAAAAATTTCTATAAAAAAGCGTGAAGATCTTCCTGCTGTTTTAGAAGGGGAAATTTTTACAGGAAGAAGTTTGGAATACAAAGGACAACAATTGCTTTTAGAAGGTGTCTGTGTTCTTCCTAAATCTGTGAATGCTCTTGCTTTAAAAACGGCAAAAAAAGTTTTGAAGAAAAAAGATAAGGCCTTATGGGAGTCGTTCTTATTTCGGTTAGAATTTTTTCATTCTAAAACAAAATTTTACCCTCATATTTCTGCGGAAAAAATTTTCGATTTATCTTCTTTTTTATAAATAAAAGCAAATTTTCGTTCTCCTTCTACCTTTTCCATCCAATGTTGTCTTGCTTTATTAAAAGAAGTATTTTTTGCTTTTTCTTCTTTCTTTTCTTTTTCCTTTTCTTCTAAAATTGTCTTAATGATTTCTGTTCCTATTTTTTTAGCAAGAAGAGGAGGGACAGCATTTCCAATTTGTTTATGGTGAGTAGAGTAAGGCCCTTGAAAAACAAAATCAAAAGGAAAGCTTTGAATTGTCGCAAGTTCTCGTGTTGTAAATCTTCTCTCTTGCGTTGGGTGAAAAAAAGATTGTTCTGTTGCTGTAATAGTGGAAGAAAGTCCCTTTGTATCTGGCCTTTTGAAACGTTCTTCTCGTAGTCTTTTTTCGGGTAAGGACTCCCAGTCTAACCCTAATCTTAAAGAAGGTGGAAAATATTTTTCCTCATCTGCTTTATATCGAACACTGCCCCCTTCTGGGATACAACGCATTCTTTCTTTCAAGAGAGGGTCAGTGATTTTTGATTTTTCTATATCATGATTAAAGAGATTTTCTGGTTTGAGAGAGTTTAATTTTTCCAGGGCCATTCCTAAGGAGAGAGAAGTTGCCTCTGGAGAAGGAAAGGAAGGAAGCTTAAAGGGTTTTTTTACCCCCATAATGAAGGTTCGTCTTCTTTGTTGAGGAATACCAAAATCAGCAGCGTTTAGGACTTTTAAAGAAAGAAGGTAGCCTTGTTTAAAAAATTCTTGGAAAATAGCATCCAGCGTATTTGTATTTTTTTTTGCTAATATTCCAGTGACATTTTCAAAAATAAAATACTTAGGGGAAAGAATCTTTAAAATTCGGACATATTCTTGGAAAAGAGAGTTTCTAGAGTCTTCAGGGTTTCCCATCCCTACGGTAGAAAATCCTTGGCAAGGAGGGCCACCAGCTAAAATATCAATTGTTTTACCTTGTAAAATCGTCTGTATTTGTGACTCAGTAACTTTTTCAATAGAACTATAAAGGGCCTTGGCACTTTTATGGTTATGTTCAAAGGTTTTAAGGGCATGTTTATTATGGTCAATTCCTAGTAAACAAGTGGCCCCTGCTTGTTCTAGCCCACAGGAAAGCCCACCCGCTCCACAAAAAAGATCTACAAAATAAATAGGGTCTGAAATTTTATGTGTCATATTGTAAGTTAAACCTTCTTTTTACCTATATAATTCCAAAAAATTGCAATTGTCGAAATGTTTCATTTACCCTATTTCTTGGAGAATGAATATTTTTCGCAAGTTCGTAAAGTGATTTAAAGCGTTTTTTTTCAGTAAAGGCCAAAATATCTGCTATTACCTGACTTCGGCCTTCGGCCCTATACCTAATCTCTGGAACATTTTTAATAATGAAGGTGTTGCTCTTTAAATATTTTTTAAAATTTTCTTGAAAATTAATCACTATTTTAATTTTTCGTTTTATCAAAATTGACCAATTATGTTTTACATAATTATTGGCAAGTAAAAACTGAACAATGAAGTCTAAAGAGTCATTATTGTATTTTATTTGCACACTCAATCTTCTAATTTTAGAAGGTGATAGTAGAATGGCATATTTTGCACACCAATTTAAAATTGCTTGTTTCGTCCTACTATCTATTTCGAAATAAAGCGTTGCTTCGAGAAAAAATTCCTCTAGATCCACATATTCTTTGATTTGAGTAGAGACACCGAATGCCGCCCCCAAATAATTAAATTTATTAATAAAATTATCCAAGCAAAAGCTCCTTGAGTTTTGAGTGAACGACTTTAACGTTACTAATAAAATCTTTTTTAAATTTAGATTGTTCAGGGGCATGAGATTGAAGCAAAAAGTCAATGCCCAAAACAAGTTCATTGGCCGAAATTTCTAAAAGCTTTAAATCATCGAGGTCTTTTGGCTCATAAGTATGACGATAATAATAAGCGGCAATTTTTAATTTTATTAGATCAACACGAGAAGCATACTTCAAAACAATATTTGACAACATTGTTGAACAAATTGTTCTATCAAAAAAATCTACAGGGAGGATAAGGCCTTGTGCCTGACTGTTCAACCACTCTGGTAATCCATATTTTTCACCAATCTCAATAATTTTGGATATAACTTTTGGATGCTCAACCCTATTTAAAGTGTCAATATCCATCGTCATTCTTGAAGATATTCCGTGTAGATGAAGAGCATATGCTCCAATAACAATCAGTTCAATTTCTAGGCCTTGGTCTTTTAACCAATCGTTAAGTTCTGTAAGGAGAATAGTTAAATCGCTCATAGTTATATTATATAACTATATTATTTCCAGTGCAAAATGAGTCAATCAGACTTTTTCTGTCTTAATTGTGGACATACTTTAGCTATTTGGTGGTTGGGAGTAGTTAAGGGCCTTTTCTAAAGAAATACGTTGTCTTATATTAGTTAAAAAAGTCATATCCAAAGTGGCCGTGACAAGTTTTTCTCCTTCACCGGCCTCGACCAACAAATCTCCCCAAGGAGAATAAATGAGAGAATGCCCATAAGTTGAAATTTTTTCATTATGTTTTCCCCATTGGGCACTGGCACAAATAAAACACTGAGTTTCTATGGCCCTTGCTCTTAAGAGAGTATGCCAATGGGCCATTCCTGTAGGGACTGTAAATGCGGCCGAGAGACTAATAACAGTTGTTCCTTGACGTCTATAATAGGCATAAAGTTCTGGAAAACGAAGATCAAAACAAATACTAAGTCCTAAGACGAAAGAAGGGTTATTTTCAAATCTGAGGATGGAAGGAGTCTTACCAGAAGTGTAGAGAACTGATTCATCTAGGGAAACTTTATGCGGAATATGGCAGGTAAAGAGATGATTTTTATCATAAAAACCCAATTCTTCTCCTTGAGGGTCAAAGTTTAGGCAGCGATTGAAAAGAGGCCCTGAAGAGGATTCTTGATAAACGACACTTCCTCCTAACAAAAAAAGACTATAGGTTTTGGCAAGAGAACGTATGGCCTCGTAGTGTTCATTTCCCTTGGAAACTATGTAGGTCGTTGGTTTTTCTCCATCCGAAAGAGAGTAAAAACATTCTGGTAAAAAAACATAATCACAGTGTTGTTTTTTTGCCAGAGAAAGGAAAAAATGGAGCTTTTCCATATTTTCTTTTGGTTCTAGGGAGGAGGTCATTTGTACCAAGGCCACAGAAAAAAGATTCATAAGTTTAAAGTCTCTTGTTAGAGTGAAGTTATGAGCGAAAATATTTCGGCCATTTTAATTACCTACAATGAAGAAAGCTGTTTAGAAAGGGCCTTAAAATCTCTTGATTTTGTTCAGGAGATCATTTTATTAGATAGCTATAGTACTGATCGGACTGTGGAAATTGCAAGAAAATATGGTGCAAAAATTTTTCAAGAATCGTTTTTGGCCTTTGGAGATCAAAAAAATAAGGCCATCTTGAAAGCACAAGGCCCATGGATTTTTTGGCTAGATGCAGATGAATGGGTGGATGAACAATTAAAAAAAGAAGTGTTATTGGCCGTACAAAAAAAAGAGCAGGATCTTTTTTTGTGTTCTCGTTTAACTTATATGCAAGAGAGGCCCATGAAATATGGGGGCTGGTTTCCTGATTATGTGCCAAGGCTTTTTAAAAAAGAGGCCTATGAGTTTAATTTTGGGGAAATTCATGAATATTTACAGGAAAGAAAGACTCAAAAAAAAATAAAATTAAAAAAATTTTCTGTTTTATCAGGACTTATTCATCATCATTCTTTTCCTACATGGAGACACCAAGTTTTAACTAATTTAAAGTATGCTCAAATACAATCTAGGCGTTATAAATCTTGGCCTAAGTATAAACTTATTTGTTGGTCCTTGGTGACGCCTTGGAGAAAATTCTTTGAAGTCTATTTTTTACGTCTAGGATTTTTAGATGGCATTGCAGGGCTTGGTGTGGCCATCAATGCGGCCTATTCTCATTTTTTGCGTTACTGGTTGGCCCTAGAAAAATAAACCTTAGAAAAATAAAAAAGAAACATAAAAATTATGAAAAATAAAAAATCTCTTTTGCTGTTTTTTCTTAAAATATTAGTGGGAATAGGACTCATTGTTTGGCTTGTTGCTAAGGGGAATTTAGATTTTTCTTTTGTCGGAAAAATTCTTAAAGACCCGATAAGGTTGACTCTGGCCTCGTTAGCTCACCTTTTTGTGTTATTCTTATTATTTTTTAGATTGAAGTTATTACTTTTTTCTAAAAAAATTTCCCTCACTTTTTGGAGGGCCATTTCTCTAGGATTTGTAGGCCAATTTTTTTCTACAGTCTTGCCAGGAGCTGTGACAGGAGATGTTTTTAAGGCCTTCTATATAAAAAAGGACTATCCAGCATTATCTAAAAAATTTCTCTTTTTTATTTTACTTGTGGATCGTTTATTGGGCCTAACAGCACTTTTTTTAATTGCGGCAAGCTCTTCGTTATTTTTTTATTCAGATATTTTAGAAAAATATCCTGTTTTGTTGCCAATGGTAAAAATTTTTTTAGGGATAGGGGGGAGTCTTCTTTTTCTTTTTTTTGTTTATCTCCTGATGCCTTCTAATTTAAAATGGCATTCTTCTTTTCTTAATAAACTTTGGGAGGTTTTGAAGTTTAAAAAAATTATTTTTCAAACGATTTTAATTTCTTGTGTCATTCAAGGGAGTGCTATTTGGATTTTTTGGTATCTACTTTTTCCTATGTCAGAGGGAACCTTGACATTAGAATTGGCCTATCTTTTTGCCCCAATTGGTTTTTTAAGTACTGTTTTACCTATTTCTCCAGCAGGTTTGGGGGTAGGGCATACAGTTTTTGAAACTCTTTTTACATTTGTAAAAATTCCACACGGGGCCTCTCTCTACAATGTGTATTTTTTATTTGGTGTTTTTTGGAATTTAACAGGATTTTTTTTCTATCTTACATATAAGGATTCATCCCCTTCTGATGGTCAGTTACATCCACCACTCTTTGAATAAAAGGAAATTTTTGCTTTAAAAGTGTTTCAATCCCCTGTTTTACGGTAGTTTGCGAGCTGGAGCAACCATGGCATCCACCAGAAAGTTTGATGAAAACTGTGTCATCATCAATATCCATAAGTTCAATATTCCCACCATGACTTGCAAGGGCAGGCCTTATTTGTTCGTTAAAAATTTCTTCTATTGCTGTAAACATAAAAGAAAATTTATCAGAAATTTATAAAAATGGCCTATATTTTGATCGTATTCCTTAACGCAAAGTTAAGAGATAGGCCCAAGGCGTTCGTAAAGGTGCTGGATGGAGAGAATAAATTTGTGTTTGTGTCTTTTTTCTAAAATATTCTAATTCTTTTGTGGCCCAGCCTCTTTCAGGGCCAAAAATAAAGGCCTCATGTGTTCCTGAGGCAAAGGAATAAGTTGAGGGAAGTAGGGGGCCTGAAGGGTCTAAAACAAGAGAAGAAGGTGGTAAAAAAGAAAAGCAAGAAAAAAAAGAAGAATGGCAGACGATTTGTGGGACAGTGGAAAAAATTCCTGTTTGAGCAAGGCCTTCTTTTAGAAATCGCTGTTGTTGAGAGAGGTTTTGATAGACTTGTGAGTCTTGATAGCTAGATTCCCCTAAAAGTGTAGGAAAAAAATGAAGATGCGTGACTCCAAAGGCCGCGGATAAAATTAAAATTTGCTTAGCTGTTAAAGGCCTTGCATAGGCCACATAATAGTGTTTCCCATAAAGAGTGCTTTTTTGAAAGCAAAGGTCAGGATTTGTCACTGTAATCGTAAGGGTAAGGTCATTTTTTTTAATGTCCTCAATTGTCGCCAGAAAGAGACCTAGATCTATAATTCCTATTTTAAGAGAATTTCCAATTCCTTTTTTTAAAATTTGGGTGACATGGGTATAGACGAGAGGGTCTTGAGAACGAAATGTTACAAGAGGTGCCTCGGGATGAGGGGAATTTAAAAAAGTTATATCAGATTTAAAAAAATAAATTCGATTCATAGGAAGAAGAATTTAAGAAGGTTATGTTTTTTTAGTGTTGGAGTATCTCATTTTTTTGTGGAATTGGGAGCGTTTTTTTTGCCTCTTTCTCGCCCCTCCTGCTTGGGGAAAAACTCAGTTAATAAAAACATTTTGGCAAACGACGCCTGTGAATATTGTCTATGTTTCCCCTTTAAGGGCCTTGGCCAATGAATTTTATGGTTGTCTTAAGGAAAGTTTTCCTCAACGGCAAAAAGATCTTTTTTTAATACACTCTCAAAAAGAATCTATAGAATTTGCAGAAAAATTAAAAGAAAGAAAAGCAAAGGGGGGCAATTTTTTTTTAATTGGAACTCCTGAAACTCTTTCAGAGAAATTTTTTGAAGAAGTAGAAAGAAAATCAGAAAAAATTTTGGTCATTATGGATGAGTATCACCTTTGGTTTGAATGGGGGGATAGTTTTCGCCCTCTTTTGTGGGAAAATTTTTTTAGAATTTGTAATTTAGAAAACGTAAGTTTCTTAGGTCTTTCGGCCACTCTTTCAGAAAAGCAACAGCAATGGACACTGGAGGCCTGTCAATTAAATTTTGATTCGGTTAGTTTGATCAATGGAGGAAATTATATTTTAAAGTATCCTCCTTCTTTTTTATATAGTTTTTATTTTATTCCCTCGCCTTCTTTTTTTTTAAAGACATTGTTGCTTCAATCAAAAGGAGTTCTTGTTTTTCTACCTTTTAGGCAACAGGTTCTTCAGTGGCACCGTTGGGCCTTAAAAAATGGACTTTGTTCTTTGTATTGTTTAGGGGGAGAAACAACTCGTTTTCAAGAAGAATTGGCGGCGTTACAAAAACAAACAGAAAATCCCCTTGTCATTCATTGTATTTTTTCTACCATTGCTTTAGGGCATGGAGTAAATTTGCCAGAAATAGAAAAAGTGATCATTTTTTTTAAAGAAAAAAATCCAAGTTTTTGGATTCAAATGGTGGGGAGGGGAGGGCGAAGAGGGGCCCCTTATCAGGCCTTTGTTTACAATTCTTTTTTACCGGTTTCTTCTCGTTTCAAGACACTTAAAAAAGTTTTAAGTTTGTTTTTGCAATTTTTTCTTTTACAGTCACTGAGAATATGCAAGTGCTTCCTTTTAAGGGACTTATTTTACAAAAAAGCATCTATCAAGAAACAAGGGCCTTGATTACTCTTTTTACAGAGCAAGGAATTAAATATCAGGCCTTTTGCTCTGCCAAGGAAAGGGCCTTATTGCAAGGGGTATGCCTTGAAGGGTTACTTGTTCGTCGATATCCTTTTGCACCGTGGTCTTTAAAAGAATATCAATATATTTGGGCACCAAAAAGAAGTAAAATTCCGTATCAAGACCTTAAAGTCTTGATATTTTGTTTAAATCTTTTTAATACCTTTTTTCCTGTTCAAGCACTTCCGATGCCTTCTCTCTATACGCTTTTGGCACAAGTTCTTTATAAATGGGATCAAGAAATTCTTGAATATCCTTTTGGTTTTTTGGCCTCATTTTTGTGGCGATTTTTAAAAGAATCTGGTTTTTTTCCTTTAATCCAAGAATGTCTTTATTGTGGGCAAGAGCTTTTTTCCAAGGGAGGAAAATTAGAAATTTCTATGGGAGGATTTGCTTGTATGGATTGTGTTTCAGGAGTCACTTCTTTTGATAAAGAACTTTTTTTTCTTTTTTGTGAAGGGTTTTCTTCATGGGATTGTGTGAAATATTCTCACCTAGAATCTTTATGGCATTATTGCCAATCTCATTGGAGAGATTCTTATAAATTAGGTGTACTACCCCCACGGCCGTCTCATTAAAATTATTGGCTGAATTTTAATAAAAAAAGTTCTATTATATCTGTTTTTACACTCACTCATCATGG
>Ga0138256_10003909_pt1 | contig 15823 bp, 12 predicted proteins | sample KNB2016incub_MG_FD_105486 | JGI IMG/M metagenome (GOLD analysis project Ga0138256, IMG submission 105486) | Active sludge microbial communities from wastewater in Klosterneuburg, Austria - KNB2014incub_MG | ecosystem: Engineered > WWTP > Activated sludge > Unclassified | place: Austria... | reverse complement strand
GGAAAGGCGAGATCGCGCCGTTTCAGGTAATTCTTATTTCCCTTAATCAGAATAATGAAGAAATTAAAAAAGTATCGGAAGAATTTTACAAAGAGTTTCAGAATATAAACACTGATATATTATTTGATGACCGATCAGATGTGAGACCCGGGGTTAAATTCAATGATGCTGATCTTATAGGGATTCCGGTTCAGCTGATTATCGGAGAGAAAAATCTGAAAGAAGGAAATGTGGAAATCAAATTACGAAGTTCCGGTGAAAGACTTATCGTAAAAAAAGAAGATGCATTAAAAAAGATACTGGAACTGAGCAGGAAGTGATATCAGATTTAATAATTTAAAAAAACAAAATTGATAAAAAGTAAATTACCTGCTGTTTTAAAGCAAAAGTATATTCTTGCTTCAAAATCTCAGCGAAGGAAACAGCTTTTAAAACAGATCGGACTGAACTTTACTTCGGTAGAAAGTAAAGTCACTGAGCTTGAAGAAAAAGATCACAATCCTATAGATCTCATCAAATACAATTCGCTTAATAAATCCAGGACCGTGGCATTCAATTATTCTAACGGAATTGTCATCGGAGCAGATACAATAGTTGTTCTGGATAAGCAAATTATCAATAAACCTAAAGATTCAAAAGATGCGGTTAAGATATTGAAAAATTTAAGCAACAAAAAACATTTCGTTTATACCGGAATTAACATAATAGATACTAAAACAGGCAATGAGATATTTGACTATGAAAAGACCATTGTTTATTTCCGGAAGCTTCATGACGATGAGATAAATTTTTATGTTAAAAATCACAAACCTCTTGATAAGGCAGGAGCATACGGCATTCAGGATGACTTCGGATGCCTGTTCATAGAAAAGATCATCGGTGATTATTATAACATAATGGGACTGCCGCTGGCAAAGCTGTACGGGAATTTATTGAAATTAGTTTAATAATAGTTTTAACTACCGGAATGTTTTCAAAATATAAAAAGAAAATTTTAACATCAGTTGCATTAGGCGCACTTGTATTTCTTGCATTCAGCATATATGCGGATTTTGATAATCTTATCAAAGCATTCAGAGAATTCAACTGGCTGTATTTCCCTCTGATACTTCTGCTGACATACGGTAATTTTATTATCAGGTTTTACAAATGGGAATATTACAGAAAGCTTCTGAATATAGAACTTAAGAAAAAGGTCAGCTTCCTTATATTTATGTCAACTTTTGTAATGAGCGTCACTCCGGGAAAAATGGGAGAGCTTCTGAAGTCATATCTCGTTCGTGAAGAAAACGGAACGCCGGTAAGCAGATCCGCTCCGATCATAATAGCTGAACGTCTGACGGATTTTATATCCGTTGTGCTGCTTTGTATTGCAGGAGCTTTCGTATTTGATTACGGAAAAAATATTGTCTTAGGAGTAGGTATATTTTTTATTTCATGTGTGATATTGATAAGTTCGAGGACATTATCTTTAAAAATCATTTCATTTCTCGAAAAACTAAAAATATTCCATAAGGTCGGAGAAAAGTTTCACGAAGCTTATGAAAGTATTTATACACTTGTAAAGATCAAACCTCTTTTAATAGCAGTCTCAATGAGTATTGTTGCCTGGTTTCTTGAATGTCTGGGCTTGTATATAATCCTTAAAGTATATACTTCAATTACGCATATAGATGTCAGCATTATGAGCGCAGTATTTATTTACGGTTTCTCAACTATCATAGGGTCTATAGCTATGCTGCCGGGAGGACTTGGTCTGACAGAAGCTTCATTGACAGGTTTAATGGTCTTTCTGAAGATCCCGAAAGACGTATCTGTTGCTTCCACTTTCATAATCCGGATAGCGACACTTTGGTTTTCTGTAGTTGTAGGTATTGTTTCAGTTTATTTTTATCAGAGATATTCTCACAAGGATCTGGAGAAACTCGAAGTTAATAATGCTTAGTTCTATTTTAATTTTGAATTCAGATGTTAAACACGGACACCCGTGAATGTTTCAGGGAAACTCCGGATTGTTTCAGGGAAATTAGATAATTTCTCACAGATGACCCAGATTTACACAGATAATTGTAAATTCTTTATTTTTATAATATAAACCTCTCATATATTTTTAATTATAAATCTTGTGATCTGTGAGAGAATTTTTTTGATATACTATTAAAAATATTATTTAAAAATTAAAGTTTTTGAATTAATATTAAAACGTTTTGGACAGCAATGTTCCCGGAAACAATTAGAAACTCAAAATTCACTTGAAGTAAATAAGAATTTGGCTTAATTTAAACACTTACACATATGTCAGAAAAAAAAGAACAGGAAAAAAAGATCAGGGTCCTTATCGGAAAAGTCGGATTAGACGGACACGACAGAGGAGCCAAAGTTATAGCTGCAGCATTCAGGGATTCCGGGATAGAAGTCATTTACACCGGATTGAGACAGACACCTGAGACAATAGTAGAAGCTGCATTGCAGGAAGATGTTGATGCGATCGGTATCAGTATACTCAGCGGAGCTCACATGACGGTATTTCCCAAGCTGAAAAAATTAATGGATGAAAAAGGTCTTAACGATGTACTGCTTTTTGGAGGAGGGATCATACCAGAGCAGGACAAGGAAGAGCTGAAAACAATGGGTGTAGGAGAATTATTCACACCCGGAACACCGACATTTGAAACAATTAATTATGTAAAAAACTGGGTTGTAAAAAATAAAACAGGAGATATTGCTTAGAAAAATATATACTTTTTTATAAATTAAAATAATTTAATGAGCAATAAAACAGAACCTGTTAAATTTGGTACCGATGGCTGGAGAGGGATTATCGCTGATACATATACTTTTGAAAATGTAAAAAGAGTCGCGCTCGCCACAGCTAAAGTCTTTAAAAATCATCCAAAGATCAAGAACGGTATCGTTGTCGGATATGACACAAGATTCCAGTCTCAGCAGTTTGCTGAAACAGTAGCCGTCGTACTTGCAAATCAGAACATAAGGACTTTCCTGACTGATTCATTTGTAACCACTCCTACAATTTCATTACTTTCAAGGGATCTTAACTGTGCTTTAGGCGTGATGATCACTGCATCGCATAATCCTGCAATTTACAACGGGTACAAGCTGAAAGACGAATTCGGGGGATCCATGAGTCCGGATGAGATAGCTAAGATAGAAGAAGAACTAAAGAATATAAAAGAAGTTGTTCCGGAAAAAAATCTCAGCGAACTGATAAAAGATGGAAAGATCGAATACTATGACGGAGGTGAATATTATTATAATTACCTTAAAAGTAAAATTGACACTGAAAAAATAAAGAAGTCAGGTTTGAAGATCATATATGATGCGATGTACGGAGCCGGGCAGAATATTATAAACAGATTTGTGGATATAAAGCAGCTTCACGGCGAACTCAATCCTTCATTCGGAAAAAGCGCACCCGAACCTGTACAGAAGAATCTGACTGAGATCTGCAATGATATTAAAACAGGAGATTATAATATCGGGATAGTTACGGACGGTGATGCAGACAGGATAGCCATCATAGATGAAAAAGGAGACTTTCTGGATGCGCAGAAAACATTTGCACTGTTATTGAAATATCTTTACGAAAAGAAAAAGCTGACCGGGAAAGTTGTAAGAGGATTCTCGACAAGCGAGCTGATCCGAAGATATTGTGAAAAAAATAAAATTGAACTTCTGACTGTTCCTATCGGCTTTAAGCATATTTCAAAGATAATGATAGAAGATGATGTAATGATCGGCGCAGAGGAAAGCGGAGGAATCGGAATTAAAGGTCATTTGCCTGAAAGAGACGGTGTATATAACGGCATGCTTTATCTTGAGCTTCTGGCTGAATTCGGAAAGAGCATTTCTGATATGAAAAAAGAGCTTGACGATGAATTCGGAAAATATTTTTATCAGAGAAATGATGTGCATACAACCGAAGACAAAAAGCAGAATGCATTAAAAAGCTGTAATACAATGAAAACAGGAGATGAGATCGGCGGAAAGAAGATCTTATCAGTTGATGATCTTGACGGATTTAAATTTTATTTTGAAAACGGATGGATCATAGTCAGAGCTTCAGGAACCGAACCGTTACTGAGAATTTACTGTGAGACAACAGAAACTGACCAGACAAATGAAATACTATCCAAAACCATTATTCAGTTAGGAATTTGAATAAAATGAAATTAATATTAATAACAGTTGTGCTGGTTTTATTTTATGCAACATCATATTCCCAGTTTAAAAGCAAGGAAAAAGATTCAGAAGAAAACCCGCTTAACAAACTTCTGAATAGAAATGCAACTACATCCAATCCCAGCATAAATAGAGATGCTCCTGATATATTCAGTGAGCTTGAAGGACAAAATACATACAAATCAAAATCTGTACCTATTGAAGGCGCTATAGATCAAAATAAATATATTGTCGGACCCAATGATCTTTTTACTCTTGGACTTTACGGATATATAAACCAGCAGATTCCCGTAGTAGTGTCACCGGAAGGTTCAATTATTATTCCAACCGTAGGGGAAGTAAAAGTAAGCGGGATGCCATTGTCAGTTGCAAAGGAAAGAGTAATAGAAGCCGTTAAAAAAAGATATTATTCAAGTGATGTAAGTTTTACATTAAACACTCCAAGAACATTCCTGATCAAAGTATCAGGACTTACACAGGGATCATTTGAGGTTTCGCCTGTAACGAGAGTTTCTGAAATTCTAAAAGTACTTATCTTTGACACGCTTAACACATCAAGGGTATTTTATGAAAAGACAAATCAGCGTGAGTTTTTAAATACGCAGATATCATTGAGGAACATTGAATTATCCAGAAAAGACGGTTCGATCGTGAAAGTGGATATATATAAATACTTTCTGAATAATAAAGATGAGGACAATCCTTTTTTCCTGGAGGGTGATCTTTTAAAGATCCCATATCTGCAGCCGGACAACAATTTTATTTCTATTGGAGGAGCTGTTCAGCTTGCCGGCGCATATGAGCACGTAGACGGTGATGATCTGGAAACTGTTATCGGGATCGGAAGAGGATTTGATACCGATGCTGAGCAGGACAGCATAATGCTTTACAGGGCTTACCAGAATCAGGATGGTTTTGATATAGTCAATCTGTCATTTGAAAAAGATAAAAGATACAGGATTGAAAAATTCGACAGATTATTTATTAAAAGCAAGATCAATTATCAGAAGAATTTATCCGTACTGATATTAGGAGAAGTATTGAGACCCGGTTATTATCCTATATCTTTTAAAAGTACGAGACTTAAGGATGTAATTGAGATGGCAGGCGGATTTAAGGAAAAAGCATATCTTCCGCTGAGCATATTGTTCAGGACCTATGATGCTGAATATGCAGCCAGGGATACGGCTGAAATTATAATAAATTCCAGGGCAAATGATCTATTAATATCATCTCAGGACAGAGTTAACTTTGAAACAGATATTAAGTCAAAGAGAAACAGGGTAATCGTGGATTTTGAAAAGCTTGTTAAGAGTAATGATCAGTCACAGAATGTTTTGCTTGAAGGTAAGGATATCATTTACATAAATGACAATAAGAATATTGTATATGTTTTTGGTCAGGTGGGTCAGGAAGGTTATGTGCCTTATAAAAAAGGAGAAGACGTTGATTATTATGTAAAGAAAGCCGGAGGTTTTGGACTGGCAGCGGATGAGAATGATACAAGGATAATAAAATTCAATTCAAGAGGCTGGTACTTACCTGAAGACACGGAAATACAGTCGGGAGATTATGTATATGTACCGAAAGTGGTGCAGGAGACATTTGGGGAGACTGTTTCGATAATTGCACAGATAGCTGGCGTGATTTTGGGAGTATTGACAACGTATATATTGATCAGTCAGAATAAGTAATCAAAGATATAATTCTTAAACTGCAGGACAATTTTTTAAAAGATATTTTTTAAAAATAAAATATTTAATTGTTTCAAACATATATTAGATTTTAATGTCAGACAGAATCGATACAACCGAAATAAAGAAAGAAGAAAACAAATTATTGGACTATTTAAACATAATAATTAGTTATAAAAAATTAATTTTAAGCGGAACACTAATAGTCGGATTGATAATTACAGTATTAATGTTTTTCGTTATTAAACCGATATTTTTTTCATCTGCTTTAATAAAAAGTTCTGACAAGAGTTTAGGATTAGGCAGCATATTAGGAAGTGCAGGATTGCCTGATCTTGGAGGTTTGGAAGAATTGAGCGGTGGTGGTGGAAGTACTAAAGAGCTGGCATTGTACCAAGATATTCTTGAAAGCAGAAAATGTCTTGAAGAAACAATTATCAAATTTAATTTTTTGGAGTTATATGATATTAAATATATGCAGGATGCAGTTAAATTTTTCAGAGAAGATATTTTATCGATAGTAATAAATAAAAAGGCAGGCACTATTAATATTGGAGTTTTTGATGTTAGTCCGGTAAGAGCAAAAGAAATCGTAAATTTTCTGATCAATCAGCTGAATAGAATATATGTGGAAGTAAGGGTGAGAAATGCCAGAATTAACAGGGAATTTATAGAACAAAGATATATGACAGCCAAAGAAGATTTAGGGAAATTTGAAGACAGTCTTAAGACTTATCAGGATAAATACGGCATTGCACCGGATGTACAGGTACAGGTTGCAGCAAGGACAGAAATAGAGCTAGAAGCAGAGATCAGAGGTGAAGAATTAAAACTTGAAATACTCAAGAAAATCTTAAGTCCTGATCAGGCTGAAGTTAAAACTTCAGAGGATAAGATAAGAGCTTTAAAGGATCAGCTAAATGAGGTACAAAATTCATCTTTCACTGAAAACAAATTGAATTTAAAAGGAAGTGCTGAAATTGTATTGAATTATCTCAGAGCAAGAAGAGACGTTGAAATACAGAATAAGATACTTACTACATTAATTCCTTTGTATGAGCAATCCAAAATAGAAGAGATGAGGGAAACCCCTACCGTTTTGGTAATTGATGAACCTAACATTCCGGAAAAAAAATCTAAACCCAGAAGAATCATTTCTATATTAACTTCAATGGTGGTTACATTTATTTTTCTCTCATCGGCAATTTTGGTTTATGAGTCTTTTTATAAGCCGATTTCCAAAAAGTTAAGAGAAAATGCTTAATATTGCAGATTCAAATTCTCAAAAACCTAAAAATTATGAAAAGTATATTGTTGTTGCAATAAGTGCTTTAGCACTTTCGGCATCTATATTAAGTTTAATATCAAATGAATATAAACTAACAGTTATATTTCTGTGCTTTCCTTTTTTTGTATTTCTTGTAATAAATTTTGAAAAATACTACGAATATTATCTGATATTTTTTCTTTTTTTCGGAATGTATTTTTATTGGCCGTTAAGATTACAGTTTATTCTGGTATTAAGTATAATCACATTATTTTTTTTTTTCTTAAACAGTAAATCGAAAAATCTGAATGATTTTTCCATACCGAAGTCAATAAAAATATCTTCTGTTCTTCTAATTGCATCCGTGTTTACCTCAGAACTGTTTTCAGTACATTTAACACTGCAGAGTTTGTATTTTTCATTTCTTTTTGTAATTTTCATCAGTACAGGTTATATTTTTTTCAGATCCGTCAAAAATGCAGAAAAAATTGAATCATTCCTGAAATTTTTTATATTAAGCTTTTCATTTACAGGGTTAATAATAATATTTCAAATCCTTCTCACAGGAAACATCAGGTCTGTAGGTTTTGCAGGATATGCAATAATTGATTTTTCGGTAATCTCATTGCTTATTCTCCTGTTCAGATTTTTCATTCTTAAGACTTCAGGTTTATTAATGAAAGTAAGTTTAGTAATAACAATCATTATTCTAATTACCACACAATCAAGATTTGCCTGGCTTGGATTCATATTAAGCTTTCTGTACGGAATAATCTTGTGTTATACAAAAAGCGGAGAGGTAAAAACGTTTTTGAAGAAAAGAATGCCTTTACTGATAGTACTTTCTTTAATTTTAGGCGGAATTATTTTAATGTCAGGGCTAAACAATATCATTTTAAAAAGATTTACAGAGATTGATTTTAATTTTTTTTCCAAAGAGGATGACAAAGTCATGGTTGCAAATTCACTTGAAACCAGGCTTTTGATATGGATAGTAGCTTACAATGCATTCATTCAGAATCCAATTACGGGAGTCGGATATATGATGTTTAGTGAGGTTTCCGAACATTACAATGTAGTCCCCCAGATGCTGTTTGATGATTATGTGTATGGACTGGATGCTCATACTACATTTTATAATTTTCTGGTTGAGACCGGAATTATCGGATTTAGTGCTTTTCTAATTTTTATATCTATAATATTCCTTATTAGTTTTAAGTCAATAGGATTAAGCAGGGAATATAATGATAAAAGCAACAGTTTAATTCTGAACATATTAGTATTTTTTATATTTGTGCAAAGTATATATTCCGGAGCTTTTACTTTTGGTCAGAATGCATTTGCAATGTACATTATATTTGGAATTACTGCCGGGAATTATGTCCTCCTCAAGAATAAATATGCGCATGTAGTTTAGCATATTAATTTAAAAGTTATACTGAATTAAGATAACATAATGATTACTAAGGCTGATAAAAAGAATGCAGTATGGAACAGTGTAACATTTATACTGATTTCACTAATCGGATTTGTAAGTTTTTCTTTGACCATAAAATCTTTTGACTCATCAACACTTGGTCTGTTTATTCTTCTTAATTCGGTTTTAGGATTAGGCACGACATTTGATTTTGGTTTCGGTATGTCAACTATAAAATACATAGCAGAAGCAAAAGCTATGGAAGATTATGATCATATAAATTCCATAATAGCTTCTTTCTTGGTAGTATTTATAATAGCCGGTTTACTGATATCAGTTATAATGATCTGCTATTATTATTTTTTTATAAGAGATACTACAATGGTTTCGGGAGTTGCAAAGAGTGAAATAGATTTTATATTCCTGATTCTTGCTGTTTCAAATCTGTTCAGATATGTTTCTAATTATCTCAGAACCATTATAGAAGGTTATTCCGAGTTCATACTTTCCAGCAAATTAAGTATTGCGGTTACTGTTCTAAATTTTGTTTTGATCTTAATACTATACATCTATAAATTATCAATTTCTTTTCTGGCAATAATAACATTAACAGTTAGTTTATTTGCAATAGGATTATATCTTTATGCTGTAATTTTCTCATTAAAGAATGTAAGGCTTAAGTTTAGTTTCTTCAATTTTTCCATAATAAAAAAATACTCTGTATACGGAATTAATATTCAGCTTTCATTTCTTGTCGGAAATTCAATTGACACAGTAATAAAATATTTAACCGGCAGTTATTTATCCCTCAGTTTTGTAACATATTATGAAACAGCCAAAAAAATAATTGATATAACAAACGGAATAATCTTATCAGCCAATAAAGCAGTATTTAATATTCTGAGTGAGCATAATATAAAGGAGACACTCAAGCAATTTATAAATGAAAAACTGTATGTTTTTTCTAAAGCATCAAATTATTATAATTTTCTAATATATGGAATAGCAAACCCTGTTTTATGTTATTTTATTCTTTACTGGTTCAGATCATATGAGGCTATGATGATTTTCATGATGTTTATAATACCTTATTCATTAATCAGTATTGGAGCTTCATTATACAGTGTAATAATGATAAGAGGAAAGGGAAAAGTACTTTTAGTGATTCAGTCTGTGAATTTTGCTATGGTATTTATTTTCCTTTATATCAGCCTGAATTTGTTTGAAAATTATCTTGGTCTTCTGTCATATTATATAGCAACAATTAACAGCCAGTTTATGATATATTATTTCCTTAAAAAGAATTATGACTTTGACGTTAAAAAATACTTTAAAGAAATAAATTTTTATGATCTTGTTAAGCTTAACGTTCTGTTGATCTTACAGCTTACACTGGTATATTTTTACCCGGAAAAGCTTAATTATATTCTTATAACATTCTTCTTCATATACCTGGTGATATTTTCAGGTTACCTAAAGTATTTTGCAAAAGAATTATATAAAAAAACCGGAAAGGAATATTTATTTAAAATATAATTATGAATATTATCAGGTTTGTAATTTTTTATTTATGAGTTTAAAATTTTCAATAGTTACTCCGTCATTAAATCAGGGCATGTTCATAAAGGATACAATTGATTCTGTCCTGAAACAAAATTACGATAATTATGAACATATAGTGATGGATGGCGGGTCAGTCGATAATACTGAAGATATAGTTAAAAACTATCCCGGTGTCAAATATATCAGAGAAGAAGACACTGGTCCTGCTGATGCCATAAACAAAGGATTCGCCATGTCAACCGGAGAAATATTCGGCTGGATAAATTCAGATGATTATTATGAAAAGAATATATTTGAAGGTATTAACAGCATATTCGAATCAAATCCGGAAATTGGTATGGTTATTGGAAATCTTACAGTAATAAACCAGGAAGGAAAAATACTATTGAAGGAAAAGACATATCCATACAACAGGGATTATCTTATTCATGTAAATGCTGATGTGATAAGGCAACCTTGTACATTTTTTCGCAGGGACTTATTTTATAAAGCCGGAAAACTGAATATAAATTTGAAATATGTATTTGACTATGATCTTTTTATTAGAATGTTAGGTTTTACAGAAGTCATGTATACAGATCAATATTATGCTGTTTACAGAGAGCATGATAATACTTTAACGAGATTAAATTTAAGGAAACAATCTTCTGAAATCAGGAAAGTATCCGCAAAATACGGAGGTAAGCTGACGGATCAGATATTTATTACTTATTTAAAGAAAAACTTATTTCCATATAAGTTCACTTTTGAAAAGCCGAAAAAAGACTGATAAAAAATTGAAAAGTCTTCTATTAATAGCGCATTCCAGTTCAATGACAGGAGGAGGTGAAGAGGATTTTTTAAGAATATTGAAACATTTCCATAAAAAGTACAGACTGACCGGAATTTTTCCCGAAGGAAATAAAATTGATCAGTATAAGCTATTTGTGGATGAATATCTTGTTATACCGAACAGAATGTTTCCTTTTACAAAATTCAGCATTAAAAGTTATTCAGGTTTTTCATTTAAGGGATATAAAAAATATTCGCTTTTAAAAACGTTTCTGAAAGATAAAAAATTTGATCTGGCTTATATCCATTCATCTGTTTGCATTTATGAAACACTTGCAATCAACAGATCGGGAATACCGTACATAATTTCTGTCAGGGAATTTATTAATCCTGAATTTGTCAGAAATAAAATGTACAGATATTATCTAAAGACAGCACAAAAAATAATTGTAATTTCAAGATTACTGTATGATGAATTCAATAAACTGAATTATTATTCTGAAAAGATTAAAATAATTTATCCTGCAATTGAAAATCCCGGGATCAAATTATTGATAGAAAATGATGGGAAAGTATTATTAAATATCGGAAATATATTTCCGGATAAAGGTCAGGATAAAGTAATTGATGCAATAGCAAAGATCAAATTAACTCATGAAGATGTTATTTTGAAAATAATAGGGGAAAATGTTGATGATAATTATTACGTACATCTTAATGATCTGATCAAAAAATACGGTCTGGAAAATAATGTTGTCTTTACCGGTGCCGTCTCAAAAGATACAGTACTGGAAGAAATTTTAAAGTCAACAGCAGTAATAATATCGTCTTCATATGAAGGGTTTTCTCTCGTTGCATTGGAAACATTATCCTGCAAAAAGCCGCTTATTTCCACACGGGTTGGCGTTATCCCGGAAATTCTTATTGACGGGGAAAACGGATTACTGTATGACTTTAATGATACTGATTTACTCGCCGGGAAAATTGAACTTCTGATAAAAGACAAAAAACTTTATGATAAGTTATCTGAAAACGGATTCAGGACTTATGGGAATTTATTCAACTTGGAGGATTCATTAAATAAAATTGATTCGGAATTTCTCTCTGTATTAAATCAAAAGAAGAACCTTTAAAATATTTATCTTGGAAAAATTGAAAAAATTAAAATAATATGAAATTGTTTTATTTAAACAGGATTTTTTTAATACCGGTATTTGTAATTGTATTTTTTGCATTTTCAGAGTCATCAATTGCACAGAAAACTTCAATACCTTCTTTAAATCCGGGTTCTTATAATAATTCTGTGTCTTTTGAGAATTCAACTGACTCATACATTCTGAGCTATACCGGAGAAGATGTTTCAATAGCATACCGTTATTCAAATAAAAACGGATATTCTTTAAATGGTATAACCACGGAAGTCAATGGTTATGTATTTAATCCCAGCTATTTCGGAGGTGTTTCTTTGATCTCGCCCGGCAAAAGAAGATATTACTTATGGTCTGAAGGAATTTCTTCCAGATTAATAAAATCTTCCATTACAGGTAACGCGGTAATTTCAGAATGGGTTGTAAGCTACAGCGATGAATTCTATTTTCATTATCAGTACAATATTTCCATATCGGGAAAAACATTAATAATAAATGTCAAAGATTTAGGAAAAATTAGAAATTATCCTATTCAGACTTATGCCATATTATACTCTTTTGAACTTGACAGATGTGAAAATACGCTGAATCCAGTAATGATAGGTATTCCTTACCTTACGGCTTTTAATATACTTTATACAAATAATTACTTTGTATCATTATTTTTTGACTGGACTAAAACAAATTCCTCTGTGATTAAACCCTATGATCTTAAATATTCAGTTACATCAGTATATTATTCTCAAAATGCTGAATATAATTATAAAACCAACGGAAAAAAAAATAAACTTGATGAAACTATTTATCTGACAATATCTGAGAACATTGAAGAAGTATTCCCTGAAATTCCTAATCCGGTTGCAAAATACAAATCAGAATCGATCAGTCATTTGATATATGATAACTGGGACAGAGGATTTCAGACAATCCTGAATAATGTAAAAGGACTAAAAGAAAAAGGCTTGGATAATTTATGGCTGATAGTACATAACTGGCAAAATGGCGGTTATGACAACAAATTACCGGACGTACTTCCGGCTAATGCTCAATATGGTGGTAATTCTGTCATGAAAGAATTAAGTGCATACTGCATTTCTGAAAATTATTTATTTTCTCTGCATGAAAATTATTCTGATTTCTATCCCAATGCTCCTTCATATAAAAAATCAGATCTGGCGTTAAGTCAAAATCAGATTCCTGTCAATGGCTGGAAAACGGATATTGCACAGGCACATTTAATGAAGCCGTCAAAAATAAAAAATTATTTAATACCTATTTCTTCAAATATTCAAAATACATTTAATACCAATTCTGCTTTCATTGACGTAATAACAGCGAGGTCGCCTTCTGAATACGTTGACTATGATGCTCAGGTAATTGATGCGGGAAAAAGTACCGGATCATTTAAAATTATTTGTGATGTAGGAGAGCAATTAAGAAAAATTCACCGTGGTCCGGTAAGTGGTGAAGGATATCATCAGTTCTATTACACGGGATATTATGATGATTTTGCTTCTCAAATTCAAACCGGACTTGTTTCCGACCAACATCTGAAAGGAGGATATTATAAGCCCCTTCTCGTGGATTTTGATCTCAGAAAAATGCATGATAAAACTATGGTACACGGAGTAGGTTATCTGGAAAGATTTTTTTATAAAGATTCATATTGGAAGTATATGGGAAGAAGCAAAGACTCTGTAATGATCTTATCAGCTACTGAATTAGCGTACGGTCACGGTGCATTTTTTCAGTCGAATTCTTATGATTTTAAAGAACAGGGTTTGCTGGAATATAATTATGTTTATCCTATGCAACTGATGTATGGAAATGCACAGGCTGTAAATATTTTATACAATGATAATGGAAATCTGGTGACTTTGTCAGAATACATAAAAAAATATCCGAATACTTTTGATAAATTTGATTCAAATGATTTCTTATCGCAGGTTTTTATTGAATACGATAATGGTGTAACAGTATATGTAAACAGGCATCCGCGGAGGGAATGGAGAGTTAATTTAAAAGGTGATGCAAACGGCTGGTTTGATTATCACGGAATCGTAAACAGAGAAAAAATTCTGTATACCGGTAACAGTCAGCCGGAAGATCTTACCTTGCCTGCTTCTAATGGATGGTATTGTTATTCACCCGTGAATCCAAAATAAATTATGAAATCCCATTTTCATATCTTTTGATAAAGTGAGTTAAAAATTCAATGAAAGATCCAATCGAAATATCAATAATATTCGTTAACTATAATACATCTGATCATTTAAGAAAGTGTCTGAATTCCATAGAAACAAATTTAAATTCAAACGGTATTGAGATTATCGTTGTAGACAACAATTCTTCCGACAGAAGCATAGAAAAAATAAAAGATGAATATCCAGAAATAAAATTATTTCTCAGAGATAAGAATGATGGATTCGGAAGCGGATGTAATTTCGGAGTCAATCATTCTTCAGGAAAATTTCTTCTTTTTTTAAATCCCGATATAATATTGCTTGATGATTCAGTGGCACTGTTGAAGAAATATCTTGAAGCAAATTCAGATTGCGGTATAGTTTCAGGATTAATGGTTGATGAGAAAGATTCCGTAATATACAGTTTTAATGATTTCCCGTCCTATTTATGGGAATTTTATCACCTGATCGGATATGGTTATGATGAAAAAATAAATAAACTTATCAGTAAAAAAGAAATTGCTGACAATAGAATATTTGAAACGGAGTGGTTCCACGGTGCTTTTTTTATGATAAGCAGAAGTGATTTTAAATTAGCCGGAGGATTCAATGAAAATTATTTCATTTATTATGAAGATGTGGAAATATGTTATAAGATAAAGAGTATATTAAAGAAAAAAGTAATATGCCTCCCTGAGGCAAGAGTGTATCATCATACAAAATCTTCGCTTTTTGATGAGAAAACGGATAATATTTATATATTTCATTTGCAAAGAAGCAAGATCCTTTTTATTAAAAACTATAATATCTTCAAAAGAATAATTTTGCATTTTAACGGACTATTGTATGTAATTGCCAGGATAATATATCTGCCGGTATGGAAGAAATATAAAGGAAGAAGGAAAGAAAAATCATATCAACTTTTGAAAATATTAAAACTGTACTTAAGTAACTCGTATCTTTACGAAAGCAAATATGAATATATAGGTTAAATGATGAAAAAGGTATTGCTTACAATAAATAATAACAGGCTCAGCGGAATTGAAAAATTTACTCTTCTGCTTGCAAAATATCTTGATAAGAATAAATATAATGTAGAGATAGGAATCCCGACATATGGACCGGTTTGCGGATTACTTGATCAAAACAATATTGATTATTTTATTTTCAACAATAAAATTAATGGAAAGCATACACTGTCGGGAATAGTATATCTGTTCACTCATATTAATAAAAACAAATATGATATTATTCACGCTCAGGCAGGCATAGCTCCCTGTCTTATAGGAAAAATACTCGGAACGAAATTAATATTTGAGCATAAGCATGGCCTTGATTTCACATCAGAACAAATAGATAATATGAATATAGTTAAACTTTCTTATGAACGTTTGAAAAAATATTTAGTGAATAAAACATTTACAGGATGTAAAGCTGATAAGTCAATCCTGCTGAAAAGATTCAAATATAAAAGTGAAAATGTTGATGTGATATATAACGGAATAGAAACAGATAAATTGAATACAGTAATAAAGAAGAACGATAAATTTACCGTTGGAACTATTGGCAGGCTGACATTT
>Ga0138256_10003908_pt1 | contig 15825 bp, 17 predicted proteins | sample KNB2016incub_MG_FD_105486 | JGI IMG/M metagenome (GOLD analysis project Ga0138256, IMG submission 105486) | Active sludge microbial communities from wastewater in Klosterneuburg, Austria - KNB2014incub_MG | ecosystem: Engineered > WWTP > Activated sludge > Unclassified | place: Austria... | reverse complement strand
TCCAGGACAACCACGCCTACTTCACTGAAAAACGCGACCGCGAGACCACCAACTTCGGCTACGACACCGACACCGGAGTACTCACCCTCATCCGCTTCGAACAGTTCCAGGGCGTCGGCACCCTCAAAGTAGAACTGAAGCTCGAGTCACTCCGCTAAACGCGTCAAACCAGCCGACGCCGCGACGGCCAACCGACCCCGCGATCCGGCGACAACTGAACGCTCTCTCAACACCCCGTAACGCGGAGCTTCCCCCTCGTCGTCTCGGAAAAGCCGCTCCGCCGTCCCATTCCGAGAGCGGTCGGTAAAGCACATCTACCCGTGTGGTGAGCGATGCACCCGCCGCACCGCTACCCTGATTAAGACGGATTTCGCCGCTTCCACTCATCCGGCAACCACTGGCTGATTTGGCTGATCGGCGTGGCCGGCAGGTTCGTCAGCAACTGCGTCAGGTAACGTTGCAGATCGATGTTGTGCCGGCGGCAGGTGCTGGTCAGGCTGGAGAGGATCGCCGCAGTTTGGCCACCGCGCTCGTTCCCCACGAATAGGGAATTTTTCCGATTCAGGACGATCCGCTCATCGGCGACGACGCAGTAGCACGGACATCGCACCTGAAGCGACGGCGAGCGTCGTCGGTTCGGGAACTGGACTGAAGCGGACGTGGGCACTGCTGGGCAGGTTGATCAGGCCGGTGCCGTCAGTGTGAAGCCGGAGCGTCGCCTGGATTTGGTAAAGATTCGCGGTCGGCAAGGGCAGCGCCGACGATACGGGCCCGAGGCTGAACACGGTTGTCGTGGCCAGCAGTGTCGGAAGCGCGAAGGGAGCAACACCGGCGTTCTGAATACTGTCGAGCTGAACCGCCTGGCCCGGCCCCGACGTCATGGTGCCAGACAAGCCATGCGACCCGACGTACGGCCCCGGGCCAACACCAAGCTGATAGGTGTGGCCAACGATCATCGTCACGTCGCCCCCACCGAACGAGTTGGGGATCAGGCAAGTGTAGATCAGGTTGGTGATGGTGAGGTCAAAAACGCTTCCGGTGGCATTATTGGCGACGATAACGTCAGCAGTGAGTGTCCCGGCAAGAGTGGACATCGAGAGCGGCAATGTGTTACTGGTTCCAGGCGCTGAAAGTGTTACACCCGAAAAGGTTGAAGCACCAAGGTCGCCGATAACGTTCACCGCCTGCGCGGAAGCATCTGACGAAACGGCACCCAGTAGACAAACCGCCGCAAGTGATCCTTTTGAAAGGGATAACAAAGATTTCATTTCTGCACCTTTAGAAGACGTGAACCCAAAATCATTGGATTGCCGAAAGCGATCCACCGTGATTTCGACCGGATTTGAAGATTGTGTCAAGTATTTTTCGGATGTCAACATAATTCAGAGATTCCAAAATGGACGCAACTCACTGAGATAGTGTGAACCTGTCCCTTTAATCACCCGATCCGGTTCCGTTGCCTGGACGCCAGGCAAACAACGCACAGGCTGATCAGGCCGAGCGTCGTCGGTTCGGGCACGGCGACCAACGTCGCCAGTTGGAACGTCTGCACCTGCCCCTCCTGGCCAGCCGCGCTGGCGGCGAACCCGGTGGCCCACACGTTAAGGAATCCCGGGTTCTGGTCCTGAATGACCAAGAAGTCTTCGTAGCCCTGGATGATGTCGTTCACGGTGTACCACGCCATGCCGGATTCATCAGTGGTCAAAGTCGCCAAGGACGTGGTACTCAGGTCAGGATTGACCTGGAGGATGTCGATCGCCCAGCCCTGGAGGCCCTGCTCGCCAAAGTCGTACTTGCCGTTGCCGTTGTCGTCGAGGAACTTGAAGAACTGAAACTCGGCGGCATCCGGCTCCGTGATCTTCTTGTTCCCGATCTCGATGGTCTGCTCGCTGTTGTTGAAAACGAACGCCCCGTCCACGTTCGAGGTCTTTGTCCAGCCCGGCTTCGAGATCTCAGACGCGGAATACGCAGGGGGGAGCAAGCTGTTAGGGAGATCGAGGGTGATCTTCCCCTTGGAGTCGGTGGTGTAGGTGCCTATGTTGGTCGCTAAGCCGTTGATCATGTTGAAATCCCAGCCCTCCATTCCCGGCTCGCCCGGATCGCGTGCGCCGTCGCCGTCGAGGTCGTTGTACTTGATGACGTTGACGATCCGGTGGTCCGGCGGCGAGGGCGGGGTGGGCGGCGTGGACGGCGGCAACGGGGCCAGGTTCAGCGTGAACGATCCGGCGGCCAAGGCGTTGTCGCCGTACAGGTTAGTGCCGATATAAAAGCCGTACTCCCCCGGAGCGTAGACCTTGCCGTCACCGTTCCATGTACCGCGGTTAGTCACATATCCCTCGTGCGGATCGACGTCGTCGATGTTGGCGTACACTCCGCTGGCCAGGCTCGTGGTAAAGGAACGCGTCAGCAGATGGGTCCAATCTCCACCCACCGTATGGAAATTTTGGCTTAAACTAAACGCAAAGCCGTTGGATCCGACATCCGCACCGCTGAAAGAATGGGAACTGCTCGCCGTGTAAGTGAACGGCACGCTGGCGACAAACCGGACTTCGGGTTGCGCTTGTACGCGATCGCTTGGGAGGCTCGGCGTGCCCGTGGTCAGCTGGTAGGACACCGTCACCGAGTTGCCGGTGACGGCAAACTCGCTGGTCGCCGCGTAGCCGTCGTAAGTGGCGGTCAAAATTTCTCCGTACGGAAGCGGGTTCGTCGCATTGGAGTTCCCCTCATGAAGAGTCTTCCCAACGCCATGCTGAATATTAGAGTAGTTAGTGGCGCGGTAGTCTGAGATTACCTGCCCCTGACAGAGGCGCGGGGCGACCGCCGGCAGCAGGGCCGCGCCCATGAGGACCACGGACCGGCCGAATGAACGCTTTAGAACTGTGTTGCCTTCACGCATAGGATTTCCTTTGAATGAGACGTGTGCTGAGTTGAGTCGCGGATAAGGTGACATCCGCCATTTTGTAAAAAACGGCAACTGCCCTTCTGAGGGACGATGTGGATTTCTGTGTCAAAAGCAGAACGCCCGCGGATGAGTCAGCCAGAGTCGCGATCGATCGTGCGGTGGTGACATACAATTATGTCACACGCCGATCGGCGGACTCAGGCTGGGATCATTCGCGGGCGTTCTCTGCCGTTTCAGGTTGGCGATTCTCAGCGACATCCCTAGATGCCGCAGTAGTGTCAATTCTATAGCACGTGGGGAGCGGGATCGTCAATCACAATTTGAGCGGGGTACTGGATTTTTGGCGAATCACAAGTTGAGTCCCGTAGGGTCCGCAGCACGCTGCGGACCGATTCGCCGTCGAGCACACGCGGTCCGCAGGATTACTGCGGACCCTTCAACGCTAATTCCGACGGGATCGTTGCAAGAGCAGCGCCGACGCGATGAGGCCCAGGCACGAGGCCGGCTCGGGGACTGCCACCACAAAGTCAAACGTGCCGCTCGCGAATCGATAGGACGCCGACGGATCGCCATTGGGTTCCAGCCAAGGTTGATCGGGGTTGAACGGTACGATGTAGTCTCCAAGGATGATATCGTCCTCAGAGCCGCCGTTGATCGTGTCCCGGGGCGGTGGTGGCGGGGTTTTGATGCCGGTGCCTATCGCCGACAGCGACAGAAATGGCCCGGTCGGACTCAACGGGTCATAGGCAAGCAGATCTGTTGTCACTTCCAGTCCCGTATACGCTCCACTGACGTCCCATGTGAAGTGCACCTTGACACGATTCACATCAACTCGAAAAGTCTGTGTTCCAAAGAACGGATTCGACGCCTGGGGTCCTTCCTCGAAAAGCGGATTTTGGACCAACCCTGACATGTTGCTGATTGGAATCGTGGCTCGCAGCTCGGTAGCCGAGGAAGACTCGATGGGCGGCAATGTGAAATAGTCACCAAGGAGAATGTCGTTCCCGTCGCCTCCATATAAAAAATCTCCGACAAGGCCTGCCCGGGCGTTGGAAACGCCCAGGTTCAGTCCGACGAGTGCGACGGCGATCACGATAGAACGGCGTGGTTTCATGTTGCCTCCTCAAACTCAGGCATAATCCCGGCGGGCCAAAGTAAAGCAATCGCGCGAGCAGCCCTAAACGTCTAAAAATGCTAAAAACGAAGCACTCGCATTATTGCGGCTCTCCTTTTGCCTGTCAATCTTTTTCCAACAATTGAGCTTTTTCGAGGCGAATTGGGAAAGAAGCGATACGGCAGAAGCGATACGTGAACGCAGGAGCCCTATCTCTATCCTGCCAAAATCATGATGGGATGCGTCAGCACCCGCAAAAACATCTCATCACGGCGGCTTGGCGTCGCATCGATTCAGCAACACGACAGAGCGCGAGAAGCGGATGCGCGAGCAAGTCACGTCAGCGGACGATCCGTCCGCGGCAACTCGCGCAGTAGTTTTGAACCACGCAAGGCCAACGCATCATCCGAGAAGCTGCAGCGGAAGCTGCTGATCTCTGGTGGTTCCTCTGCGCGATTTCAAGCTACTCGATCAGCAGCTCCCGCTGCAGCTTCTTTTGGATTCTTGAGTGAGCCGCACTCGGGACAGCGATCGGGAGTCGCGCGGAGGTCGTAGCCGCATTTGATGCAGCATCCTGGCTTATGCTCGTGTCTCAACGATCGAGCAACAAGCCACATCGGCAAAATGGCTGTGAAGAACGCGATCGTCCAACCTGAAACGCGAAGTTCTTCCAACTCTTTGATGTCATTGACGCGCAGGTGTATTCCAAGTCGGTCGAATTGCAGACGATCCGGACCTGGCGCACGCCCCGGACTCACATCGGCATACCACGAAAACTCCTCAGTTGACGAACTTGTGCAGTACCATCCCTCAAAACCACACATCGCTGGCGAATTTGATTCGTATGAATAACTGAAACCACCTCTGAAATAGTCAAACGAAATCAGTGTGCCTGATTTGGATCGATACCAATAGACATAGTACGGAAAATCAACCCACGATGATGGATTGACACAAAACCCGGACGTTCTTGGAACAAGCAACTGAACGGTCGTCCATCCACACACCAAAAGCGAAACCGCTCCGAGGACGTTACGCCAGCGGAGCGGCTTCGATTTGCAGCGTGCCACGTCTGTTGAATGAATGAGCCTTCAAAAGGTTGCACGATTTTTTCTGAAACAGAATTTTCCGAACCTAAATTTTCCGAACGAGAAGCTGCAGCGGAAGCTGCTGATCTCTGATGGATCATCTGCGCGATTTCAAGCTAATCGATCAGCAGCTCCCGCTGCAGCTTCTGGTGGCATTCACCAATTCGATCAACCGTTCAATCAACCTTGTTGCGTCGAAGCCGGAGCGGGCCGCGGCGCAGTCGGTCGCGGCGGGAACGTCAACTTCTCCCCGCTGATCATCGGCCTCACCGGACTCGTGTTTTGTGACGGGATCACAATCACCCCATCCGCATTCTTATACTTGTTGGGATCCTTGTGATCAGGCATCAGCACCATGTTGATGCGTTTGCCCATCAGCTTGGCGTCCTGTTCGATTTTGCTGACGAAGAACAGTTGTTCCTTGATCTTCCGGAAGATGTCATAGCCGAGTTCCGAGTGCGCGATTTCGCGGCCCTTGAACTGAAGCATGAACTGAACCTTGTTCCCCTCTTCAAGAAATTCGCGGGCGTGTTCGATCTTGATTTTCAGATCGTGGTCGCCGATGCGAACGGTCTTGATCTTCACTTCCTTGAGCTGCCCTGCCTTGGAATGCGAGCGGGCCTTGTCTTCTTTTTTGGCCTGCTGGTACTTCCATTTTCCGAAGTCGAGAATTTTGCAGACGGGTGGGCGGGCGGTGGGAGCGACTTCGACCAGATCGAGACCGGCGTCCTGCGCCATGCGCATCGCCTCGTTGGTCGGAACGATGCCGACCATCTCATCTTTGTCGTTGATCAATCGGATCGGCGAAATGCGGATCTGGTGGTTGTGGCGGAAATTCGTAGCGATGGAACACACTCCTGTTAAAACAATGCCGAGGTTTGTCACCCCGGGCCGGCTTGAAAACCGGCGGCCGGAAACCATTCCCGGCCATGCCTGCACTTCCAGAGCGACCGCGGGTGCGATTGAATGCACCCACCCGGCCCGCCAGAAGCAGACGTGATCACACTTCGCCAACACGGCAAATGCGATCGTGGAACGACCATTATCATAATCGATCGAACGAGGGGAATGTATGCAAAGAATGGGGAATTCTGCAAGCGGAATTTGGGGATTTGGCGTAGGTCACAGTGTATCGGACGGATTTTGACGATGGGACAGGCGTCGCGCCTGTCGTCTGAAGGAATCGGGAGTTCAGGGATGCGAGATCGAGGTCAGAATGATTTTGCCCCGAAGGGGCACAAGGGTTGTAGCCACGGGCTTCAGCCCGTGGTTTTCATTTCAAGAGTGATCGCTCCGTAGGAGCGACGGAAGTTTGATCGAGAGTTTCAGATTCCTCTGCTCCTTCGGAGCAGTATCCAATTTTGATTCGACCTCCACGGGCTGAAGCCCGTGGCTACAGTCCATCGTCCCTTCGGGACGGGGGATCCTGAGACACGATCAGCACGCCGCCCGTGCGCCAACGCCGGAAGATATGATCCATCAAGTGCCCGCCAACCAACCCATCGATTACACACGAGCAGAGTCGGCTGATGTCGTCAGGAAGAAATTCCGACGGCGGATCTTTTGGTTTTTGATTACGACCATCGTCTTGATATTGATAGGAAAAGGATGGGGCGGCGAGTAGTTCGCGAACACTGAGAGACAATCTGTGGCCGTATCAGTTCTCTCTCAGAACGGATGGATCATCGTCATGGGCCCGGAGCGAAACACGACCGGAACTGATCGGGTCTTTGGAAGTTCGACGATAGGCTTGCAAGTATCGCAGGGCTTTCCGACGGGCTGGTATGATTTTGTAATTTGGATCCGCTACCGCACCCTCTTCCTCCTCGCGATGATCCCCTGGATCATCACCCTCATCCGCCTGATTCGCAGTTGTAAGAGAATGCGCGTGATGCTCCCCGAAACTGTCGACTAAATCTTCGCAAGAAAGGAGCCGCGCACGAAGTAAGCGGTTTGTGTCTCAATCGCACGTCTCGCGCTCACTTCGTGCGCGGCTCTTGTCAAATAGAATGATCCGCCAGATGACCGCCAACCAACCCATCGATTACTCACGAGCGGAGTCGGCGGATGTCGTCAAAGCCGTAGGCCGGGTCTCGACCCGCCCTCTCGTTGCATCGCAGAGCGATTCCATCCCGTGAGGCATTAGCCGCCCGAAAGATGATTGGATGATTCATCGTGGATTCGCTTCGCGAAGCGACATGAGCGCGGGTCGAAGACCCGGGCTACGTTGCTCGGACGATTCCCCGCGTTGCGGGTTTGGGATGAGTCGATTGTGTGAGTTAGAATCGAGCCCGTGCGATCAGCTCGGTCGAATTTCACTGTGATCATTTCGATTCTCGTCGGATCAATCTGCATCGGATGCGATGGGATTTATCGGTATCGATATGCGGGGCAAATCAGCGCTGCGGATTTGGGTGATCGTCAATTGGAGGTTGCGGTTGGATGGGACGAAGGAGGAACAAATCACGGCCAGAGTGTGGCGGTGGGTCCTGATGGTCGATTCAACGGCGAGTTTGTGCGGTTGACCGGCTGGGTGTTCGCATTGAGACCGCCCGCGCCGAAGTACGACAAGGTTTATTTGACTCAGTGGGAAGCAGGAAATCTGGTGGGCGTGAGAGCCGTGCCGGTGAAGGAACAAGACAAGACCGATTCAATGGGACGGGATCTGAACTTGGGAGTTTTGGAGTGGAAGTAAGAAATGACGAGTGGCGGACATCTGATACACTCTTATCGTGTTTTGGCGAGCATGCGCGAAAATTTCGATGATCCAAGTAATGCTGTTGGCTCTCATCATGATCGCAAACAGAAGCGCGTTCGATTCGCCATTCCATGAGTTGGAGTTCTATGCTGGTGCACCTTTCCTCGTTGTGATGATGATTCTCGCAGGAACACCAGTACATCACCTAGCGCACTTTCTACTTCTATTGATCGCAATTCCGGCCTTCATTGCTAGAGGCGCGATGAAACCGGCAAAGTTTCTGCTACTGCTTTACAGCGTCCCAACTCTCATTTTGCTCGCGACTGTATTGGTTGCTAACGCTTATCTCGTTCACGTTGGAACCTTCACCCTAACCTCGCGAACTTCTACACTTGTTGGCAATTACACCGCAGACAACTTCCTCCAAGGTGTGATCATCTGCCTGGTCGTCGGATTTCCATCGGTGGCCGCACTTGTGGGCGCAATCAAGTCTCCACCAATTCAAACGTATTCTGAAGCAGTTCCCGGTGCATTTCCCATGACTAATCCCGATCCCAATTCATATCAATCAAATTGATGATCCGCCCCCGTCATCTCCCCATCCCACTTGACCACCCCACCAACTTTTCCCCTACACTGATTCATCAATGTTCGAACCGCTCACATCCCGCCGGTACCTGATCCCGTTCAAAGCCGGACGCATGCCGCAGATGGTGACGGATGTGCTCGTGATCGGCGGAGGCGTGGCGGGATTACGCGCTGCGATCGCGGCGGCGGAGAACGGGGCGGAAGTTATTCTGCTGGCGAAGGAATCGATCGAACAATCCAACACGTGGTGGGCTCAGGGTGGAGTGGCTGCGGTGTTGCAGCCGTTGGATTCGGTCGAAGCGCACATCAAGGATACGGAAATCGTCGGCGTGGGTTTGTGCGATCACGATGCCGTGCGGATCACCGTCGAAGAAGGCCCGCAGCGCGTGCTCGAACTCCTGAAATGGGGCGCGAACTTCGACAAGCAGATCGGCAACGCGCACGACCTCGCGTTCGGACTCGAAGGCGGACACAGCTACGCGCGGATTCTTCATGCGTACGGCGATGCGACCGGAAAAGAACTCGCGCAGACACTCATCAATCGCGTGAAGTTTTTCGAAGCGATCCAGGTTCAGGAACACGCGTTCGCGATCGATCTGGTGACGGATGAGAGTCGCTGCGTTGGTGCGATCGCGGTGATCGATGGCAAAGCTCAATTGATCTTCGCGCGGCGGACGATTCTGGCATCAGGCGGAGCCGGACAACTCTGGCGCGAAAGTACGAATCCGAAAATCGCCACTGCCGACGGTCATGCGATGGCGTACCGCGCCGGCGCGGTGGTGAGCGATATGGAGATGGTTCAGTTCCATCCCACTACTTTGTATGTCGCCGGTTCAAGTCGTGCGCTGATCACCGAAGCTGTGCGTGGTGAAGGCGCGCACATCGTTGATCGCGCGGGCAAGCGCTTCATGCCCGAGTATCACAAAGACGCCGAACTCGCCCCGCGTGACGTCGTCGCTCGCGCGATCGTCGAGCAGATTCGCAAGACGCATTTCACTCACGTCTTTTTGGACATGCGGCATATCAAAGCCGAGCGGATGCAACTGAGATTCCCTCAGTTCATCAAGCTGTGCGCTCAATTCGAACTCGATCCAACGAAGGATCTGATCCCGATTCATCCCGCCACGCATTACATGATCGGCGGAGTGGAGGCGGATTTGTTCGGACAGACTTCGCTGGAAGGTTTGTATGCAGTGGGTGAAGCGAGTTGTTCGGGATTGCACGGCGCGAATCGGTTGGCCAGTAATTCACTGCTCGAGGGATTGGTGTTCGGCGCGCGAGCGGGTGAGAAGGCGGCGGGCGAGGCGAAATCAGAAGACATCCATTTCTCACAGCATCTCGAACATCGCATCCCACAGAGTTCGCGCACGGAACTGGACGTGACCGACGTGAAGAGTTCTTTGCGATCGATCATGTGGAGAAACGTCGGCATCGAGCGATCCGGAGATCGTCTCGTTGAAACGCGAGAGATTCTCGCACTCTGGTCGCGCTACGTGATGGACAAGACATTTGATTCGCGCATCAACAAAGAGCAGGCGATCGCAGGTTGGGAATTGCAGAACATGATCTCGGTAAGCGTGCTGGTGACGCTCGCCGCCAACGCGCGCACGGAAAGTCGTGGGACGCATTATCGACTCGATTACCCCGAGCGCGACGACAAGAACTGGCGAGTGCATCTGCAATGGCAGCGGCCGAGTGAGACGCCGAAGAGCGAGCCGGTGTAACTTCGCCACGTCAAGTTTTCACACCCTCTCCCGCGTACTCGTGGGAGAGGGCAGGGTGAGGGCCCGCCGAGGCGTTCGAAGGTCCATCACATTCAATCACTGCGGTGGGCCCTCACCCCGCGCTCTCCCACTGAGTACAACGGGAGGTGTGAAATCCCTCGCGCGAGAACAGGAACTCATCGCGCTTTCTGCACACGATCCGGCGGGATGATCCCGAGATCGCGCGCTTGATTCCGAGCCTCATCCGCGCTGACCGGGCGCAACGTCGCGATCAATTTTCCATCGGTGATTTCGAGCGATTCCAGTCGCGCGAACGCGGGTTCCGAAACGAATCCCGTGCCAAGTCCACTTTGCACAACCAGCATCGGTTGGATCGGCGCGCCGCTCACCAATCGAGACAACTGTCGAGCCATGACAATGCGAATCGCATCATCGTTCGGTGGATCGAATTTCGAGCGCGCTGTGCGGCGAGCGACTTCGTTTTCGAGATTGATCATCATGCGCATCTTCGCGCGATCGGTGATCGAATCAGGCATGTGAACCAGACCTGCGTTGATTCCTTCGAGGCTCAACAGCGGTCGTCCGTTCTCATCGTCCGTCACAACCAGATGAAGTCCCGCCACGATTCCGCCGCGCGTCATTCGTCCCGCCAAGACAATTCGATCGGGCAACAACCGAATCCGCCGATCGGTTACAAACTGATCCATCTGATCGGAAAGCCCGGGCAACACTTCCCACGTTTGATAGACCGCGTTCAACTCCTCTTCACTGATCTCGATCTGCACTGCGCGCGGTTGTGTCGTGGCGTTTTGTTTTGATTCGATGATCGAGTCGCCCACGCGATTATTGAGCGCGAGCAATCGATCGTGAAGCGATTTGGCTGCGACGCGTCGAGCCTCATCCGTCATCGGCTCAGCGCGATACCAACGCGGCTTCGAACGCACCATTCCACCGAGCACCAGCGCGGCGATGAAAACAAGGAGCACGAACGCCCCCAGCCCCACAAAAACTCGTCGCCGTTTCGACATGGCATCACACTACAAGATTCACTGATCTATCGACAGAACCGATCGGAATCGCATCACAAGATCGATTTTTCAACATTCCGTGGGACGGCCTTGCTATGATAGGAGCGTGGCGAACACGCTCGTCATCCCGACTGACCCGATAGCCCGGAAACATCTCTGGCGCGAGTGGATCCGTCACGACGCAGCACAAATCGATCGACCCGTTGGTTCGGCAGTAAGTGCAATGAAGCGACGCGACTTGTCGCGCCAAGTTGATCAATGGGTTCATCAACGGGCTGATCAACGGGCTGATCAACGGGCTGATCAACGGGCTGTTAGACGAGCTGATCAACGAATTGGCGATCAACGATTCGACATCGCCCTGCTCATCGCCGACATCAAAAATCAACGCTCGGAATCGAACCAATATCGAATCGAATCCAAGCCCAAACCCGCTTGGCAATGGGTCGCATCGATCCTGCTGATCGAAGCGGCCATGATCATGATCGCATGGAAGATTTTCATCGGGGCTTGAGGTCGACCTGAACGTCCCAATCGCTGATTTTCGCGCTTGCCTTCTCTGATGCGGATTGTCCACCTCAGATCAAAATCAACTCTGTCACGGACGAGTTTCGAGTTACCCGTACGGTCGCTCGATTCGCTTGGCGCTTGGAGGGAAAGCTGAGCCTGGGCCTTGGAACTCGCTTATTGCGGCGGCCCTTTAACGACAAAAAACTAGTGATAAGTCTGCCGCATCGTCGCCATCAGACGCGCTAGATCACGCCACATCATCGGCAGCGGAAAATTGACAACAAAATTTTGATCTTTCTAATTATCGGCAAAATAGCAGCTTACAAGAATTTGCAGTGACGGGTCCGAAAATGTGATATTTTTATCTTGCCGCGGCGGTAGAGTTGGCTATTCTGTACGCCGTTGTCGTTTGACAAATAAGTGCGTTTCCATTGTTCGTTCAGAAATCGGAGAGAGATCATGTTTCGCATTCAATTCGCTGGCGCGGTACTTCTCGGTACGGGTCTCATTGCGTCGATCGCTTCAGCAGGCGGTTCTGAGTTTTCGATCAACGCTCTTTCCTCTCCTTACCCTTCGGCCCCGGCATCCCCTGTCGAAGTGGCTCCCAATGAAAATTTCGAAAGCTTTACGACCGGCAACCTGCCGATCGGCGGTTGGACGAGCGACTACAATCCTGATTTCACGATCACGTCGGTCAACACCATTGAAGGCACGCGTTCCTGGCGCCATACCTCGGATGGTTCAGGCTTCGCCGACACCGGATCGTCACCGACATTCGCTGCGTACTTTGGATATCTCGGCGCAGACATTCGCATCAACCCAGCAGGAACTGGCTCGCTTTACCAGTTCGTTCCGATTGGTGATGTGATTGCGACGAACCCGAATACTTACTTCAACACGCGAATCAACTTTACTCAGGCGGGCACGATTGAAGCTTTGCAGGTCGTCGCCAATGTCGGAGTGTTTGTGCCGACCACTGGCACATGGGCACCAAACGAAGTGTTCGAAATTGGCGTTTCCACTGATGCCGCCGGCGTTCTGAAAGTCTACAAAAATGGTGCGACGATATTCACCGGTACCGAAATCAGCTTTGCAGTTACGGGCACAGCGGGCCGCATCCGGCAGTCTGGCCAGTATGGTGCCAACACAGTCGGCGGAACGAACAGCATGATGACGCTCGACAATCTCACGAGCAGCATTCCCGAGCCGACAACCCTGGCAGTCATCGCGGGCGCTGCTCTGGTCGGTCTCAAGCGTCGCCGCTGATTCGCGCTAGTCGGCATCGTTCCATTTTGGTCTCAATGCACAGGCCGTCGCGCATCGCGCGACGGCCTGTTTTTTCGCAAGCTGCCTCAAGTCGTGTCGGAGGATGCGAGTTGGATTTCCTTCTCGATCCGTTTCGGCGCGGTCAACACAACGAAAATCGCACCGACGACGATCAACGCCGCCGCGGGATAAAATCGTCGCTCGGGAACTTCGCCCGTAAGCATCCATGCGAGAATCGCTGCCAAAATAAACTGCGAAAGATTGAGAATCGAAAACACCTGCGTTCGCACTCGCGGCATGACGTAGTTGAAAATGCTGTGGCCGATGATCGTCGGCACGAGCGCGAGGCCGACGAACGAGATCACGTCTGATCGATACACGCCATCGAGCTTGATCGACTCGAATAGCGCGATCGGAACGCATGTCAGCGCGCCGATGAGATACAGCGGAACGAGGTAGTCGATGAGCGAGCGATCTTTCAAACGAAACTTCCCGACGATCAAGTAAGCGACCGCAAGCAGCATCGAGCCGAAACAAATCAGATCGCCCTTGAGCGTACCAGCGCTAAAGCTGATGTTCGGATCGCCGAGCATCAGCAGCATCACCCCGCCAAGCGCGACGACCGTTCCGAGAATCTCACCGACCGTCAGCCGCTCACGAATCACGAGATACATCGCAATAGGCATGGCAACGGGATTGAGATTCACGATGAGCGTTGCGTTGGCGACGGTGCTCGCGCCGACGCCCATGTTCCATGTGCCGAGATGCACGCCGAGCAGCAAACCTGCGGGCAATGCAGCGCGAAAATCGTCGTAGCTGAAGGTGCGACGCGCGCCACCCACATTTTTGTTCGTGAAGAAAAATCGAAACACCATCATCAACAAACCTGCGAGCATCAATCGAGCGAAAGCAAGAAGAAACGGCGCAACATCCGCCCACGCACTCATCTGAATGAACGGCCCGCTGGTCGAGGCCGCGATGATGCCGATGATCAGCAGGACGTAAGCGCGCACGAAAAATCCTTTTCATCTCGACGTCACTCGGCACATTCAGCTCATTCATCGCACTACTTCGGCGCAAGGATCAACTCGATCGTCTCCTCGGGAAGCTGTCCATACTGATACTGAAACTCCGGCACGGAACGCGTAGGCAACGCGGGATATCGCTTGAAATTCGCGTTGATCGAGACCCGGTCATTTGCAAACGGCCAGGGAGAAATCATCAAACGCCTTTCATGCATGCGCAAGATCAACTGCACAAGCGCCCCGCTCTTCTCATGCACGTGCGGCGCGACACCTGCAACTGATTCGCCCGCCAACAATGCCGTTGCAACAACATTCATCGCACCGAGCAATCGATAATCGATCGCCAAATCCATCTCACGCGGCGCGTTCAGATCGTGGGCGATTCCCATTCGTCTGACTTCATCCACTTTCATTCCAAGACTCGCGCGTAATTTTTCCTGAATCTCAATCTGCCGCTGCTGAAATTTGTTCGCCTCAAACATCCGCCGCATTTCAGCCATCTCATATCGCCGTGGCCCATCCGGCGCGCGGCTGATGTCGTTCGATAATTGCAGCCCATGCACGCTCACGAGCAGCGCCACCCACGGATCAATCTTGATTGATTCATCCGTTGATTTCGACCACGCAGGCAAAAGCGATTGCCACGTCAACTCGTTTGAATCGATCGGATATTTCTGCCCGTTGAGTTTTGGTGATGAATCGTGATCGGCAAATCCATCTTCATGATGTCGCGCTGCCTGTTCGAGCAAATCACGATTGGCGGGTGATGCGATGCGTTCGTTTCCGACAAGCCGCACAAGCTCGCTCGTGACACGCGCGTGCGTGGCCTGAGTGAAGAGAAAAAACTCGCGCTGCTCGGGACGGCGAATCACGTGGTTGGGATGATAGCGATCAATGAATAAACAGGAATGCGCACACGGCTCTGCAATTTCAAACGAACCCTCGCATGATGTGCCAAAACGCCGAAATTAAGTTGACTCCGATTGCCGCAAACCAAATCGCTCTTACCGCGCGATCTGGCTTGCGCCGCCGAATCATCCAAGCCAAACCAGCAGCCGCGAACAAGGCAGGCAAGAACATCAGACGATCGACAAGCCAGACATTGTTAATACAACATCCCAACACCAACCAAAACAAAGTGAAATGAATACTGTGCCATTGCTGAGTAAGTGGGCTCCAGACGATTCCCCACACAATCCCAGCGATACCGATTGCAAGATTCCATCGCTGACGATTGGAGTTTTGTTCGATCGGACGTTGATAGTCGAGATTCATCGACCACTTCCGATCATCGCGGCGTCGGCACGCTGTCGAGGATCATTTGAAGAATCCGTTTGCTGTTTTCCGTGTCGCCGTTGTTCAGATAACTCTTGCTGATCACGCGATGGCCACACACCGAGATGAACATCCGCTTGACGTCATCGGGCTGAACATAATCCCGCCCCGACACCAGCGCCGCGGCCTGTGATGCGCTCGTGAGTGCGAGCGCGCCGCGCGTTGAGACGCCCAGATGTAGCTGTTCGTGCTGGCGTGTCGATTCGACGAGATCGAGCAGATAATCAAGCACCGCCGGATCGAGCCGGATTTTCGGAACGGCATCCTGCAACTCGATCACATCATTGCCGCTCAATACCGGCTTCAATTCATCCAGCGATTTTCGTCCCGGCTGAGTGAGAAGAATTTTTGTCTCCGCCTCACGCGGCGGATACCCGACGTTTATTCTCAGTAGAAATCGATCGAGCTGATTTTCTGGCAGATAATATGTGCCTTCGAATTCGAACGGATTCTGCGTGGCGATCACCATGAACGGGCGATCAAGCTTTCGCGTTTCGTTTTCGATCGAGACTTGTTCCTCGCTCATCGCCTCGAGCAGCGCGCTCTG
>Ga0138256_10003906_pt1 | contig 15829 bp, 11 predicted proteins | sample KNB2016incub_MG_FD_105486 | JGI IMG/M metagenome (GOLD analysis project Ga0138256, IMG submission 105486) | Active sludge microbial communities from wastewater in Klosterneuburg, Austria - KNB2014incub_MG | ecosystem: Engineered > WWTP > Activated sludge > Unclassified | place: Austria... | reverse complement strand
TTCAGGCGTCACTTCTAATGGATCAAAAACGTTATAGCCTAAAATCTGTATAAAAGGCATTACCATAGCGTTCTTGGTTGCCTCCTCGGTTTGTATCGAGTCTTTTATTTTGGCTATACGTAATGCCAGTTCTCTTAGTTGATCTATCAGATCCATGAGCAATTTCCCGGAAATATAAATTTACTTATATATACTACCCTGGGCTACGTATAAGGAGAGTAAATTTTCTAATTGGCTGTTATCTCACACTTTCAATGTAACCCCGGCGTAACCCCGGAGGGCATTTAAAAATACAAACCTATCTTAACTTATTGATTTATTGGTGCTGTTGAGAGGAGTCGAACCTCCGACCTACTGATTACGAATCAGTTGCTCTACCAACTGAGCTACAACAGCCAGGATGAAAATAAGCGCGATATTATAGTGGTTCGTGATATTGCCGGCAAATGATAATCAGTCTAACAAAAAAATCACAATATCAGACTAAGTTCGGCGAAATTCGTCAAAAACATGTACATTTTGACTGTAACAGTACATAATTAACTAATGAATGAAAAAGAATATAAATTAACTAATGTTTTAATTCTTCACGGACCGAACCTGAATTTACTGGGTATACGTGAACCAGAGGTATACGGTAACATCACACTTGACGATATTAACAGAAATTTGGAGAAATTAGCCGAAAATGACGGCGTTAAAATTGATTTTTTTCAGAGCAATGCTGAGTTTGCATTGATTGATAGAGTACAACTTACCATGACCGATGGCACTGATTTCATCATCATTAATCCCGCTGCTTACACACATACGAGCGTTGCTTTGCGCGATGCTTTAGCTGCGGTGAAAGTGCCATTTATCGAAGTCCATATATCGAATGTTTATTCTCGTGAATCATTTCGCCGGCATTCCTATTTCTCGGATTTGGCAATTGGTGTCATAAGCGGTTTAGGTGTCAAAGGGTATGAACTGGCACTACAATACGCTTTACACCAAAATCACTAACACCCCATTAAGTTTTATAGATATTTTTAAATGTTCCTTCATTTCAACAAGCATTTTATAGTGCGGTATCAATTCTTTTTTAGTGACAATCTCGCAGGAAATTTGACATGGATTTAAGAAAGCTGAAGAAGCTCATTGAGTTAGTCGAGGAATCAAGCATTGCAGAACTGGAAATTACTGAAGGTGAAGAGAAAGTTCGTATCAGTAAATCAGGTTCCGCCATGGTGCCGAATTACGCATTTATACCCTCTGCAATGCAGCAACCGATACTGCCATCCACACCACAAACAGCGGCAGTCGCTCCTATAGCAGATACTAACAACGCCCTTGATAATAGTCATCAAATACCTGAGGGACATTTGGTTAAATCGCCTATGGTGGGGACGTTTTATCGATCGGCATCACCCGGAGCGAATGCTTTTGTTGAAATAGGGCAAACCGTCAAGATGGGCGACACGCTCTGCATTATCGAAGCCATGAAATTGCTGAACGAAATAGAAGCCGATAAAAATGGAGTAATTAAAGCCATCCTGACAGAAAATGGCCAGCCTGTTGAATACGGTGAACCGCTATTTGTGATTGAATAGCCGCTTAATCTCAATCCATCAAGAATATTATGTTTGAAAAAATCCTAATCGCCAATCGCGGTGAAATTGCTTTGCGAATTCAACGTGCCTGTCGCACGATGGGTATTAAAACTGTCGCTGTGCATTCAACAGCTGATGCCGAGGCAAAATATGTAAAACTGGCGGATGAATCGGTGTGCATCGGACCAGCGCCTGCTGCGCAAAGTTATTTAAATATTCCAGCTATTATCAGCGCTGCCGAAGTAACCGACTCTCAAGCTATTCATCCAGGCTACGGATTTTTATCCGAAAATGCCGATTTTGCTGAACGTGTAGAAAAAAGTGGTTTTGTGTTTATTGGCCCACGCCCTGAAACGATTCGTTTGATGGGCGATAAAGTCAGCGCTAAAAACGCCATGAAGAAAGCTGGTGTGCCTTGCGTACCGGGTTCGGATGGTGCATTACCTGAAGATATTGATGAAATCAAGAAAATTGCCAAACAAATCGGCTATCCGATTATCATCAAAGCTTCGGGCGGTGGTGGTGGACGCGGTATGCGCGTGGTGCATACCGAAGCGGCGCTATCAAATGCCGTAGTTATGACACGGAATGAAGCGCAAGCTGCTTTTGGTAACCCAGTTGTGTATGCTGAGAAATTTCTTGAAAATCCCCGTCATATTGAGTTCCAATTACTGATTGATGAACATGGTAATGCAGTACATTTGGGAGAAAGAGATTGTTCTTTACAACGCCGCCACCAAAAAATACTTGAAGAAGCACCAGCACCTGGAATCACTGAAAAAATGCGCAACAAAATTGGTGAACGCTGCGCGGACGCATGCCGTCGAATCAAGTACCGTGGTGTTGGGACTTTTGAATTCTTATTCGAAAACGATGAATTTTATTTCATTGAAATGAACACTCGTCTACAAGTCGAACATCCAGTCACGGAATGGATTACTGGCATTGATCTCGTTCAAGCGCAAATCAAGGTGGCCGCTCACGAAGCATTAACCATTCGCCAAAAAGATATTAATATCAAAGGCCATGCGATCGAATGTCGCATCAATGCAGAAGATCCTTATAAGCTTACACCATCAGCAGGTCGCATCACGCAATATCATATTCCTGGTGGGCCAGGTGTGCGAGTCGATTCGCATGTTTATCATAATTACATGGTCCCTCCTCATTATGATTCAATGATTGGCAAAGTCATTACCTATGGAGATACAAGAGAACAGGCTATTGCAAGGATGCGTATTGCTTTGACTGAAACAGTGATCGAAGGCATTAAAACCAATATTCCATTGCACTTGGATTTGTTGGCAGATTCTTCATTTCTGCACGGTAGTCTTGCGATTCATTACCTGGAGCAAAAACTTGCCTTGCACAACAAAAAAGATTAATTCATTCTCCGTGCATTCATTGCACCTATCATCATAAGAAATCAGCATGTCTTGGACCAAGCTGATACTCAGAACCGATGCTGATCACGCAGAGCTACTTAGTGATGCGCTTATGGAACAAGGTGCCATATCGGTGGATATTCATGATGCTGCAGCCGACTCCCACAACGAGCAGCCTCTTTTTGGTGAACCAGGAAATCCTAGCGAAGAAATTTGGCAAGATGCCGAAATATCAGCGTTATTTGACAGCAAGTTCGGTGCCGATATTACCCACATTGTAGAAAATCTCATGCAATTGGATTGCTTGAGTAATCCTGTCAATTATCGGGTCGAACAAGTCGAGGAACAAGATTGGGTGCGGCTGACGCAATCGCAATTTACACCCATCCAAATTTCATCCCGCATGTGGATTGTTCCCACCTGGCATACACCAACAGACCCCACTGCTATTAACTTATTGCTAGATCCGGGACTGGCGTTTGGATCGGGTAGTCACCCGACCACGCAACTTTGCTTATGTTGGCTGGAACAAAACTTAAAAACAGGAAATACATTGATCGATTATGGTTGCGGTTCCGGAATTTTAGCGATTGGCGCACTAAAATTAGGAGCTTACCATGTGACGGGTATTGATATTGATCCCCAAGCGATTACGGTCAGTCATGACAATGCAATGCGTAATCAATGCGATCCATCGCAATTTGTTTTTGCCACCGCCCACTCATCTCGCGAGCCAGTGGATATCGTTATCGCTAATATTCTTGCGAATCCTTTGACGATTCTTGCTCCACTGCTTGCATCCCTGGTTAAACAAAACGGCAATATTGTGTTATCAGGCATTCTGCACGAACAAGCAGACAAAGTAATCCAAACGTACCAATCATGGTTCGATATGAAACTTGTTCGCCAGCAAGAAGATTGGGTATTGTTAGCTGGCCATAAAAGATGAATAATCGCTAATACATCAGTATTTGATGTGGGATTCAATGTAATTCGTTTTTTTTAAAAAATTTACCTCACCATTCATTAGAAGAGATACGCAACATGGCTTTGGTAACCTTTTGTCCTGGTTGTAATGTGGCTTTTCGCGTCAATGCCACACAACTACAAACACATAGCGGAGATGTCCGCTGTGGACGTTGCCAACAAATATTTAATGGTTTCTCAACACTGATCACAGTGAGTGAATCAGCCATCATCTCTTCACAAAATATATCAGTAGAATCAAACATCGCCCAAGAAGCAGCAATAGAGCCTGTTCTGCCGGACTTACCAGTGCCGTCCAGATTAACCACTCAACCAGAACAACTTACTCAGAATTTACAGCACATACAACAAGACTCATTGCCATCATTACAGCCGCCATGTCAATCGCACTCTTCGATAAATTTAGAAGCACCGCTGACTCAATCAGATTCTCCTGTTGTGGTTGACTTGACATCACAACAAACCGCATTCCAAACCAATTTAACCCTAACTGATTCAAATAACCACAACGAAACGACTGAACCATCACCGGATAGTTTATTGGATGATAACAAGCGCTCCGTCTCAAAGTGGTCGCAAGTTTCCTTGAGTTTCGCAAACGTCATACTGCTAATGCTTTTAGCTACGCAAATAACTTATCATTACCGCACTGAATTGACCATTATCGCTCCAGAAAGCAGACCAATGTTGGAACGTTATTGCATGCTGTTGGGATGTTTCGTACCTTATCCTCAACAAATTGAACAGCTAGGCATTGAAACATCGGATCTACAAAGAAGTGAGACACAGCAGCCTTCTATCTCGACGTTATACGCGGTAATCCGCAATCACGCGCCTTTCCCTCAAGCATTGCCGCTATTACAATTGTCTTTATTGGATGCCAAGGACCAGTTAACAGCCAATCGCGTATTTACACCTCATGAATATCTACTCAATGAAAACCAAACTCTGCAATTTATCGAAGCTAACGACGATCTGGAAATCCGCTTGGATTTTGATAGTAATCAAATAGATGCATTCGGTTATCGTTTGAGCTTACTTTATCTCTAATCGTTTTAGAATAAGTTAATACAGCAGGTACGTTATAATTTGTTGTTACTTCTTTTATATGTATGACCCCAATGAATAGCAATTCCCGCACGCAATTACTTGAAAATTTATTCCCTCAACGTATCTTGGTTCTAGATGGTGCAATGGGCACGATGATTCAAACTTTTAAGCTAAGCGAGGCGGATTATCGTGGGAAGCGTTTTGCTGACTTTCCACATGACCTGCGCGGTAATAATGATTTGCTGACCATTACTCAGCCCCAAATCATTCGATCGATTCATAGCGGTTATTTAGAAGCTGGTGCAGATATCATCGAAACCAATACTTTCAATTCGAATGCCGCATCGATGTCGGATTATCATATGCAGGACTTAGTATATGAATTGAATTTTGCCGCAGCGAAATTGGCACACGAAGTAGCACAGGAATTCGAAAGCAAAACACCGGGAAAACCGCGCTTTGTTGCCGGTGTCATTGGCCCAACCACGAAGACTGCGTCGATTTCACCAGACGTCAATGACCCTGGCTTTCGTGGCATTACTTACGAGCAACTAGCAAAAGACTATACCGAATCGATTCGCGGATTAGTGGACGGCGGGGTGGATATCTTATTGGTTGAAACCATTTTTGATACATTGAATGCTAAAGCCGCGCTATTCGCAATTGACCAATACTTTGAGGAACATGACATCCTTTTACCAGTTATGATTTCCGTGACTATGACGGATACATAAGGACGTACACTCTCAGGACAAACACCGGAAGCATTTTGGAATTCGGTAAGTCATACTCGTCCATTATCGGTAGGCATCAATTGCGCGTTAGGTGCGGAATTAATGCGGCCATATGTTGAAGAACTCGCAAAAGTAGCCAATGTATATACCAGCGTACACCCAAACGCAGGGTTACCTAATCCACTCTCGGAAACTGGTTACGACGAATCTCCCGAGTACACTGCAAGCCAGATCCGTAGCTTTGCTGAATCAGGTTTTGTCAATGTCGTAGGCGGCTGTTGCGGTACCACACCTGCACATATCAAGGCCATTGCCGAGGCTGTTAGCAATATTGCGCCAAGAAAAATACCCGATATTCCTAAAAAACTTCGCCTGTCTGGTCTTGAGCCACTGAATATTGGCGATGACTCGTTATTTGTTAATGTCGGCGAACGAACCAACGTCACTGGATCACGTGCATTTGCGAGATTGATCCTGAGTGACGACTACGCAGAAGCATTGAATGTCGCACGCAATCAAGTAGAAAGCGGTGCGCAGATCATCGACATCAACATGGACGAAGCCATGCTGGATTCACAAAAAGCCATGGTGACATTCTTGAATCTGCTCGCTGCAGAACCAGATATCTGCAAAGTTCCGATCATGCTAGATTCAAGCAAGTGGTCGGTAATAGAAGCGGGATTGAAATGCATTCAAGGTAAGCCAATTATTAATTCGATTAGCATGAAGGAAGGTGAAGCCGAGTTTATTCACCACGCTAGACTGGCGCGCCGTTACGGTGCGGCGGTCATCGTCATGGCTTTTGATGAGCAAGGTCAAGCAGACACTTTACAACGCAAAATTGAAATTTGTACACGTAGTTATAACTTATTAGTCAGCATTGGCTTTCCGCCTGAAGATATTATTTTTGATCCGAATATTTTTGCAATCGCAACAGGTATCGAAGAACACAACAATTATGGGGTTGATTTTATTGAAGCCACTCGTTTGATTAAAAAAACCCTACCGTATGCCAAAATCAGTGGTGGTGTATCAAACGTATCCTTTTCCTTCCGTGGTAATGAACCAATCCGCGAAGCAATTCATACGGCTTTTTTATACCACGCAATCAAAGCTGGCATGACGATGGGTATCGTCAATGCTGGGCAGCTTGGTGTTTATTCTGACATTCCACCCGAATTATTACAAAAAGTAGAAGATGTCATTTTAAATCGTCGGCCTGATGCCACCGAATGTTTAGTCGAGTTTGCCGAAAATTTCAAAGGAATGAAAAAGGAGCAAATCGAAGATCTATCCTGGCGCGATCAACCGACACAAGAGCGTTTGACTCATGCGCTGGTTAAGGGTATTTCGACCTATATCGTCGAAGACACCGAAGCGGCTCGCATAGAAATCGACAAACAAGGAGGACGTCCGATTCAAGTAATCGAAGGCCCGTTGATGGAAGGCATGAGTGTTGTCGGAGATTTGTTTGGTGCTGGAAAGATGTTTTTGCCGCAAGTCGTTAAATCGGCGCGCGTTATGAAACAGGCCGTTGCGCACTTATTACCTTTTATTGAAGCGGAAAAGAAATTATTAGGCGATAACAAGCCTAAGGGAAAAATCGTCATTGCGACCGTCAAAGGCGATGTGCATGACATTGGCAAAAATATCGTAACCGTGGTGCTGCAATGCAATAACTACGAAGTCATTAACATGGGTGTCATGGTTCCAAGCGGGCAGATTCTCGAAATGGCACGGCGCGAAAATGCTGATATTATCGGGCTTTCTGGCTTGATTACTCCTTCGTTAGAAGAAATGGCGCATGTCGCCAAAGAAATGCAACGCGAAGGCTTTATCATCCCGTTATTGATTGGCGGTGCCACTACTTCGCGCGTACATACAGCAGTTAAAATTGCCCCACACTATAAAGGACCAACGGTATGGGTACCTGACGCCAGTCGTGCTGTCGGTGTATGTAGTAATTTATTATCACAGGATTTACACGAAAATTATGTGCGGGAAATCAAAGAAGAATATGAGAAAGTCCGTACACAACATAAAAACAAGAAAGGCGCCTCCAAGTTACTCACTTTAGCCGAAGCACGCGCCAATGCATTCAAAACCGATTGGCAAAATTACCATCCTCATGCGCCTGAGCTATTGGGCATTCGCACCTTAAACAACTACCCATTGGGAAAAATTGTACCGTATGTAGACTGGACACCTTTCTTTCAGGCATGGGAGTTGGTTGGACGATATCCCAATATACTGGAAGACGAAATCGTTGGGGAAACGGCTCGTCAGCTTTTTGACGATGCACAAATCATGTTGAAAAAAATCATTGAACAAAAATGGCTCGGTGCAAACGCGGTGATTGGCTTATTCCCAGCCAATGCGGTCGGTGATGATATCGAAATCTATACTGATCCAACACGCAGCAAACTTGCCATGACCTATCATTGTTTGCGTCAACAAGATCAAAAACCTTCCGGCAAGCCCAACCGTTGTTTAGCTGATTATATTGCACCTAAAGACACCGGCATTCAGGATTATATTGGAATGTTCGCTGTTGGCGCAGGGTTTGGTATTGATGAACGCATTCAGGCATTTGAAGCAAAAAATGATGACTACAGCGCGATCGTACTGAAAGCACTGGCGGATCGCCTAGCCGAAGGTTTTGCTGAACATATGCACGCACGTGTGCGACGGGAATTCTGGGGCTATGCTAAAGATGAGAATCTCACTAATGATCAACTGATCGATGAACAATATTTGGGTATCCGTCCGGCACCAGGTTATCCAGCCTGCCCAGATCACACCGAAAAAGGCGAGCTATTCAGTGTGTTGAATGCAACTCAAAATGCCGGTATTGTCATTACCGAGTCGTTTGCCATGGTACCTACTGCTGCGGTATCCGGATTTTATTTTTCGCATCCGAAATCCAGTTTCTTTGCGGTTGGAAAGATTGGTAAAGATCAGGTGGAAGATTACGCACGCCGCAAAAACTGGACATTGGAACATGCTGAACAATGGCTTTCACCTGTACTAGCTTATGAAAGGCAATAATGGCAAAGCAATCATTATGCGATCCAAATGGCTGATGTGGCTTTCGATGATGGGGATTTTTATGGCCTTGCTATCCAGCTGCAAAACAAACAATCACCCACCGCTGAGTCATACAAAAAAGTACGATTATCTAGCCATTGCTCACGCAATCAAGACCAAGTACGACCAGCATCTCGATGCGATGCCGAAATACCAGGCTAGCCACTATGCCACAAGAATTTTCCGTATCAGTGGCGATACGTCATATTTGAAATATAATCTTCGCGATCTGCAATCCATGTATCAAGAATCTCAGGAATTACTGACAGTAGCTCGAAATCATGCTGAAGCTCAGTATGCTGAGGAAAAAATCAAATATTGGTCTTCCAAAACCCGCTCCACTTTGCGCCGCCAAACGCTGACAGCAACACCACAATTCTTATATTATTTAAGCAGTCTCAACATACTCAGACGCACGCAAGAATACCGTGTCTGCGCTCCAGTATTCGAAGAATTGAAACGGCATGTCTTAGCACATGACTACACGACTTATCTAAATAGCCCCGAAATGATCAAAGCATGGGCCGCACAACTGGCCAACCTAGTTATTTGGGTCAAGCAATTGGGTGGCAAAGATTACTCCAAGCAGTTTATCGATACGCTGCAACAAACCTATCCCGATAATCAAGATACATTACTGAACAAGCAACAGTATGAAAACAAAATTTATGGACTGACACATCTTGTATTGGCGCAAAGTCAATACTATCAATACCCACTAGACCGCATGGAATTCCCATGGATTTTTGATTATTTTGATGCCCATTTCGATACTATTCTTTCCCGCACCAAAGCCGATGTCATCGCCGAAGTTGGTATTGCCTACTTGGTCACACGACAGCACAACCATCCAGTATTAGGAAAAATCCAGAAAAATATTGCTAATCAGTATGATGCAGCACAACGCATGATTCCCAGTCCACAAGGTGAATTTGCAATTACATCAGGTGCGCACCGTAACATTTTGTCAATCATACTACTATCATCACCATCAAAATGGTACTCAGGTCCGTGGTTAGATGAACCTAATTCTCGATAATTTGGCAAAAAATTTGACTCTGACACTCAGACAGTTAAATCTACAGCTAAGGTAGTAACAAAATTGATTTTTCAGGAACAACTATTTACATTTTTGTTTGAAAAACTCCTCCGCCTGATCTGTAGGTAATGGTTTACTTAAAAAATAACCTTGAACGTCATTACAAGATTTATTTTTCATAAAATTCAATTGTGTATTAGTTTCTACTCCTTCAGCTGTTACTCTCATATTCATACTAGTAGCCATTGCGATAATTGCCGTAGCAATTGCTCCATTATCTGAATTTTGTTCTAGGTTACGAACAAAAGCCTGATCAATTTTTAACCGATCAATAGGAAAATTCATTAATCGACTTAAGCTTGAATAACCGGTTCCAAAGTCATCAATAGCCAGCTGTACGCCAACTTGCTTGAGTTGTTTCAATACTTCGATTACAAGATCCACATCATTGATTAATGCGCTTTCAGTCAATTCTAGCTCCAGAATGCCTGGATCCAGCATGGTCTCAGCTAATATACTATTTACCATAGAAGCAAAGCCATTATGAAGAAGTTGTCCAGCTGAAACATTAACTGCGACACGGGCAAGAGGAATTCCCTGATCACACCACGCCTTAGTTTGATAACAAGCTTTTCTTAAAACCCATTCACCAATATGAATGATAAGTCCGGTTTCTTCAGCAAGAGGAATAAATTCAGCGGGTGAAATTTTCCCTAATTCTTTATTTTCCCAGCGCAACAGAACCTCTACACCGTTAAAATTACCTCTTTCAATATCAAATTGCGGTTGATAGTGCAGACAAAACTCTTCACGTTCAACTGCCTTACGCAAATGACTTTCCATGGTTAATTTTCGTACTGCCCTTTCCATCATGTAGCTGGAAAAATAACAATACATGTTTCCACCTGAGCGCTTGGCATAATACATTGCAAGATCAGCGTTTTTAAGTAGATCTTCCGTAGTCTCACCATCGTCTGGATAGATTGCAATGCCGATACTGGTGGTAGTCGTAAGTTCGTGTTCGCCAAAAATCATTGGTTGCGCCAGTTTTATTCGAATGCGTTCAGCCACAATAGCTGCATCTTCATTACGCTCAATTAACGGTAACAATGCAGTAAATTCATCGCCTCCTAATCGAGCGAGTGAAATATCGCCTTGACTAGTAACTGGTTGCGCAAATGTATCGCTAATTCGAATACTTTTTTGTAAACGTTCGCTTGTTGCTTGTAGGACTAAATCACCTAGATGATGACCTAACGTATCATTAATACGCTTAAAGCCATCAAGATCAAGAAATAATACCCCTAACTTTAATTTCTTGCGTTGTGCTAGGCCAATCATTTGTTGCAAACTTTCTTTAAAGAAATGTCGATTAGGCAACTCAGTTAAGTCATCAAAGTATGCCATTTGATGCAAGCGTTGTTCGCTTTGCAACAATTGCTGAGTAGTATTACTACCCTTAAGCATGTATCGAACACGATAACTTAACAGGGGAATATTGATTGGTTTAGTAATAAAATCGGTGGCTCCAACTTCGTAGGCTCTATTAATTGATTCAATATCTTCTAATCCTGTCATCATCAGGATTGGCAAGTGTTTTCCTTGGGGCGTATTTCTCAATTCATAACAAGTGGTATATCCATCTATCCCTGTTGGCATGATTACATCGAGGAGTATTGCATCGGCCTTGTTATTTTTAAAAAGCTGTAATCCTTCTTCGCCGCTTGAAGCTTCAAGTGTATTCATACCAACAGCTTGCAGCGTTTTTGCGACGACCAATCGTATCAAAGGATCATCATCAATAATAATGACGGTTGATTGGTGTGACATATCAATGTATTCCAGAATTGATTGGTAATGAATCCAGATAAGATTTCAATGTTTTGCAGGCCTGTAAGAATTGCTGTTTAATTGCAACTAATGCTTGACCAGACACATCATAAATGTCATTACGAGCCTCATTTTCAACATTTCTAAACAGCTCAGCCAAGCTATGAGCACCCACCTGACTGCTGCTTGATTTAAGTGTGTGAGATGTCATTCGTATGGCTTTAAGATCACCAATGCTCCATGCTTGTTCAAGGGCTTGCATTAATTTGCTGGAATTATCAAGATAGGTACTAATAACTTGTTTGAGTAACTCGTCACCATAATCAACTTCCAAAGAACGAATGGATGCTAGAGCGTCGGGATCAATAGAATCTTGATTATTAGATTGCTCTAACTCTGAAAGATTATTTCTTGATCGAATTGATTTTGAATTACCTAGCCACAATTCAATGATATTGACCAAGTCTTTAGCTTTTATGGGTTTCGCTAAATAGTCATCCATACCAGTTGTCAGACATTTTTCTCGATCTCCTTCTATCGCGTTGGCAGTCAGTGCAATGATTGGGAAGTGGTGCAATCTCCCAGCGCTTTGTTGACGTCTAATCTCGGTAGTTGCACGGTATCCATCCATTTCAGGCATCATACAATCCATTAATACCAAATCATAAGTTTTATGTTGCACGGCATCTATTGCTTCTAGTCCATTTTTTACCACATCAACGGTGTAACCAAATTTACGTAACATTCCCAAAGCAACTGCTTGATTAACAGGATTATCCTCTGCTAACAACAAATGCCCTTGAGTTGTAAGTGCTGACTGCATATCAGGTTGTTTCACAATATCTTGAGAGATAGAATCCGTGGACCGCAATAATTCATCATCAGTTGGCAATGAATTTGCCTGTACTAGGCATTGATACAAGTCATTCTTTCTAATCGGTTTTGTTTTATAAACTGCAAATCCAGTTTTCCTTGCTTCGTCAGCTTCACCCTTATAATGTGTTGAAGTCAACATAATAAGAGGGATTTTATTCCAATCTTGATTTGCTTTAATCTTCTGACCCAACTCTAAGCCATTCATATTGGCCATTTTCATATCTATTAAAACAAGATCATAGGCTTGGTGACTTATAGTAGATTCATGCAAGCTATCTAGGGCTTTTTGTGCACTGGATACCGAGTCTACAAGCATCCCCCAAGATTTTGTATAAGCACTTAAAATACCACGACTGGTGGCATTATCCTCCACAATTAAAAGCCTAACCCCAGTTAACTCAGAATCCCGTTTCGCTGATCTTTGTGATTCAATGCAATTTCCTATCAGTAAAGGCAAAGTGAAAGAAAACGTGGATCCTTTGCCAAGGTGACTGTTTACTTTAATTTCAGTTCCACCCATCAATTCTACAAGTTGTTTCGATATTGCAAGACCTAGACCCGTACCGCCATACTTACGAGTAGTAGATCCATCTGCTTGAGAAAATGCTTGAAACAAACGTGGTATTATGTCGTGATTAATACCAATTCCAGTATCAATGACAGTAAAACAAACTCCAATTTGATTGACATTTTCATTACCATTTTGTTTAGTGTTACTGAAAGCCGAGTCTAAGCTTACATCAACGACTACTTCACCACGTTCAGTGAATTTAATGGCATTCCCAATTAAATTGCCGAGTACTTGCCTTATTCGGGTAGGATCTCCCTTAACCCATTCAATGACACCCGGGTCAATGCGATAGTTTAATTCCAGATTCTTGCTATGTGCTCGCTCAGAAAAAAGCTCGATAACTTCTTCGACTGATTTATATAAATCAAAATCTATATCCTCTAATTCGAAACGACCAGCCTCTATTTTAGAAAAATCGAGAATATCATTAATAATGGACAGTAATGACTCACCTGAATTATGTAATATATTTATGAAATGAAGTTGCTGTGCGTTTAGTGGAGTATCCAGCAATAATTCAGCCATTCCAAGTACACCATTCATTGGTGTGCGAATTTCATGGCTCATTGCAGCCAGGAATTGGGATTTTGCTAAATTAGCTGCCTCAGCATTTTCTTTTGCTTGTCTTAATTCTATGGTTCGTTCTTCAATTTTATTTTCTAAATCGGAGTGATACTGTACCAATTCTTTATCTCTAATTTGTATTTGTTCAAGCATACTATTAAAGGCATCTACTAAAGTACCAACTTCATCGTTTTCAATATGTCGAGTGACACGGAAAGAATAATGACCTGAACGAGAAACTTTTTCTGCTGTTGTTGATAGATCGTAAATGGGTTGTACTACCCTAGATGTCATGCGCTTTGCTAAGAATGCAGCCGCAATGAAAGCAGTCAGCATTGAGAGAGCGGAAACCATAAGATTCCATCCTAATTGTTTCCACATTGTTCCTAGTGCATACTTAATTTTCAAACTGCCAACATATTCTTCTCCTACTATAACAGGTTGAATGATATGCATGTCTTGAAACGGCAACCAAACAGGAATCCATATTTGTTTTTCATTAATTAGACTGGCTATTTCTTGACCATCTTGTGTGGTCAATGACGCTTCAATGATAGAAGGAATTTGCCGCAATGAATTTAGAGTTTCCTGAGCATTCTTATTATCCAGGAACGCTAGGGATGCCTGTGAGTTATTGGCTGTTACTCGTGCGAGTCCATTAAGTTGCTCTTCCGCAATATTGAGTGAGCTTTTAATTTCATTAACTGCTACCAAAACAAAGACTAATAACATAGAGGAAGCTAGACTGACAAAGATAATTAATAGTAACTTATCAGCGATGGAACGATTCTTCTGTGATAATCTTGCTATCATTATTAGGTTAAATTGGATTCCAAAATGAGATTATTCAATGATTTCAACGCCCTCTTACATCTCGAGCTATCTGCAAGAGTTGGGCGTTAAGTTTAAGCCCTGCATGTTTAATGCGCTCAAGATCAATTTCAAAACTTAATGTCTTGCCATTATTGATTAGGATAATCATGCCGCCCATATCAAGAAATTCATTAACATTACTGACTATCAATATCGGTTTATGATCTGTAATCTTGAGCCATTGGTAGATTTGATCTATATTTTCCTCTCGTGACAAATACAATAATTGACAATCACTTTGGAATCCACGGAAATTAACGCGCTGAATTATTACCCGCTTGCTTTGAATCAATCGTCCCGAGATGGTATCAAGCTCCTTGAAAATTTGACCTTCGGTAATACAAAGTTTTAATTCTCCTGTAACTATTCCATCTGGCCATTCAGTAAATTTAAGAAAATTAAAAAGAAAAGCTGCTATAAGAGATTGTTCGCTAGCAGTGGTTGATGCCATAGATATGGGAACATGAAAAATATTAGTAGTCACCAGGATTAGCACAAAAATAATTGCTTGAATGGTAATCCGGAATTGTCGCAGCATATTAGAAGGATTTTTCCAGACGGAAGCTTATAATGCGACCATCCATTCGAAGCATATCCTGAGTATGCTCAGGACCACCTACCATCCGAGGATGTTGGTCTAGTACATTATAAAGACCCAAGGAAGCTTCGAAGCCATAAATAGGTTTAGTCAAAGCCAAATTGATATTAAATAAGTGATAAGCTGAAGCAGAATTATTGCTCATAGTTCGTCGGCTATCTACAAATATTTCCTCAAAACCGAAGCGCAATCGATTATTGAATAGCGGTTCTACATAATGTGCTTTAATTAGGCTTTGTGGTGAATTAACAGCCCTGTACCAATGATTATTGAAAAAATCGTCGCGCATATCCGTATTATTATACGTCCAAGATACTTTAAACAAGCGACCATTGTCCCATCTTCTCTCGCCCTGTAATTCAAAACCTAAACTTCTTGCTGCTTCATTATCAGTGTTGAGATAAACTTCAGTGCTATGATAGTCATACCAATGATGGAAACTGCGTAACTGTAACGCTAAGTTTGTATTAATGGAGGTGTTATAGTCCAAATCGACAAACGCTTGTCGGTCGACCATGGTAAAGGTTTATCATTAAAAATGGCGCCAAATGAAGCCGTAGGAACTCGTTTAGAACGGCTACGTAGCCTGCGCTTTTAGTGTAAGGCCCCGGGATAACCCAGTTGGCCAAACAAACGACCACTA
>Ga0138256_10003904_pt1 | contig 15834 bp, 12 predicted proteins | sample KNB2016incub_MG_FD_105486 | JGI IMG/M metagenome (GOLD analysis project Ga0138256, IMG submission 105486) | Active sludge microbial communities from wastewater in Klosterneuburg, Austria - KNB2014incub_MG | ecosystem: Engineered > WWTP > Activated sludge > Unclassified | place: Austria... | reverse complement strand
TTTTCGAACAAAGGGTTATTGAGAAATGAATTTAACAAGTTGTATATCGCATTGTTCAATAATGCAACGATACATGTAAGTATTATCAGAGCTTTAGCAAAAAAACAATCGGGTCTATTGCGAAGTGAAATCATTAGTTCTGCTAAACTTAAAAGTGGTGGCTATCTCTCAGGAATACTTAATGAATTAGAAGAAAGTGGTTTTATTACTAGCTATTTACCTATGGATAAAAAAGCAAAAGATACTATATATCGACTCACTGATGAATATTCACTCTTCTATTTAAAATTTATTGAACACAATAAATCATTTAAGTCCGGCACATGGGCTGCAATACACTCCAGTCAAAGTTATCGATCCTGGAGTGGATATGCATTTGAAAATCTTTGTTTGAAACATATTCAACAAATTAAAAACAGTCTAGGAATTGGAGCTTTACATACTGAGCAGAGTGCCTGGTATAATAAAAAAGAAAAAGCACAAATTGATTTGGTAATTAAAAGGGCTGATCAATGCATTAATTTATGCGAAATGAAATTTTCTGTTGCACCCTTTGAGCTCACTTCGAAGTATGCTAAAGAATTGCAACATAAATCGATGACATACAAGGCTTCCACGCAAACTAGAAGTACTGTATTTACTACATTGGTAACTACTTTTGGCGTCAAACAAAATGAACACAGCCTGAATCATTTGGATCAGGTAGTTTTGTTGAATGAATTGTTTAAAGATTTTTAGATCCGCCAAATGTGGTTTAATTTATATGGATTTGGCGAAAGTGAAACAACTCACTATTTCTTAATTACCAGCACTGATCCCACTTTGAGGCTAGTCTCAGGAGATAATTCATTCCAATACATGAGTTCATCTACACTGACCTTATCATACAAAGTTGCGATATCACTAAGACTTTCTCTGGAACGAATGATGTGATATTTATAATCGGTGGTCCATTCAATCTCTGGAGTTGGGACATCAGAAACTGAGGCATCTTCCATATAGTCGTTTGGAATTTCTTGGGTTTGTTTTTCTACTATATCTTCAGGAGGAAAATTAAATGGTCTTGAAAAACTTATCACTTCGACCAATACACTATCCGACGCATTTACATTCAATGACTGATTCATTGCCGTGTCCTTTTTCATTAAAGGTGAAGACTTAATTTGTTCCATATAATAGTCAACAAAAGATACCATCTGACTATCAGGTAATGCAATGTATTGCCCTTTAGTCTCTCCAGGTATTGTTAATTTCTGATATGATGGATTGAAATTTTCAAATGTCTCTTTATCAATACCAGTAGCTTTTAACATCTTATGGATGTTGATTTCTTGAGTCACTTTGGCAAACGATAAAAGATTGGTTGGCATTTCTTCTACTTCAGGAACTAAGTTATGCTCATAATAAAATTGAAGCATGTAACTAACACCTATGAAAGCTGGCACAAACAATTGGGTCTGCCTGGGAAGAAACTTTCGAATGGTCCAAAAATCTTTAGAACCCGTTTTTTCCATAACATCCAAAACCCTGTTCTCACCACAATTATAAGCAGCTAATACTAAGGTCCAATCACCAAAAATCTGATATAAGGTTTTAAAATATTTGATGGCAGCCACAGTAGAAACTACTGCATCCATGCGCTGATCTACTTTATGGTCTATTTTTAAACCTCTGATTTTTGCGGTGCCCGGCATTAATTGCCATAATCCAGCTGCGCCCACACTTGATTTGGCGGAAGGATTTAATGCAGATTCTATTGCAGCTAAATGTTTTAATTCGATGGGTAAATCATTTTCGATAAACAATTTATCCATTAATGGAAAATATAGGTCTTTTCGGTAGAGTATTCTTCGGCTAGAACCTCGGTCTGTAATGATGTATCGCTTAACCTGATCGATTACATCATCTTCAATTTTTAAATCTACAAGGCAATACATTCCTTGTAAACGTGAAATTACTTCATCCTCTGAATAATTATTGTCAATTCTGTTGACCAGATCTAAAAATAACGGTGAACTTATATTCCGTTCGGCCTGAACCCTCATGACAAGAGATAGTAAGCCTAGGAAAATGTAAGTTCTTATATTCATGGTCAGAATTAAAAGTCTAAATTACAATAAAATACTTAAAATCATCCAATTATAATATTCATATAAGATAAATATTGATGATTTAAGTCCTTATGAACGGCAAAGATACCTATTAAATTTTAAAATAAAGAGTTAAAGTCTTTAACGCATTGTTAATACATATTATGTAAAATTATAATATGATTTATTTTAATGAGCTAAGGTCTTTGTTATCAGGAATTTAACCGAGCGATAATTGCGTCAATAGTGAGCGATGTCTGCTCCCCGTTGGATTGATTTTTGAGATTATAACGTCCTGTTATTACCTCATCTTCCCCTAAAATGACCAAAAAAGGGATCTTGAGGTCCTCAGCAAACTTAAATTGTTTCTTCAATTTACCCGGATCTGGATAAACATCTACTGGAATACCGGCTGCTCTGCACTGCTGCGCCAAATCAAATGCATGCCTGTGACTCTGATCGTCTAAGGCAATGAATAATACCTTTACGGGTACCTCCAAGGATGTTGGCCAAAGACCCAATTCTTGCATAACATCATAAATACGGTCTGCTCCAAAGGATATTCCCACACCTGAGACCCCATTAAGACCAAATATACTGGTCAGATTATCATATCTCCCACCTCCACCAAGGCTCCCCATTTTTATAGTCGTCGGGACTACTTCAAAAATACAGCCTGTATAATAACTTAATCCACGTGCCAACGTAGCATCAAAAACAACTTCATTATGTGTTCCAGTATTTTTCAAATAATCTAAGGCTGTATTCATTTCCTGAACGCCTAAAGTAGCTTTGTCATTGAATTTAAAAGTATCTAATTGGCTTTGTTTTAATTGGGACAAAATCCAAGAACTCGTTTCTGGAATGATACCTAAGTTTTCCAATTCTTTTGTCACACCATCTACACCAATCTTGTCTAATTTATCAATAGCTATTGTCATAGCCATAAATTGATCCTGACATCCTGCCTGAATAGCAATCCCTTCTAGAATAGCACGATGATTAATCAAAATTTTTACCGATATTCCTAAAGATTTGAATACTGAATCATAAATTCTAATTAATTCAGCTTCATACATGAGACTGTTAGAACCGACTACATCAGCATCGCATTGATAAAATTCTCTATATCTACCTCTTTGGGGACGATCTGCACGCCAAACTGCCTGAATCTGATATCTTTTGAAGGGGAAGGTAATATCGTTTCTGTACATGGCAACGACTCTTGCAAATGGAACCGTTAGGTCATATCTCAAACCCTTTTCACTTATCGAAGGAATGAGTTTAGTAGACTCTTTTTTTAGCAATAATTCCTCATTTGCATCTTTTAAATAATCCCCGCTATTCAAAATTTTAAATAGCAATTTATCCCCCTCATCTCCATATTTACCGGTAAGTGTGGAAAGATTTTCCATAGCCGGAGTCTCTAAAGGCTGATACCCAAAGAGGATAAAACAATCTTCTATAGTTTTAAAAATATGTTTTCTTCTTTTGGCCTGAAGTGGCAAAAAATCCCTAGTGCCCTTAGGTAAACTTGGTTTGTTGATCATCTTCTAAGCGCCTTTGAATTGACTTAAAAAGCGTACATCATTTTCGAAATAATATCGAATATCGGGTATTTTATAAAGCAACATGGCTTGTCGTTCTATGCCCATTCCAAAAGCAAATCCAGAATAAACAGTTGGGTCGATACCACAATTTTGCAAAACAGCAGGATCTACCATTCCACAGCCAAGTATCTCTAACCATCCGGTGCCTTTAGTAATCCGATAGTCTGTTTCATTAGTAAGTCCCCAATAAATATCCATCTCTGCAGATGGCTCTGTAAATGGAAAATAAGAAGGTCTTAATCTAATTCTCACATCGGGACCAAACATTTCTTTAGCAAAAAACAACAAGGTTTGTTTCATATCTCCCATAGATACCCCTTTATCCACATATAATCCTTCCACTTGATGAAATTGGCAATGTGATCGGGCTGATATGGTTTCATTTCGGTACACACGACCTGGAGCAAGTATCCTAAAAGGTGGCTTATGACTGGTCATAAATCTTGCTTGAACCGATGATGTATGGGTTCTTAGCAACATATTGGCAAAATCCTTTAAATAAAAGGTATCCTGCATATCTCTGGCAGGATGATCATCCGGAGTATTTAAAGATGTGAAATTATACCATTCGTCTTCTATTTCACGATCCTCTGAAACTTGAAATCCTATTTTAGTAAAAATATCAATGATGCGATCCATAACCAATGAAATAGGATGCCTGCTGCCTTTCCCAAAATCTACTGCCGGAAGGCTAAGATCAGGAATATCCTGCGGTGTTTCGGCTATGGAAGACAACTGACTTGAAGCAGTTTCAAATTTTTCTTCGGCTAATTGTTTTAATTCATTGACTTGTTGACCATAGGCTTTTTTTAATTCCACAGGTACTTTGCCAATTTCTCCAAAAACTGGTTTAATGATGTTTTTAGATCCTAAAAATCGAATCCGAAAATGTTCCAATGCATCCAATGAATTAATTTCAAAGGATTCAATGGATAATTTAATTTCTTTTATTGAACTAAACCAATCGTTGGACATCTTTATCTTTTATAAATTTCAATGCAAAATAAACCTAATTTTTGCAGTTTTAGACTATAAATCGTATAAGTTTCATGATTTCATTCCATAATATGTAGGGTCTTAAACAATATTTTTTAAACAAATACAGTATTTTAATTTACTATTACATCAAATTTTATGAAAGATATTTCAAATTCCGATAGATTGGCTTGATTCATTTATGCAATTAAAATTCATCATTCCTTTTCTTTTTTTATTTCTTTTTTCTGCCTTTGCATTTGCTTTGCCCTGGGCTATGTATGTCGTTTCTGCGAGTATGGTACTGATGACTGCATTATGCTTGTTTCAATATAAACCTACTGGATTTCCATTTGGATTGAATATGGGTTTAAAAAACACCATCCGGCTATTGAGAAAAGAACCTTTATTCTGTTGGATGATAGCCTATTATTTCAGTTTTGTCATATCGGGATTATGGTCAGAAGAATATATTGAATGGGGACATTACAGTCGTCTCATGTTACCATTTCTATTTCTTCCCATTATTTTTATCCATCAAAGTCCTATAAGCAGTTTTAAATTAAATGCTGTCATTCTAATCGGGATTATTTCTGTACTAATCACTTCAGGATTTATACTTTATGATTATTTTACAAACTATGAAGTATATCAATTAGAAATATTAAAAGGCAAACCTATTAAAACTTATATCTCACACATCAGATATAGTCTCATCATTGCTGCTAGCTGTATGATTCTGATTCACTGGTTGGTTGTGCATTGGGCTTTCAAATTTAATTGGGAAAAATGGGTATATGGTTTTTGCCTATTGTATTTATTCATAGTTATTCATATTCTTAGTGTTAAATCTGGTTTACTAGGACTTTACATAGGTGTTTTTTTATACATGAGTTATTATATGCTCTTGCGAAAAAAATATACCATATGGATCATGTGCATCATTAGCATGATCATTATTATAGCATCCATGATTTATTTCATTCCTAGTTTAAAGCACAAATATTTATATTCGATATGGCAAATTGGAGAATGGTCTAGAGGGAAATGGTTGTACTACTCAGATATCGAACGCTGGCTATCCATTCAAATGGGTTGGAATAATATACTGGATCATCCTATTTTAGGCACAGGTATTGGAGATTTAAAAACCAGTACGGACAAACTTTATATGTTGCATTTAAATCATAAAGAATTCAAACTGGCGCACAATCAATTTATTTTTTCCTGGGCCTATTGTGGATTACCTTCTTTGTTTTCCTTGATGGCTATGATTTATTATTCTCTATTTTCGAATGCCCAATGGCGTAATCCATTAATATTAAGCTTACAAGGAATATTATTGAGTTCTTTTCTATATGAAGCAACACTCAGCTCTGAAATCGGCATATGTGTATACTTATATTTTACAATAATTGGTTGGATGATTTTTAAAAATAAATAGATTCATTGAACACAAAGATACATTCCAATCAAAGCTATTTGGCTCATTTAGTATTGTTCATTGTTGCATTAATATATGGCGCAAATTACTCCATTGCAAAAATAGTTTTAGACCCAAAATACATTCAACCTAATGGATTTATTTTATTGCGAATTTGGAGTGCGGTAATATTATTTATTGTGTTTTTCGGACCCTTAAAACGAATAGAAAAATCTGATTTTCGATTACTGATAGTATGTGCATTGAGCGGAGTGTTATGCAACCAACTCTTTTTTTTCAATGGTTTATCATTAACATCTCCTATTCATGCCGCACTCATAATGGTTTGTACTCCCATGTTAGTACTTATCATGCGATACTTCAATGGATCCCCACTATCACCTACGAATATCTTCGGATGTAGTTTAGGAGTTTTTGGTGCAGCATGGCTAATACTTTCATCAAAAAATGGTCATGGTCAAAACAGCAGTGCACTTGGAGACATTTATATTTTAATCAATGCGCTATCGTATGGCTATTATCTAATACAAGCGCCAAAATTGATTCAAAAATATGGTCCGTTTGAAACCATGAAGTGGTTATTTTTGATTGGTGGCATTTGTTGTATACCTTTTGGAGTAAATGATTTAGTACATACTCAATGGGCCTTATTAGATAGCAATGCGTGGCTTGCATTAATTTTTGTTCTTATATGTACAACGTTTTTAGCGTATGCATTAAATGCATTTGCATTGCAACTCAGTCATTCTTCTTTAGTTAGTAACTACATCTATTTACAACCCTTCATAGCAAGTATCATTGCAATTTGGCTTGGAAAAGATTTTTTTCAATGGCGTCATTTATTTATAGGAATAATAATAATTACGGGAGTATTTTTATCTGATTGGAAGGGCAAAAAATTGATGCATCGAAATTAATTTAAATATTTTTCAAAAATTAAAATAAATTTATTTGTTCGTGAATACTAACCAGTTATGAATACAGTATTCATACATTTGATAAATCAAATATATGTATTACATTGAAAGAATATATTTTAGAATAAATTAGATGAAATATTAATATGAAATAAAAAAAATAAAAAATAAAATTAGTTTAGTGTTGAATTGATTTAAATAATTACTTTTACACAGTCATTCAATCCCTGAGAAGATAGTGTCAAGAAAAACGAACCAAAACAATAAGCTCTCAAAACTCATTGCAGAGTTTGAAGATGCCGTACAAAGTTTCAGCCCTGAACTTTGGGAAGAGAAATCATTTCTTAAACTAATATCACATTACGAAAATCAAGGATCATTCGATCGGGCACTTGCAGTTGCAGATTTGGCTATTAAACAATATAAATATAGAGTCGATTTTTATTTGCAAAAAGCCAGACTAATGATGATCAATATGCGATTTGCTGAAGCACTGAATATATTAAACCAGGCTTTTTCTATTTCACCATATGAAATCGAGGTTCCCTTACTTAAAGCAAAAATCCTGACCCTTCAGGGTAATCCTGAAGAAGCTTTAATTATAATTGATGAAGTAAAACTAATCTTCCAAAATGCCGATTTGCATGAAATTTTATTAATGGAAGCTTTTATACAAGAATCAATGAAAGATTTTGACAAAATGTTCTATACGCTAAGAGAAGCGTTAATCATCAACCCAAATAACACTGAAGCCCTAGAACAAATCTGGGTTAGTGTTGAATTTTCAAAAAAATACGATGAAAGTGTAAGCCTTCATCTTAATCTAATAGACAAAAATCCATATTCGTATTTAGCTTGGTATAACTTAGGGCATGCTTATTCATGCCTTGGAGAATACAAAAAAGCCATTGATGCTTTGGAATACTCATTCCTGATCAATTCCAGATTCGAACAAGGTTATATGGACTGTGCAGAATTGGCACTACAGATAGGCCAATATGAGAAAGCTTTTCAGTGTTACTCTGACGCAAATGATATATTTGGTCCCGATACTGAATTAGTTGCGTATATGGCTGAATGTCTGATAAAATTAAACAGACATAAAGATGCGAAATCCATGCTGCTTAAAGCAGTACATCAGGATCCATTTAATGATGAGATTTTCTTCTATCTAGGAGAATGTTATTTCAGTGAAAAAAACTGGGATAAAGCATTGCATTATTATAAAGAGTCTATTGAAATCGATGAATATCGTGAAGAATACCATTCTGCTTTAGCTCATGTTTATTGTGAAATGGGAAATTTCAAAAAAGCTGAAACTCATTTTGCTAAAGCTGCCCGATGCGGACAGGAACAAAGCCAATATTGGGCTATGTATATCAAGTTTCTTTTAGAAAAGCAAAACTTCGAAAAAGCAGAAAAAATCATTCGCAGAGCAGATAAATATTCTGTTGGAACAGACCTCACTTTTTGCAAGGTTGCCTATAATCTATTAACCAATAATAGACCTGCTGCCTTAATTGATCTTGAAGAAGCATTGCAAGAGGATTCGTCCATGAGTAAAATATTATTCGAAATTATTCCAACACTTCAGGATGATGTCGAAATCAAAGGAATGATTAGATATTTTTCAGCTTAATCTGAAGAAATAAACTTAGGTTTTTCTTTTTTTACTTACAAAATCGCAGCCCTGCTACAATAATTGAATCGAATAGGATCCTCCCTTATTGGAGGATAACTGATTCATTATTTTTCAATATCATTATAATTTAATTTTCTTTTCAATATGTTCAAGCTCTTTTTTGATGTTTTCCAATCGATCTGGAATAGACAAATCTTGGTCAGAACGTAACTTCTTCCTTCCTTTCGATAAAAAAAATCCAAGCCCAAGACAAATAAAAAATCCTGAAATATTGGATATAAACATCCACATTAATCTAGTTTCTACTTCTCCCATAATACCAGCATTTAAAATCTCTAAATAATTTCATTAAACCTAAAAAAAAAAGGCCTCATCGATTGGATAAGGCCTTTTTATATTTAATTTTTTTATATAATAAAAATATCAACTCATAAGCCTCATAAGCACTTTCATGCACTCATGTCTCATCCAGCAATATTTTTGAATTAAAATCATAGTGCAAAGGTAATCGAAATTTCTAATTTCAATATAAAAAATCAAAAGTGGGTGTTAAATTAAGGTTAACATTGTATTGTTGTTCCTCATAATAAGGCGATGCATTCAATCAATGATATCTAAGGGATACAATAATACTGAATTGCAGTTCTACATTCAAGTAAATGATTCTGTCAAGATTTGGATGCATTGAAAATTAAATAAACAATTTCATTCAAAGAATTTAATCATAAAATTTCATTTAAATTCAGATATTATATTCAAATACTTTGTGATAATATGTTGAACTGCAAATTGATCCAATACCCTTGTTCTACTTTCATTCCCCATTTGTAATCGCTTTTCGGGTGATAATGAGTACATGTCATTCATTGCATTGACTAATGAATCGACATTTTGTGCCGGAATTAAATATCCATTAATTCCATTGATGACTGTCTCATTACAACCGGCAACATCTGTTGTAATTATTGGTTTACCCATAGCCATGGATTCCAGAATGGACCTTGGCATGCCTTCCCGGTAAGAAGGCAAGACCACAACATCAGCTGCAGCTATCAGATCACGCACATCATCAACATGATCAAACCATCGAATATCATTCTGATTCAATGCTTCGTCCAATTCTGTTTTGGAAATTCGATCTGGATGAGTCGAATCATAACTGCCTACTACATGACATTCTAAGTCTGGCCATTTACTTTTTATTAAGGAAGCCGCTTTTAAATATTCAACTATACCTTTGCTTCGAATTAACCGACCAATAAATAAAAAAATAAATTTGTTTGATTCAGATTTTGCACGTGGTGCAAAATAATTACAATCAACTCCAGACCCTAAAATGACACCAGAATTAATTTCATTAACTAACTTCTTTTGCAGAAAGAAATTTCTATCGGTGTGGTTTTGAAAAATGTTTATTTTATTATACCGAAAAGCTAATCTATATAACCAACATATCAGTAAGCTTAATTTATTATGTTTAGTAAACGAACTTCCTAATCCTGTAACCGTAGCTATACTAGGAATACCCAATACATGAGCAATCATACTACCAAACACATTGGGCTTAATGGTATAGTGCATTATCAGATCTGGTTTCTCACGATAATAAATTCTAAATAATTCTATAACAAATCTAAGTTCCTTTATTAAATTAGAACTTGTCTTATCTAAATGAAGTATGGGAATATAATGTATACCCTTTTCTTTTGGAAGCATTGAAGCATATCTATCCTCAGGTGCGATTAGTACGACTTCTCCAAATTCTGAATGTATAGCCTGTATTAACTCTCGTCTATAATTAAATAAATTCCAGCATGAATTAGCAACCATGGCTACTTTCATATTCCGTTTTTAGGCAAATAAAAAAGAATTGATTTAGCCATTTGATCAGAAATCGTTTCTCTTCTAAACTTGGAAATAAATGTAGGACGAGTCATTACTTGATAATGATCATTAACTAAATAATGATAGGCCGACTTCCAATCACAGGGTTCAAAAACAAAATAATTGGATTGTATATGTTTTTCAATAAATTCTTTAGCATATCCAGCAACACCTGCAAGAATAGGTTTGTCCATCGCACCATATTCAAATAGTTTAGAAGGTAATACTTTTCTAAAAGCTTCGAAATCATTTAAGTGAAGAAACAAATAATGAGCTTGTTGATAATATTGCATTAATTCAGCTCTTTTAACTGGTGATATCAATTTAACATTCTTGATATTTAAGTTATTTAAAGCATCGAAGAGTTTTTGTTTAGTATTTCCCGCACCAATGATATAAAACAAAAATCCTGAACCCAACTTTTGTGCTAAAGGTGGTATGATTTTATCTAATCCCTGACCTTCGCCAATATTACCTGCATAACAAACAATTTTAATATTCGATTGCACCTTTTGACTTGGTGGAATATTTAGAAACAGATCGTCAATTCCGTTTGGGAAAAAGCTAATACGTTCATGTTTAATATAATCCAGTGACTTTAGAAATCCTTCAGAATTAACATTGATGTGTGTAGCATATTTCAAACATGGTTTTTCAAAAAATATTTTTAATATCCAACTTAATGGATAAGCAATAAATGGCCATTTAATGAGTTCTCTTATATTTTCAGCGAACAAATCTCGTAGATCGATATATAAGGGCAAGCGCTTTTTCTTTGCAATTTGGAATGCTAAATGAGCCGTGAATAATTTAGAACTGGATGCAAAAACCAAATCATAATGAGTAGCCTTAGTAGCTTGAAGCACTTGTTTCCTATAGGATAGAAAAGATTTTATTTGTTTCCAAAATCCATTGGTATGTTGAGGTACTGCAAATCGATTTAATTTCAGAGAGCCTGAATCAAAATGAGCTGGGACCTCATCACTGAAAGATTGGTATCGATTAGGCATTGTGGTCATCACATCCAAGATGGTATCCTCATGGATTTCTTTTAAAATAGATTCGACCAAAGCTGTATTTCGAAAAGCACCCGGCCCCAAATCAGGTGTATAATAATATGACAAGAATAGTATTCTTTTAATCATGCCAGGTTATTATGGTTTTTATTTGTTTCTCAAAACTAATAGAAATACGCTTGGATTTAACGTAGACATTAAAATCTAAAGCTTCATCCATATCCTCTATTACAATTTTATGAGCACCCAATATTAATAATTGCATTCCAGCAATATTTATTTTACATTTTTCAAAATCCAAATCAACGGCACCCACATTATAATGACAATGTAAATACATTACAGACGATACAACTTCTTCTGCTACAATAAAATCCTCAATAATCAATTGATTCGGGTGCACATCAAAAATTCTTTTATGACTCCATGCTTGCCCAGCATAATGATTAATCTCGCCTTCAAGATGATGTTGATCCACACGACTTACTTTGATATGTGCACGTTGTGCCATTCTAAACTTAGACCATATTTCTGATTGATTTTGCCCATTTATAACAACTGTATTATGCGCTTGAGTCGATCGCTCATATTGACGTTGTGGACCAGATTCATATGTAGAAATTCCATAATCTACAAATATGGGTTGGCCTTTAAAATAAAGATCAAAATGCAATATGTCAGCATGTGCATGACCGGGCTGATAAGTTGGAACAACATTTCCTGCGTTGACATATAAAACAATTGGATCATGTTCAAATTTAAAATATGCGCTATCACTTAATATTCCCTGATGGATTTCAATATTCAATTGACTTAATGTATTCGATATCCATGATACAGGCGGAGCACCAGAAATACAACTATCTTGAAAAAGTGGATACCGACCATTAGGCAAACAAAATGTAACTAACCAAGTTGCCATCTTCTGAATAAAATACCTTATACGATCGTAATCTCTTTTATTGCTTTTTATTAAAACTTGGTACAACAATATTAATCGATATAAAATAATACTGTGGTACATAGGTGAACGTTCATAATGGGCTCCATCTGCTAAAATTTGCTCCTCTAATTCAGAACATAATTTGGCATAACATTTATTCCACAAACGGTCATCATTCATATATAGCGCAGCCATACATAAGGCTATATAATTCTCTAACAAATGGTTGGCGAGAATATGATATTCCAGATTGTTCTCCAAAAAATGGATTTGTCTAAAGAGTGCACGGTTAATTGATTTTTGATCTGTTGTGACATATTCATAAAACAACAGTGTGTTAATAATGCGTAATGAAACCGGATAGGCTTCTAATTTGAAGGCCGAGGCATTAACCGATTCAGATAATTGAATTAATACTTTATTCCGTTCTGAAATACTTGTTGTATCATCATTTAAACAATTCAAATATTGCAAATGGTAATTCCACAATTTTCCCTGACCCATGAATTGCCAATCTATGCTATCAGAAAAAGTATGTGTTTTATTCAAGAACATAAATGTTTTGCTTACAGAATTATAGCTCCCTTTTTCCGAATAGGAGCTGATATTTGAAAATGTCAATAAATTAGCATTCACATATTTTGAATATGGGTACCACGAATTAATAAGAAGGTTTTTAATAGGATACCAAAGTTGAAAAAAGACCTGGGAACATTTCAGATAACTAATGGTATGGAAATATAATGAAATCGTTCGCAACATAAGTTAACCGAACTGATTCAATAAAATATCCCTAATTCTAAAGGCAGCTTGTCCATCCCACAATTCAGGTATTTGTCCTTGTTTAATATGACCATCTAATATTTCTCTTACGTGGTGAATAGCGACTTCCGGATTTAAATCGTCCAATAATATATTTGTTCCAACATCAACAGTAATGGGTCGTTCAGTAGACTTTCTAAACGTCAGACATGGAACACCTAAATAAGTGGTTTCTTCCTGAACACCTCCTGAGTCTGTTAATATCAATTGGCTGTAACGGATTAAGGTAATAAATTCAATATATCCAAGTGGTTCCGTTATGATCAGGTTTGGAATTTGTGTCAATGTATTCAGTAATCCAAAATGATTTAACCGATCCTTTGTTCTAGGATGCAGTGGTAATAAAACAGTTCTCATTGTACAAATCACTGAGAGCAGACGAATAAGTTTCTGCAAGCCTTCGAGTGTATCAACATTCGATGGCCTATGCATGGTCATGATGACGTAAGACGCAGGTAGCAAATTAAATTGTTTCAGAATGGATTGATCACTTGTTTTCTTTTGATAATAATGAAGGGAATCAATCATACAATTGCCGACAAAATGAATTTTATCCGGCGAAATATTTTCTTTCATCAAGTGATCCGTGGCCAGTCGTTCTGTTGTAAATAAAAGATCAGAGATTTGATCCGTGAGCAAACGATTGATTTCTTCCGGCATACTTCGATCAAAACTTCGTAATCCTGCTTCGACATGTGCTACCGGAATGCCATTTCTATTAGCCACTAAAGCACAAGCTAAAGTTGAGGTGACATCACCTACCACAATTACCAGATCAGGAAGTTCTGATTGTAAAATGGGTTCAATGGCTGTCATAATTTTAGCCGTTATGATCGAATGAGTACCAGAACCTACACCCAGAAAATAATCTGGTTCTGGTAATTCTAATTCTTCAAAAAATATGGTACTCATAGCCCGATCAAAATGCTGGCCTGTGTGAATGATTTTAGATTGAATGGAATTATTCTGCTTAAACGCTCTGTGTAATGGAGCTACTTTCATAAAATTCGGACGCGCTCCAACAATACTTATGATTTTCATGCCATCACAACTTAACTTATAAAAAAATACAATTTGAGCGATATAATTATCAGCATAGTTTTATTCAAATGGATGTCTTGATAATGGCTTTGAAGCAAAAGGATGATAATCACCAACCAATCCAACAGGTTGAGCATTGCGAATATTATGCACGGTCTCAATGGATTGTTTGGATTCATTTAATCCAAATCCATTTCCATTTAAAATTTCTTGATATGAAACTGTATGCAAGTCCCCAAAACCTTCACTAAATTCAAATTCTTCTCCACCAATTTGAAGTGAACGAAATGTTTTTTTCCCGGCATCTAATAATTCTTTTGGGAGTGTATGTTCATTTATACTTAAGAAATATCGAACTCTAGCTTGTTCATATTCCAGATATCCGGCAACGCGATCGTGTTGTTGGACGTGTACTATATTCTGTTGTACTTTTCCAAACAACCAACCCAATAAATCATAAAAATGCACACCAATATTTGTTGCAATTCCTCCGGATTTTTGCAAATCTCCTTTCCATGAAGTGAAATACCATTTACCTCGGGAGGTGATATAAACTAAATCAACTTCATATTTATTGGGCGCATTTTCAGATTGAATTTTTTTACGTAACTCTTGTACTTTGGGATGTAATCGCAATTGAAGAATAGTATTTACTTTCTTGTTGGTCTCCAATTCTATTTCTTGTAATGCATCGATATTCCAAGGATTGAGCACTAAGGGTTTTTCACAAATAACATCTGCACCTAATCTTAATCCGAATCGCATGTGAGAGTCGTGCAAATAATTTGGTGAACAAATGCTCATAAAATCAACTGGTTGTTGTGCTCTTTTTAATTTCTCCAAATGACGATCAAATCTTTCGAATTCCGTAAAAAAATCTGCCCCGGGAAAATAACTATCCATTATACCAACAGAATCATTTTTATCTATAGCTGCTACCAGGTCATTTCCTGTTTCTTTAATAGCTTTCATATGACGTGGTGCGATATAACCTCCTGCACCAATTAATGCGAATCGTTTACTCATATCACTTGAATTACTCTACCATTTTCTAATTTATATTGTTCATTGGATTCCGGACAGGTAGCAAATCCATTTTTGTCAAAAATTAATTTGTGCCCGAAAGCACTCATCCATCCTGTATGTTTTGCTGGATTTCCCATCACCAATGCATAATCCGGAACTTCTTTGGTGACTACAGCTCCGGCTCCAATAAATGCATACTTTCCAATATTATTTCCACATACTATAGTAGCATTCGCACCAATGGAAGCACCTTTTCGAACGATGGTTTTTGCGTATTCACTCTTCCGATTTACCGCACTCCTTGGATTAATGACATTCGTAAAAACCATGGAAGGGCCGAGAAAAACATCATCTTCACAAATCACACCTGTATAAATGGAAACGTTATTTTGAATTTTTACATTATCTCCTAAAATCACTTCCG
>Ga0138256_10003902_pt1 | contig 15837 bp, 13 predicted proteins | sample KNB2016incub_MG_FD_105486 | JGI IMG/M metagenome (GOLD analysis project Ga0138256, IMG submission 105486) | Active sludge microbial communities from wastewater in Klosterneuburg, Austria - KNB2014incub_MG | ecosystem: Engineered > WWTP > Activated sludge > Unclassified | place: Austria... | reverse complement strand
TTTGCCAAGGCCGACGAGCTGCGCCAAGAGCTGGAAGCCCAGGGCGTGAGCCTTCGGGACGGCGCAAGCGGGACGGAGTGGTCGGTGGGGGTGTGAGCCCGCGGCTCAAACCCCGATGAACAGCCGGTGCGCGAAGTTGCGCTCGAGCTTGGCGCGCAGCACCTTTTCCGCCGCAGTTTCGATGTCGTATTCCACGCGCTTGAACTCGAACCGCTTCTTGTCGGTGTCGTACACGGTGTAGCTGGCGCGGTTGTCGTAGTCGCGCGGCTGGCCGATCGAGCCGACGCTGACGATGTACTTCTTGCTCGGCTCGAGATCGAAGTCGACCGGCGGCAGCTCTTCCACGCTGGTGCGGGTGAGCGCGAACACCTTGCACAGGTGCGAGTGACCGATCAGCGTGATGTGTGCCAGCTCGTCGTAGATGGGCAAGCACTCGCGCGCCTGCTCGGGCGCGAAGATGTACTCGAACTCTTCCAGCCGCACCGGCGAGCCGTGGCACAAGAGCACGTTCACCGCTTCGAGGCGGATCTGGTAGGGCAGCCCGCGCAGCCAGTCGGTGTTCTCTTTCGACAAGAGCTGCGCGTGGGTGTCCAGCGCGTGGCGCGCTGCCTCGTAGTAGTACGAGTAGTCCATGCGCCCCGCGACGGCGGCGTCGTGGTTGCCCAAGATGGTCGACTTGACCAGGTCGCGCACCACGTCGGCGCACTCGTTCGGCGAGCCGCCGTACCCCACGGTGTCGCCCAGGCAGTAGTACTCCCTGATGCTCTCGCTCTTGAACGCCTCGACCGCAGCGCTGAGCGCTTCGTAGTTGGCGTGGATGTCGCTGAGGATTCCGAGGCGCATCGGGGTGCCAGGGCGGGACGCCGAATCTAACACGGCGGGCCCGGCCGTTCGGCGGATATGTCGTCATCCGCCCTCGCAGGCAAGGCCAGAGTGCACGCCAGGTGTCCAGGGTTTTGCCTGGGCCCGGGCGACGCGGCGACGAAACCGCCCATTTTGGGGCTAAGCTCCCCCGGTGGCGACCGCCGGCGGACCCGAGGACTTGGGCATCACGCTCCCCCCGATCGAGATCGTGGAGCTGGCCGAGGCGGCGCGGCAGTACGTGCTCACCGCCGTCGGGACCGAGCTCGACTACACCCCCGAGACCCTGCCGCTGCTCGATCACTACATCCGGCAGTCCAGCGAGAACGTTCGCGAGCGGCCCGAGCTGGCCGAGCTCTTGACGCGGAGCGTGGGCGCCTATTTCGGAGAGGTGGTGCGGCGCACGCTCCCGTGCTTCTGGCGGCTGCCCTCGAGCGACGCTCGGAGCTGGCAGCTGTGCTTCGAGCAAGTGTTCTTGGCGTTCAACCCCACCGCGTTCGCCTGGGACGCGCTGTTCGAGTCTGCCGACCACGACGGTCCGTCGTCCGAGCTGGTGCTCGATCGCGAAGATCGCGAGGCCCTGGAGCAGCGGCTGGCGGCCCTGCCACCGGTCAGCGAATCGGAATACTGGTTGCTCTCGACCCGCTTCGAGGTCGTCGAGATGGCTGCCGATCAGGCCCGCCTGGGGCTGTCGCGCGCCGGGCTCGCCCACGTGGAGTACGGGCCCGCCGACTACGAACCGACGATCAGCCCCATTGGCCAGGCGTGAGCGCGGTCACTCGAAGGCCTGGGTGAACGCGAAGGTCAGGTCGCCGTTGCCCTTCTCGTCGCCCTTCCCGTCGAGCACCGCCATCGGGCCCTTGAGATCGGCCGCCGTGGCCCAGGTGCCGTGGGGCGCAAAGTCCATGGTTCCCTTGAATTTGACCCGCAAGCGCATGCCGTTGCCCAGGTTCTGGGTCATGGTCACCGACGCGTCGAACGAGGCGGTCGAGCCGGTGGACTTCTTCAGGATGAACTCGGCGCCGTCGAACGTGGTCTTGCCGTCGTCCTTGCTGCCGAAGAGCTTGAGCATGGCGTCGTTGGCCGGCATGAACTTCTCTTCGAGCTTGACCGGGCGATCGGGCAAGAACGCGCCGTCGTTGTTCTTCTCGAACATGCTCTTGAACTCGTCCTTGATCAGCTTCAGCGTCGCATCGGGCACCTTGGTCCCGCCGGTGTCGGTCGCGCCGAGCTTGCCGTCGTCGTAGCGAGTGATGGTGTACGTCGAGCCCGAGAGCGGGCTGACGGTCTTCTTCTCGGCGGCGGTGCCCTCTTGCGAGGTGCTGTGCAGGTCCTTCACCTCGACGTCGGCCTTGGTCATGCGGTGCTCGTCCGACGACTTGACGGTGTACTTGCCCTCGAAGGTCGAGGTCTCGCGGAACGTCTTGCCCTGGAAGGTGAACTTCGAGGTCGTCTTGCGGGTGACGGTGGCGCGGGCGCCCGACTTGGGCACCAGCCGCTGAAAGGTCACGTCGTTGCTGGTCGGCGTGGCCGGCGCGGCCAAGGGGTTGGCACCGGGTTGCGACTCTTGCTGGGCCTTCTCGCCCTGCTTGCAGGCCAAGAGAGCCGCGGTGATGACGATTGCAGCCGGAAACAGCGTACGAGCCCGCATGACGATTCCTCCTTCGGGAACCGCGACGGTACTCGCTCCGATCGCGCGGCGCTACTTCGGTGGTGCGCCGGCGTCGGGGGGCCCGCCGACGGTCACGCGGGCGGGCAAAGCCACCACCTGCGGGGGCTCGATGGCGCTGCCCAGAAAGTCACGAAAGGACACCGAGTAGCGGCCCGGCAGCGGGCCGATCAAGAGCTGCTCGGACTGCGGACGGATCCACGCCACCGCCACGCCGTCGATCAGCACGTATCGGATCGAGTCACTCTTGTTCACCGCCAAGAGGCCCTCGCCGGGCGCGGCCTTGTCCGCCGGCTCGGTGGTCACTGCCTTGGTGTGGAAGGCGCCGAGGTCGTCGCGCGTGAGCAGCACGCCGGCGGCTTGGGGGGGCAGCTCGCCCGAGCGGAAGGTGGCCCCTGCAGGCGGAATGAAGAGCTGCCCGAATGGCAGCTCGGCCTTGCGGGCGATCGCCGAGACCTCGAAGGCCAGCTTGCCACCCTTGGGCCAGCGCAGCTCGGCCTTGAGCGGGGTCAGCCCGTCGTCGCAGATCTTGCTGGCCGGGTCCACCGCCACCAGATCCAGGATCAGGCGACACAAGAGGTCGCCGGCGCGCCCCAGGTTGGGCACGTTGCCGCTCTCGAGCGACACGTCGCCCAGGGGCGCGGCGATCTCGAGCTTGCTGGTCTCGAGGCCGAGCAGCTGACCCTTGCCCCGGCGCTCGGCCTTGACCTGCGTGAGCGGCAGCGCGTCGGCGCGCCCCTCGGACAAGAGGGCTCGCAGCGTGCCGGCGCGCAGCACGCGGTAGGCGTTTCCGTCGGGCCAGACCAAGACGTGGCCATGGTGCTCGGACTGCGCCCGCAGCTCGGCGTTCTGAGGCACCGGAAAGCTGGGCGAGGCGAAGGCGAAGCGCATGCGCCCGATCGGAGCCAGGTCGACGCTGACCCGCAGCGCGGTCTTCTCGCGTGCCTTCTTCAGCGCGTCGTTCGACAGCTCGGGCGTGGCGTTCGGTCCGGGCACGTCGAGCCACTTGAACGCGGCCTCGAGCGTGACACCGGTGCCGTCCTTGATGGTCAGCGTGTCGCGCGGCAGGGCTGCGTCGTCGCGGAACGCCGTGGGCTCGGGAGGCCCGGCCTCGGGGACGATCAGCCGCCCGGCCGAGTCCGCCGGGATGCCGCCGCGCCCGGCGTCGGCCTTGACCGCCGGCGCGGGATCGGCGGAGAGGAGCGGTGCGGGCAGGATGCTGGCGTTGGGGCTGGGTTGATTCTGGCTTTCTTGCGCGCCGCTGGCACCCTGCGAGGGGCAACCCGAGACCAGCAGGCACGCGGAGACGAAGGCGGCTCTCGTGATCATGCTCTCACCGTCGCGCCCGACCGATCAGCTCGGTCACGGTCGTGCCGTGCCGCTCGCAGTGCGCGGCGATGCCCGCCAGCACCTTCTGGGCGGCGCACGGGTCGGCGAAGCTGGCCGTGCCCACCTGAATGGCGCGGGCCCCTGCCAGCAAGAACTCGAGCGCGTCGCGCCAGGTCGAGATGCCGCCGATGCCGATCACCGGGATCTTCACCGCACCCACCAGATCCCAGACGATGCGCAGCGCGATGGGCCGAAGCGCCGGCCCGCTGAACCCGCCGGTGCGATTGGCCAGGCGCTGGCGCTCGGCGTCCACGTCGATGGTCATGCCGCGAATGGTGTTGATCGCGGTCAGCGCGTCGGCGCCGGCGTCTTCACACGCCCTGGCCACCGCGACGATGTCTCCGGCCTCGGGGCTCATCTTCACCCAGAGCGGCAGCTTCACCGCGCGGCGCACCGCGCCCGTGACCTGGGCCGCCAGGGTGGGATCTTTGCCGAACTCGATGCCGCCGTGGGACACGTTGGGGCACGAGACGTTGAGCTCGAGCGCGTGGACGCCTGGCTCGCCACCCAGGCGCTCGGCGATGGCCACGAAGTCGTCGGTGCTGCTGGCGAAGATGTTGGCGATCACCGTCACCCCGCGCTCTCGCAAGATCGGCAGCTTGTCCCGGCAGAACGCCTCGACGCCGACGTTGGCCAGGCCGATGGCGTTGAGCATGCTGGCCGGGGTCTCGCAGATGCGCTCGGGCGGGTTGCCGGCCCGTGGCTCGCGGCTCAGGCCCTTGGTGCAGATGCCACCCAGCGTGGCCACGTCGAAGAAGTCGTCGTACTCGAGCCCGTAGCCGAACGTGCCCGACGCGGTGAGCACCGGGTTCTCGAGCTCGAGCGAGCCGATCTGGACTGCGAGCCGGTTCACGACGCCGCCCCTCCGGCGCTTGGCGCGCGCTCGGCGCGGCTCCAGTCGATGCGCCGCGCGTCGATGCACGGGCCTTCGGTGCAGGCATAGATGTAGCCGCCCCCGGCGGCCGGCAGCGGGCAGCCCAGACACACGCCATAACCGCAGGCCATGGGCGTCTCGACCGACACCTCGCACGGCACGTCGCGGCGCGCGCACATCTCGGCCACCGCGGCCATCATCCGATCGGGCCCGCAGGTGAAGACCTCGACGTCTTCGGCCAAGAGTGCGCCGAGCGCGTCGGTGACCCGGCCCTTCTGGCCGCGCGAGCCGTCTTCGGTGGTGAGGTGAAGGTCGGCGATCAGCGCCAGATCGTCGTCCAGCGGAAGGTCTTTCTTGGTGCGCCCGCCATACAAGGCGATGGGGCGCTTGCCCGTGGCCACCAGCGTGCGGGCCAGGAAGAGGAGCGGTGCGACGCCGACCCCACCGGCCACCAGCACGGCGCGCCGACCTGGCGTGGGGGCGCGCCACGGAACCCCCAGGGGGCCGATCAGCGAGAACGGCTCGCCCGGTTCGGCCCGCGCCATGCGCGTGGTGCCTTCACCCACCACCTTCACCAAGATGGTGGGCGTGGCGCCGCCGCTCAGGTAGCTCATCGGGCGCGGCAAGAGCGGGGCGTCGCCCCACTCGGCGCCACGCACCATCAAGAACTGACCGGGCAGCGCGCCCAGGTCGCGACCCACGTCGAAGGTGAGCACCTGGTAGGCGTTGCCCATGCTCTCGCGTCTGAGCAGCGGCGCGACGACCTGAGCGCGATGGGGCGCCATCTCAGTCGACCTCCGCTTCGTCGCTGCCGGCGAGGATCTGCCCGGTGCCCGGGTCGATGCACAGCTTCATCTCGATGGCGTCCTCGGAGTTGTCCGCGTAGTAGCCGCGACGGACCAGGTGGGTGGTGAAACCCAGCGATCGGTACAGGCTGATCGCCGCCAGGTTCGAGCGGCGCACCTCCAGTAGCACGAGACGCTTCCGGTCGCGTACGGCTCGCGTCAGCGCCTCGGAAAGCAGCGCCCGGGCCGCGCCGCGGCGGCGGAAATCGGGGTGGGTCGCCACGTTGATCACGTGCAGCTCGTCGGCCACCGACCAGGTCAGGAGAACCGCCCACGCGGGCGTGGCCGGCGCCTCGCGCGCGACGGTCAAGCTCGCCCAGGTCTTGGCCAGCTCTGCCTCGAGGTCGATGGTCTGCTGGGTGAGCGTGGCGATCTCGACCACTCGCGAGCGGTCGGCCAAGGTCATTGCTTCCACCCTCATGACAGGGCCCAGGCGCGCACGGCGAGCAGCGCGGCGTCGAGCGAGAGCAAGAGCGAGCCGTCGCCGCGCAAGATGGCGCCGCTGTAGGGGCCGCTCTCTGCCAGCAAGGTCGGCAACGGTCGCAGGTTGCACTCTTCCACCTCGCCCACGGCGTCGACCCCCACGCGCACGGCGGGGATGCCGCGGAGCGACAGCTCGATGGAAAGCGAGCAGGCGGCTTCGGACGGTTCGCCCAGGCAGCGCAGCAGCGGCACCACCGGCTCTCCCGGCGCCGTCAGCTCGATCTTCCCGGCAAAGCTCACCGGCAGCGCCAGCCGAAAAGCGCCGGCCTCGAGCCAGATCACGTCGGTGGTGAAGCGCTCGCTGGGCACCTCGAGCGTGGCACGAAGGCCACTGCCGGGCCGCCGTTCGAGGCGAATGGTTCCGCCCAGGCGCCGCACGGTGTTCAGGGCGAGATCGAGGCCCACGCCGCGACCGGCCAAGAGATCGGCCTCGCGCTTGGTGGTCAGCCCCGGCACGAACAACAGCGAGAGCAGATCGTCGTCGCCCGCGGCGCGGGCCGCTTCGGCGCTGATCGAGCCGCGCAGGACCGCCGAGCGACGCACGGACTCGATGTCGACGCCGCGGCCGTCGTCTTCACACACGATCGAGAGCGAGTCTCCGATGCGTTCGGCCGAGAGCGCCAGCGTGCCCACGGGGTCTTTTCCCAGCGCCACGCGCTCGTCGGCGGGCTCGAGCCCGTGCGCCAGGGCGTTGCGCGCCAGCTGCATCAGTGGGTCGACCAGGCGCTCGGCAATCTCGCGATCCAGGGGCGCGTCGCCGGCGCGGATCAGCACGCGCACCGGGCGATCTTCCCGGGCTGCCAGGCGCTCCACCGCCGCGCCGATCTTGTTCAACATGGACGAGAGCGACGTGCGACGGACCAGCGCGATCTCGCGACGCACGTCGTGGGCGGCGCCCTTGAGACGGTCTGCCCCTTTTCGCCCCAGCGCGCTGCCGTACTCCAGGTCGTCCGCCGCGGCCGCCAAGGACCTTCCCACGGCGTCCAGCGTGGCCAGCGCCTTGGCCGGGGGGCCCCACGGTCGTGGTGGCCCCAAAAGGCGCAGTGCCTCGGCCACCGCCGTCTGCTGGTCGCGCAGCCGCGAAACCTCGTGCTCGGCCACGGCCGCCGCGCCCGAGACCTCGTCTTGCGCCAAACGGATCAGCTCGACCCGCTCGAGCACGCGTTCGAGCGACACCCCGTGCACGCGTACCATCTGCTCGCCGGTGTCTTCTTCCGGCGGTACCGAGGCGCGGCGGCTGGGGGCGGCCGAGGTGCGCCGCTCGCGGGGGCGCAGCGTGTCGAGCGCGCTGGTCGGGTCGTCGACCAAGGTGATCAGCACGCTGATGTGTCGCGGAAGATCTGCCGCCAGCCGGCGCCGATCGAAGCTGGGTTGCTTGAGCGCGGCTTCGAGGCCATGGCAGTACCAGGTGGTCAGGTCGTCGCCGATGGCCGCCGCGGCGCCCTTCACCGAGTGCACGGCGCGGATGGCGTCGGTGAGCGCGCTCGGGTCCTCGGGACGCTCGAGCAGGGCCTCGAGCTCGGCCACGCGCTCGCGCACCGTGGCCTGATACTCGGCGCGGTAGGCCGGATCGACGCTCGACGGTCGCAGGCCCGGGGGCGGCTCGGGCCACTCGGTGTCGAACACCGGGCGGCCCGTGCGCAGGCGCTCCATCGCCGCGCGCAAGAGCCGTGCAGCGTCGTGGCGCGCGCCGGTCTCACCCCGGCGCAGGCGCGCCGAGAGCTGGGCAATCACCAGCGAGAGATCGGTGTGGCCGGCCATGGCCGCCGAGCCGCGGAAGGTGTGCAGCGCGGCGCGCACTTCGCGCGGATCGGCCGTCGGGTCGTCGAACACCGCCGAGCGCTTCTCGATCTCGTCGGCCAAGAGGGCGTCGAGCTCGGCCTGGCTCACGGGCTTTCGTCCGACTCGTCGCGGTACTGATCGCGGATCAGCTCGATCAAGGGACCCAGCGTGGGCCCGAGGGAGCCAAGCAGCGACTTGTTCTGGGGTCGCGCCGACAGCGCGGTCAGCGCGTCGAGCAACGCGCGGGCGTGGTCGGCGGCTTCCGCCACGATGCGCGCGCTCTCGGGGTCGGTGCGAGTGATGTGCTTGACCCGCGCCGACACGTCGCCCAGCGCGGTCGAGACGTCGCGTTGCACCGCCTGCAGCTGCAAGATGTCGCGGGCCACGTCGGCGGTGCGCGCCTGGGCGCTCTCGACCTGCTCGCGCAGCTTGTCGCGGTCCTTGTCCATCTGATCGAACAGCGCGCCGTGCCGCTCGAGGGCGCCCAGGGCACGGCCCGCGTGGCTGCGCACGTCTTCCGCGACCAGCACCAGCGGCTTGCCGGCCGGGTCGCCCAGCCGCGCGCCTTCCAGCCCGGCGTTCAGCGCCGTGAGCCGGATCTGCTCCAGCGACTCTCGCGCCGCCGCCAGGCTGGTGCGCGCCTCGCGCGCGCGCGAAAAGAGCAGCTTCACCGCGTCGACCGCGGCGTCGAGCAGCGTGCGTTGCTGTGCGGCGCTGGCGCCGGCGGCCTGACTGGCCGAGAGCGCGGTCTCGGCGGCGCGCTCGGCGTTCTCGGCCGCGCGGAACAAGAGCGCGTCGTCGACTCCGCGACTCTGCTCGGCGGCCCGCTCGCCGCTGAACGTTTCGCGCAGACCGCCGATCAAGCGTCCGAGCTTCATGCGCTGGCCTCCAGTGCTTTCTCGATTTCCAGCGCCACGTCCAGCGGCGCCACCGGCTGACCCGCGTGCTCGACGCCGTGCTCGCTCTTCTGGAAGAAGCCGGTGTCGAGCACCTCGACCCCCCACAGGCCCACCACCTCGCCCCCGCTCAGGCACACCACCAGGTGCGGGCCCGCCTCGCCGAGGCGCGCCACCGGCACCACCTTGCCCGCGACCCAGGCCAGGGCCAGGGGGCTGCCCGGCACGGCCGACAGGCGCGGGCGGGCGTGCACGCTGTGCACCACCAGCGCGGGCAGGAAACGCGGCTCGCCCCGCACCGACACGATCATGCCGGCGCCGCTGCCCATCAGTTCGCGCTCCGCCGCCGCACCAGCCGCGAGTTCAAGAACTGGTAGATGATCTTGCACACCTCGAACGAGCTGCCTTCCATGAAGTCGACCACCTCGCGCACCGTGCGCTGGCCGTCGATGGCCTCGAGCACAGCCAGCTCGCGCTTGGTGAGCTTCGACTCGTCGCCGTGACGCTCGATGGCGCCCTCGTCCTGGGCGATCACCTCCTCGAAGTCGAACGTGCCCTCGATCAGCCGCCACTCGTCCACCCGGCGGAACCCCTCCATCACCAGCGCGCTGGTCGACAGCCCCAGGCGCACGGTGGACACCTCGGGGGGGATGCCGACCGTGAAGGTGAAGCGACCCGTCTTCCACCGCACCACCTCGTACACCAGCTCGGACGCCTGGCGTGTGATGGCGTGGGTGATGGCTTCTGGCTCGACCAGCCCCAGCTCTTTGAGCACGTCGCCGAGCAGCCGGCGCGAGCCCGAGCGTTGGCCGAGCACGGTGTCCAGATCTTCGCGGCTGATGGCGCCCGACTCGACCAGGTAGCGACCGAGCAAGAACTCGTCGCGCACCCCGCGCGAGCGGGCGAAGTCGATGTTGCCCTCGCGCACGAACAGCGTGATCTCGCTCTTGGCGTTCGAGATCACCAGGCCCCCGGTCTGGTGCTGCAGGTGCAAGAGCTGCAAGATCTCGGCGATGGAGATGACCGACACGTCGCCGGCCAGCACTTCCTGGGTGTTCTCGCCGAAATCCAGCGTGCGCAGCAGGCTGGTCAGCGAGCCCATGTTCTCGGGCGTGATGGCGCGCTTCACCGCGTCGTTCAGCTTGGCCACCATGTCGGGCGAGACCCCCGAGGTGGACGCCAGCTCGGGCGTCACCAGCTTGACCAGGTTCGCCGCGAACACCACCGCGGTCTGCACGCGACGCAGCGCCGGGTCGTCGCTGGCCGCCACCTGACTGGCGCTCACCGGCTCGGCGATGGTCGACTCGTCGGGCATGGTGTTCGGCTCGGGCACCGCCGGACCACGACCCTCTTGGTGCTTCTTGAGCGCGCCCTCGACCACCGCGATCAGGCCGCGCGCGTCGAAGGGTTTGGTGATGGCGTCGATGGCGCCGGTCTGCTGGACGAACTGGCCGCGGATCTTGTCGCCCTTGGCGCTCATCAGCACCACCGGCGTGTTGGCCCGGTCGGGGTTGGCCCGCAGCTCGCGGCAGAACTGATAGCCGTTCATGCGCGGCATCACGAAGTCGAGCAACACCAGATCGATCTCGATGCCGCTCTTGATCTTGAGCAGGGCGTCCTGCCCGTCTTCGGCCGTGACCGGGTCGTAGTCTTGCGACGCCAAGATCGACGCCACGACCTTGCGGATCGTGGGGCTGTCGTCGACCACGAGGATTCGGGCGCCCATCGGGGGCGCCATTGTAAGCGGGTCGTGCTGAGCACGACCAAGAATCGCCTGGGCCTGGCGCTCAGCTGCCGTCGGTAGCCGTCCGGATGTGCAGGTCGGCGAGCTGCTGCGGGCTGACCGGGTTCGGGGCGTCGCTCATCACATCGGTGCCCTTTTGGGTCTTGGGGAAGGCGATCACGTCCCGGATGCTGTCGCTGCCGGCGGCCAGCATGGCCAGCCGGTCCATGCCCAGGGCGATGCCGCCGTGGGGCGGCGCGCCATAGCGCAGGGCGCTGAGCAAGAACCCGAACTTCTCCTGGGCGTCCTGGTCGGCGATGCCCAGCGCCGAGAACACCCGCTGTTGCACCTCGGGGTCGTGGAGCCGAATGCTGCCGCCCGCGATCTCGAAGCCGTTCAGCACCAGGTCGTAGCGGTGGCACAGCACCTTGCCCGGATCCTTCTCCAGCAAGGGCACGCTGTCGTCGTGCGGCCGGGTGAAGGCGTGGTGTGCCGCGGCCCAGCGCTTCTGTTCGTCGTCCCACTCGAACAGCGGCGGGTCGACCACCCACAAGAAGTTCCAGTGGTCGCCGTGACCCACCTCGGGAATGAGGCCCAGCTTCTTGGCCACGTGCACCCGCAGGTTGGCGAGCACGGTGTGCACCATGCTGGCCTTGCCGAACTGGAAGAGCAGAAGGTCGTTCTCTTTGGCGCGGCAGTGGGCGTTGATGGCGTCGCGCAAGTTGGCGTCGATGGTCTTGGCGAAGGGCGACTGCGTCCAGCTGCCGTCGGCCCCCACCTTGGCGCGGGCCAGGCCGGCGGCGCCCATGCTCTTGGCCAGCTGCTCGAGCTTGTCGGTGTCCGAGCGTGACAGGCCCGCGTCGCCGGGCACCACCATGCACTTGACGATCTCGGCGGGCAGATCGCGGCGGTGCACGCCGGAGCGGAACTTGTCGGCGATCGGCTGCCAGAAGGGCACGCCGCCGCCGCCATGCTCGACCACCAGATCGGTCAGGTCCACGTGCTTCATGCCGAAGCGCAGATCTGGCTTGTCGTTGCCGTAGTCGCGCATCGAGTCGTCGAACTTCATGCGCGGGAAATGACCGTCGGGGTAGAGCTTCTTCAGATCGATGCCCAGGCCCTCTTTCCAGATGGTGAAGACCAGGCCCTCGACCAGCGAGAAGATGTCGTCCTGGTTGACGAAGCTCATCTCGATGTCGATCTGGGTAAACTCGGGCTGGCGGTCCAGGCGCAGATCTTCGTCGCGGAAGCAGCGCACGATCTGGAAGTAGCGCTCGTACCCCGCCACCATGAACAGCTGCTTGAAGATCTGCGGGCTCTCGGCCAGGGCATAGAACTTCCCCGCGTGCAGCCGCGCCGGCACCAGGAAGTTGCGCGCGCCGCCCGGGGTGTACTTCACCAGGAACGGGGTCTCGATCTCCAGGCAGCCCTGGCCAGCCAGGTAGTTGCGCGTGGCCTGGTTGATGGTGTGGCGCATGCGCAGCGCGCGCTGAAGCGGCCGCCGCCGGAGGTCCAGGTAGCGGTACTGGAGCCGCACCTCTTCGCGGGTGTCGATCTGGTCGGTGATCTCGAAGGGCGGCGTCTCGGCCTTGTTGAAGATGGTCGCCTCGGTCACCACCACCTCGATCTCGCCGGTGGCCAGATTCGGGTTGGCGGCGGAGACCATCTTGTTCTCCTTCTTACTGAACTGCTCGCCCCGGGAGCGCACGCGGCCCCGGATGCCGATCACCCATTCGCTGCGCACCTGCTCGGCCAGGTCGTGGGCCTCTTGCGAGGCGTCGGGGTCGAACACCACCTGGGTCAGACCCTCTCGGTCCCGCAGATCGATGAAGATCAGGGAGCCATGGTCGCGGCGGCTGTCGACCCAGCCGAAGAGGACCACCTCTTCGTCGAGGTTCGAGGCGCGTAGGGCGCCGTTGTCGTGGGTGCGCTTGAGCTCGTCGATGAACCGGGCCACGGGGTGTCCTTTCGGGGGGCACCGCTTTTAGCGCGCCCGCGGCCGAAGGCCCAAACCCCGGGCCGCCGTCTCCCGGAAACTGGGCCGAATTCCCAGCAGATCGTAACGCTCTCGGGGGTGAGCGCCCGCCCCCCGCCCCCGCTGCTCCGCCCCGAGCGGCACTGGCTCTACCCGTTGTGCGGGTGGCTGGCCCTCGCCGTGCCGCTGGTCGTCACCTTGCTGCGCACCAGCGCCTTCACCCAGTGGCGCGACGACTTGCCGATCGTCCGCGCGCTGGGGCTCGTCCCCATCGGCGGCGAGGGCACGCTCTCGAGCGTGCTGATGCAGGCCGCGTCGCTCTTGCCCATCGGTGGGCGCGTGCTGCGCGCCGCCCTGCCCAGCGCCCTCTGCCTCGCGCTGGCTTCGCGCCTGGCGTACTCCCTCACCGCGCGCCTGCTCGAGCAGAACGCGTTCACGCCGCGGCTCACGCCCTTCCTGGCGCTGGCCGCTGCGCTGACCGCAACGCTCGCGCCCACCTGGCAGCTCGAAGGCACCATCGCCGGCGGTGCCACGCTGGCCGCGGCGCTGGTGCTCGCCGGGCTCTTGCTGCGACCCAGCGCCAGCGCCCGGGACGCCCGGGTGTGGCTCGCGTTCGGTGCGTTCGTGGGTCTGACCAGCATGGAGAGCCACGCGGCCGGCGCTGCGCTGCTGGTGGCGCTCGCGGCGCAGGTCTTCGCCATCGGCGAGATCCCGCCCAAGCGCGGCCTGGCGCTCGCCGCCATCGGAGCGCTGGTGACAGGTCTGCTCTGCGCCATTCCCATCGCCGTTCGGCCGCTGGCCGCCCGCGCGTGGGTGCACCTGGGCATCACGCTCTCGTCGGCCAGCGTGGCAGGCGCCGACGTCGCCGCGGCGCGCTCGGGCATCTTGACCACGTGGTTCGCCGAGGTCGGCATCATCGCCTGCGTGCTGGCGCTGGGCGGCCTGGGGTGGGGTCTGATCCGCGGCAAAACCCGCTGGATCGCCGTTCCGCTGGCGATCCTGGTGGTGGCCGACGTGGTCTTCCCGGCCACGCGCGGCGGCCTGCTCTCGGCCGACCCCCTGGCCCCCGTCCGCTTGCTCGCGCTGGTGGCCCTGGCTGCCGCTGCCGCCCTCGGCGTGCACACCGCGGCGGTCGCCTTGCAGCGCTCCGACCTGCCCTTCGCTCGCACCGCCGCGGCGCTGCTCGTGGCCTTCGACTTCACGCTGGTGCTGGTCACCGGCGAGGACTCGGGCTTCCCCGCCGATCGCACCAGCCAGAACGCGGCCGAGGTCTGGACCGACGAGGCGCTGGGTGGACTGCCCCCCCGCAGCTTGCTGCTGGTTCGCTCCGAGACCGTGGCCTGGCGCTTGTGGGCGGCACGCGTCGCTCGCGGCGAGCGCCCCGACGTGGTGGTGGTCCCGCTGCCGCTGATCGGCAAGGGCTCGGTCGCGACCAAGTTGCTCGCGGTCGAGCCGGCCCTGGCCCCCTTGATCCGCGACATGGCGGTCAGCGGTCAGCCCAGCGAGAGCGCGCTCTCGAGCCTGGCCGACGCGCGCCCGCTGTATGTCGAGCTCGATCCGAGCTGGGACAAGCGCCTGGTCGATCACCTGATCCCCAAGCCCTTCTGGCTGCACTTCGCGCCCCACGCCTACGGTCGGTCCGATCGCACCCTGGCCCTGGAGAAGGGCCGCCGCCCCTTCAAGCGCGTGCTCGACGCAGCGCAGACGGCCGAGCACAAGGATCAGGCCACCATCACCATGCTCAGCGTGCGCACGCAGGAGCAGGCCATTGCCCTGGCCGCCCTGGGCGACCGCGACAGCGTGGGCGAGCTGGTCGCCGATCTGCGCGCCATCGATCCCGATCACGCCTTCGCCAACGAGCTCGAGGCCCGGATGAAGAAGAAGGCGACGGGGCGCGTGGACGTGAGCGGGCTGATCCAGTGACGGCTCACGCCGCGAGCTGAGACGGACCGGCGCCCCAGCTACTTGGGGCCGGCGTAGTCCTGACAGCAGAGCTCGCCGGCGTTGTCGGGCGTGCAGCGCTTGCCTGCGCGGAAGAGCTTGATGCAGCTCTGAACGAGCCGATAGTAGTAGTCGCCCGTGGCGTTCTTGGCTGGCTCGATGTCACGGTTGTACTCGTGGGTGAACTGATCCAGAAAACAACCGTAGGCCTTGTCGAACGCGTTGTTGCAGTCGCATGCCAGCGAGCCGCAGGCCCAGCGGCCAACCACCCACTCGTTCCACCCCGTGATCGTGGCGATGGGTGTCTCGGGGTTGTTCAGTAGCGTCTCGAACTGCTTGCGGAACGTCTTGCCGTAGTGCTTGGGCGTCGCGGTGGTCTTGTGACTCATGTAGTCCGCCCCGTACGCCAGCGAGATCGGGAACTGCTCGGTCACCCCGCCCTTGGCCGCAAAGCGCTGCCCGCAGGGCTGGCTTCCAAGGGGGCTCGCATCGCACTTCTCGATGTAGCTCCACTTCTCGGTGCCCTCGGGCTCGAAGGCCCACATCTTGCGAACGGTGTAGCTGGCCGCCAGCGCCGCCAGCTTGGTGCTGCTGACCGGATACGTGCTGTTCTCGGTGACGAGCAGCAACGGCTTGCCCTGGTATTGGAACGTCAGGTTGGTCCCCGCCAGCAGGTCGAGCAAGGTGTAGACGATGTACTTGCTGTCGGGCTGCTTGCAGGCGCTGGGCGACAGGTAAGTCGGGCAGTCGGACACCGGCACCCAAGGAACGATCTTGGGTGCGCCGGGGATCGTCTTCCACACGTTGACCATCGAGGTGAACGGCTTGACGATCATGTCTTCTGGTTTGTCGCACAGCGCGCTGGTGTTGTAGTTGTGATTGGTCACGTCCACGAACACGAAATCTGCCCCCATGTCCCGCAGCATCTGCGCGTGCTGAGTCAGCAGCGCCACGTTGTTCGTCAGGCAGTAGTACCCGGCCGCCGGCTCGCCCCACCAGAACGAGGTCTGCGCGTTCGGATCCGACGGCCACGGCGGCCACGGCTGCTGTCCCGCCAAGCACTTCGAGACGTCGTGGACGGCGCTGGCAGAGGGGCAGTGCCACGTGTGATAGAAGACGCCGATCTTGGTGAGCTTGGGATCGAACGGCTTGTCCACGCAGGTGTACGTGGGCAGGTCGCACCGGTAGCGCGTTCCCGGACAGTCCGCGTCCTTCTGGCACTGTACGCAGTGGCCCCCCAGCGTGCAGACGTTGCCGGAGGGCTTCCAGTTGCAGGGTTGCAGGTAAGGCACGCACTTGTCGCGACACAGGCCTGCAAAGCAGCCGTAGCCAGCGCCGCCGCACTCGGCGTCGCTGGTGCAGCTTTGCGGCTTGGCGGCGTCGGGACCTGCGTCGGCGG
>Ga0138256_10003901_pt1 | contig 15839 bp, 8 predicted proteins | sample KNB2016incub_MG_FD_105486 | JGI IMG/M metagenome (GOLD analysis project Ga0138256, IMG submission 105486) | Active sludge microbial communities from wastewater in Klosterneuburg, Austria - KNB2014incub_MG | ecosystem: Engineered > WWTP > Activated sludge > Unclassified | place: Austria... | reverse complement strand
TTTCGGGAACCGGCCCGTGCTGGTGATGGACATCGGCGGTGGCAGCATCGAGTTCATCCTCGCTACGGAGAAAGCGCTGATGTGGAAGCAGAGCTTCGAGCTGGGCGTCACACGTTTGCGCGAACGCGTTCCGCTCAGCGATCCGCCCGCATTGGACGAAGAGCTGCGCGTGGCCGCACACCTGGACGATCGCCTCGAACCGTTGTGGAACGTGATCGACCGTCACGAGCCGCATGTGCTCGTAGGTAGCGCCGGCAGTTTCGATAGCCTGGCACGTATGGTGGCCGATCAGGAGGGCAAGGTGCTCGCATCGGACGCCACCACTTTCGCCTTCGATGCTCTCGCGTTCGACGCACTGAAGGAAAAGCTGCTCCTCATGGACCGGATACAGCGTCTTTTGGTGCCTGGACTTCCCGAGCATCGCGTGGACAGCATCGCATACGGCATGATCGCCATCGAGCGCGTGCTCACCGCAGGCAATATCCGTGAGCTCTCATGGAGCCGGTATGCGTTGAAGGAGGGGTCGGCGATGCGGCTCTTGAAAGATCAACGTCCCGCCTGAACGAACCGCCCCTGACGTGTTCTTCCTTGACCAGTAACGGTGACCGTATGAACGCCCGCTGACGCATCGAGATCGAAGCGGTACGCGCCATCCGCAGCGACCACGCCAAAATGGGATAGCACCACGCGTCCCGCCAGATCGCTCACCTCGATCCGCACCGGTCCCACCTGGTCATCAGGTACCCGCACCCACCAGCTACCCGGTGTACCATCCCAGGGGATCACGGTTAGCTGTTCCGAAGCGGCCGTGGCCTCGCCGATCACCGTGGAGAAACCACCCTTCAAGCGGGCCAGGGCATTGCGGCCAACACCTTGCACGAAGTGGAAGTTGCCTCCCAGCATGGCATCGTCGTTGGGGAGCATCTCCAGGCAATGGACGAAATACTCGCCCTCACCGGTCGCGTGGTCGGGATCCAACGCACCGCTTTCGAGCAAGCGAGCGATCATGCTCCGTGGTTGGCCATTGAAGTGCTCGAAACTACCGGCGACCAAAAGACGGCCCGAAGTTTCGAGCCCCAGATCGAAAACGCCGTCGCTCGTGCTGTTAAGACCGACGCCGGGATCGAAGGTGAGGTCCAGCGAGCCATCGTTGAGCAGGCCTGCGATGCCGTCGCGCGCCACCCCGTTGTACGTCATGAAGCGCCCACCAATGATGATCCGCCCATCCGGGCGTTGCGCCATGGCGAGCACCGAAGGCGCTGAGCCGACGCAGCCTCCTCCAGGATCGAACGATGCATCCAAAGAGCCATCCTCGTTCAACCGGGCGATGCATGAGCGCAAGTTGCCGTCGACCAGCTCGAAACTCCCGCCGATCAAGATGCGCCCATCGGCTTGGAGCACCATTGCTGAGATACTACCGTCGGGCCCGGAACCCACATTGAAGGTGGTATCGATGGCACCGGTTGGCAGGAGCCGGATGATGCGCGTGCAGGGTGTGCCGTTCAGCGCGGTCATCCCGCCCGCGCAGAGGATCTTTCCATCGGGCTGTACGATCACCTGGCTCACTGTACCGCTGAAGCCACTGCCGATCGCGAAGCCGCTATCCACCGTTCCATCGCTCAACAACCTTACCAGGCGGGCCGGCGGGGCCCCGTTGAAAGTGCTGAAGCTGCCGCCTGCGAGCACCTTACCGTCCGGCTGGAGCGCGAGCGCCTCGATCGACAGGCTGGGCCCAAGACCGGCGAGCGCGAAGCTGTTGTCTTGTTCGCCGTCCGGAAGGATGCGCATCAGGGCGGGGACCATCAGGTCGTTGTAGCCGCGGAAGCTGCCGCCAATAATGAGCTTGCCATCTGGCTGGCGTGCGATGTCGCGGACGAACCCTCCGAAAACGATGCCTTCGCTATGCATGAAGGTGTCGTCCACGTTCCCGTTCTGTTGCAAGCGGGCGATGTGGTTGCGGGAATGCCCATCGTAGGAATTGAAGAAGCCGACGATCACCGGCTTGCCGTTCGCTTGCAAGGCCATTTCGTAGACAGCGTCCGTCCCAAGCCCTGTATCGAACGAGAGGTCGCGGGAACCGTCGCTCTGCAATCGGACGATGCCACTGCAAGGTGCATCGTCGAAGGCATAGATCAGGCCACCCACGTACACTGTTTGTCCAGGTCCTTGGGCGAGCGTATAGACCGATCCGCTGGGGCCGTCGCCCGCATCGAAGCCGCTGTCCAGAGCGCCGTTGGTGTTCAGCCGGCACACACCATGAGCTGCTGCGCCCATGGCGGAGTTGAACGCACCCACCACTACCGCCTTGCCGTTGCTGTTCAATACGATACCGCTCACGGTCCCATCGCACCCCACCCCGTTCGCATCCCATGTTGTGTCCAAGGTGCCATCGGCATTGAGTCTCACGATGTTCGTGCGGGTGGTGCCATTGAAGGTGACCATGGCCCCTCCAACCAGAAGTTTTTCATCCGCCTGCAAGGCGAGCGCGAGCAGGGCACCATCAGAACCGCTGCCGAGGTTGGCCTGGAACCCTGCATCCATGGAACCATCCGAGTTGAGCTGAACGATGTGGCCACAAGGCACCCCGTTGTAAGCGGCGAAATTCCCCACCACTACGATCTGCCCGTTCGGCCGGACCAGGACCTCGCGCACTGCGTCATCGAAACCGGTTCCAGCAACGAACGAACTGTCCAACCTACCGTTCGAGAGCAGACGCACCATGTTCCCGCTAAAGCCCGGGGACCATTCATTGAACAGCCCACCCACGAGGATGCGGCCATCTTGTTGCCGGGCGATGCACTTCACAGAAACCAACGCGCTCACCGGTTCCGCGTGGAAGGAGGTATCCAGCGCCCCAGCGGCGGTGAACCGAACGATCCCGAAGCGCTGGAGATAGTCCGTGCCCGGCACACCGCCATACACGCGGGCGAAGGTTCCGCCTACCAGGATCTTTCCATCCGGTTCGATGAGCGCCGTTTCCAAAGAGCCGTCCGTGCCATTGTTCTGGCAGAACCCGGGATCCTGCGGGTTGAAGGTCAGGTCCGCTGATCCTGGCTGCTGGCCGCGCATATGAAAGAAGCACGCAAGCATGGCGCAGAGCCAAATGGTTCTATGAGCGGAAGGGATCATCACCAAGGATGAAGGCATGCTAAGAAGACATCGAAAAGCACGACCGGTTGCCTGTGGCAAGATCGCCGATCCATCCCATCACACCGGTGCGAGTATCTTGCCCTGCGTGAAAAATTCCACAAGCCGCTCATTGCTCCGGCAATTGCCCGTTCCTGCTTCCGTGCAGGTGGCTGGCGGTTCGAGCTATCGCAAAGCACGGCGGCTGCACGCCTTCCGCGTGGGATTGCGTCGCACCGTGAAGGATACGATCTTCATGAGCCTGGGCGTGGCGAGCGCTGCGTTCGGACTGGAAGCCTTCCTACTGCCCAATGCCTTCATCGATGGCGGTGCCACGGGTATCGCATTGCTCTTCGCAACACTGTCCCCGCTCCCATTCCCCCTCCTGCTTCTGGTGGTGAACGCGCCTTTCATGTACTTGGCCTACCGCACACTCGGCCGCGAGTTCGCACTGAAGACCACGGCTGCCATCGGAGGCCTGGCGCTGGTCACCGCGTCGGTACATTTTCCCGTGGTAACGCATGATAAGCTACTGGTCGCTGCGTTCGGTGGTTTTTTCCTGGGCGCAGGCATCGGACTAAGCGTACGCGGAGGGAGTGTGATCGATGGCACCGAAGTACTCGCGCTTTCGGTGAGCCGAAGATTGGGCATCACCATGGGTGACGTGATCATGCTCATCAACATCGGGATCTTCGCTGTGGCCGCCTGGTTGCTCAGTGTGGAAACAGCGCTCTACGCCATGATCACCTATCTCGCCGCGAGCAAAACGGTCGATTTCGTAGTGGAGGGTATCGAGGAGTACACCGGCATCACCATCATCACACCGCACTACGAAGAGGTGCGTGCGATGATCAGCAACGTGATGGGACGCGGGCTCACCGTTTACTCCGGCAAGCGCGGCTTCAGCAAGAACGGGCACAGTTTCGACACCGAGATCATCTATTGCGTGATCACCCGCCTGGAGATCAGCAAACTGCTTACGGAGATGGAGAAGATCGATCCCAATGCTTTCGTGGTGATGAGCTCCGTAAAAGACACGCGCGGCGGTATGATAAAAAAGCGACCGCTCAAACACTGAGGTCCGGCACAGTTGTCAGTTGGTAGTGCGCGGTTGTCCGTCACCACCGTTGAGTTACGGCAATTGATCCGTCTTCGTGGCGGTAGGCACCGACCCTCCGATGGTCTGTAGGATCAGGTCACGATCGTTGGCGCCACCCGCATACTTGGTCGTGCCATCCAGGTTGAGGTCCTCGAGGCGATAGCCGCTCGCGGTCGCGGTGGGTACACTGCCCCCGATCGCCGTGAGGATCGGATCACGATCATTGTTCGCCCCCGCGTACTTCACCAGGAGGTCGCGCTTCGCATTGCCCGGCCAGAGCGTGGTGCGGACACCGTTCACCTTGCGCGCGTTGGTGCCGAAGGTGTTGGTGCTGGCCAGTGTGAGATCGATGAGCCCCGAAGTGGCCGAGATCGGAACCGAGAGAAGTGTCATACAACTGAGATGATTGCGGTGCCGGATCGACACGAAGTAGTTGTCCGCGCCCATGGTGAACGGCACATTGCTCACACCGTCCACATCCACCACATCGCCGTCGCGCTGGATCAAGGCGCTCCGTGTTCGCACCACGTTGGCGCTGTTGTTCTTGTCGCGCAACTCCACCACCACCCAATCCACTATGGCGTTGTTACCCGTAACAGCCAGCACTGCGGGAGCGACCGTCTCCCCACCACCGCCCACATGGGGATAGGATAGTCCCGTGTATGGTTCTGTCGGTGGGATAATGCCCAAGTTCCGCAGTCCATCGTTCATCAATTGGGTGCCGCTCACGTACGGTCCGTCGAGGAAAGCCTTCATCGCGACGCGCACGACCGCGTTGCTGTTGATGATGAACGGGACCGCCACTGGCGAATAGAACGCGGATGGAGTGCTCACACGGATCTTGTACCCTGCACCTGGTGTGGTGTTTCCAGGCAAGGTGCAGGCAATGGTGCCGGTGGCTGAAGTACTTGCGATGAAGCCCAAGGTGGTCGCGTTCGTGAAACTGCCATTGGGTCCGCTCAGCTGAACGGTGAACAAAGTGCTGCTCGTAGGCAGCCCGCCCGTCGCGTAGTTCACATTGAAGAGCACCGGATCCGTGCCGTTCACCGTGGCCGAGGGTATGCTCGGGCTGGCGGTCAGATTGTAGATAAGCGCGATATCATCGTACCACGATTGGCTGTTCAGCACAGTGACGAGACTGTCCCCACTGGTGAGCACCATAAGGATGTAGGCCGGCGTGGTGGCATTGAAATAAGTGAAGGGCACCGAGAAGCGCGTCCAGCTGCTCACCGTGGCCTCGGGAGCGATCCAGCGCGCACGAGCGTTCCAATTCGGCGTGGTGCCGTTCGCGGGAAGACTGCCCGCACCAGTGTGCAGAATGGCTTCCACCTTGCCGTTATCGTTGCCTTGGGGCGTCGCCTTGAACCAGCCCACGAGGCTGTCCGGCTTGCTGGTGAGCGCATGGTTCCAGTCGGTGTTGCCCGCATCGGTGAACACGCTGCCCTCCGACGGTGTGAACGTGGCATGTACCCGTCCGCAGGTCGCGGTCCCGTTGGCCACCACGCCCGGCGCTTGTTGGGAGCGAACGTTCACCGAGTAGGAGCCCGTATGGAAGTCCGCACTGCGGAAGCAGACCTGCGGAGCAACACCATTTATCAATGCGCCGCCATCGGAGGTTTTGATCGAACTCCATTCGGTAGGTTCTTCGGTCCCGGTGCCCAGGTTCTGCCAATTCTCGAAACTGGGATTGTTCAATTGTGGCTGAGCGAACGCCGTGAACGGGGCAAAGGCGAGCAGCGGAAGAAAGGTGCGAAGCATGATCCGTGGAGAATGAGCCGCCAAACCTAGCCGCCGTGACGCCAAGCGCCAAACGGCCCGACCCAAGGACCCTCTCCTACCTTCGGCGCATGCGTTGCCACCTGCTCGCCCCAGCCCTGCTCATCACCTTCGCCTCCTCCGCACAAACCGTTCACTTGCTGCGCGCGCTGGATTTTTTCTTCCTGCCCGATACGGTATTGATGCTTGCTGGCGATAGCGTAAAATTCCAGACACAAGGCCCGCACAACATCATGCAGGTGGACCAGGCCTCGTGGCTCGCGAACCAACCGGTCGGCAACGGCGGTTTCCTGACCGTGATCGGAGTTGACAGCACCTTCGCCATCGATACGGCGGGTACCTACTATTTCGTGTGCGAGCCGCACGGGTTCATGGGAATGAAGGGAGTTTTGCTCGTTACGCCGAACGGGCCCACTGCCCTGGGACCGATCGCGGCGACCGAGCTTTGCGTTTTCCCCAACCCGGTGGGCGACATGCTCCACATCTCCTCGCCGTTCGATCCTGGGAGCAGCGTGGTAGTGACGATCACCGATGCGCTCGGCCGCATCCACGCGATGACGTGTACCCAGCAAGGCAACCTGCTCTCCTGCGCCACCGGCCTGCTCCCGCGCGGAGCGACGATCGTGCATGTAGGATCCGGGCCGCGATCGCTCCGCGCGACCGTGATCCTGGAGTGATCGTGCTACGGCACCCGGTCCTCGTCGTGCAGGTTGTTCAAGATCGCCTGCGACATTTCCCAGTTCAAGCGTGAGACCTTGATGGCACCGCGCTTGTCAGCCTTCAGCAAAAAGACTTGCTGGACCAGCTCGTTCGCGTTCACTGCCACATCCACTGGGGCCATGCTACCGACTTGGGCTTTAACGATGAACTCTTGCTGGCGTGGCTCCAAGAGCATGGTGTGGTACTGTCCCTTCGCCATGTGAACGGAACCCTCCCGACCGGGGACCTGCAGACTTATCGGTGCCTCCTGCCTTCCAGACCTGCTGTGCATGAAAAGCACTTCAGCGCGTCGCACATCGTCGGTGGGGACCGGAACCTCGGACCAACGCTCCGGATCGCTTACGAGACGGCCAGTAAGCAGATCCACACGCACCGGCACGCTGCGTTCCCGAAGCGAGGCCGCAGCACCGAACGCACCGCCCAGCGCACCGAACATCACAGCCCCCATGACCGCCATTTCCGGATCCACCTCCGAGAACCGCACGCGTGTCCTTAGCGCGGCAGCATCCCTTGAAAGCTCCAGGAAATGTCCATCCACGTTCACATACCGTCGTACACCATCGCTGCACCCCCAAAGCGCCTTGCGCAGTTCGCTTGCGGTGTCCCCCTTCATGCGCATGGAACGGGGCATTTCCACCGGATCACGCCTTTCCAGCACAAAGGGCGTGAGCGTATCGGGACTATCGCGCAATGCGTCCATGTAGGTGTGGTACAGACCGCGCCGTGGGATCGCCGCCAGCGCAGCGAGCAACGCGGATCCTTCCGGAACAACTTGCAAACCGGTCGGGCCCATCACCACGCTCTCCAGGCGCTGTGCATCACGAGCGGCCACGTAGCCGGCCAGGCATTCGGTAAACGCGCTCGCCAGCGTCCGGTCGTGCGCACCGGTAACACCCGCACCGCGCCAGAGCGCATTGGTACCATGGGCGTAAACGCGCACCCACGTGGCCGGTCCTTCACGCCGCAGCACTTCCAGGTGCAAGGCACAGGAGGCCCGGCCCGTCCCTTTGACGGTATGCTCGCTGAGGTGCAGCATATTCACTTTGATCACCAGTCCTGGACCACCCTCCGCTGGTTCACCACCGCTCAGGAAGTTGTGCAATACGCGGTCCGTAGGCCCGCTGAGATAAGCAGGGACCGGTTGCTCTGGAACGCCCTTATACACCGTCCCGATCGGCGCGAGCGGATCGAACGCGAGCACCACGCTGTCGATCGGTTCATGCAGCCCCGGCACCGCGAACGTGCCCGTACCCAGCTCGATGACATGCTGCGCACGTGGCATGAAGGCGAGAAGCCACGACCATACGAAAACCCCGAGGCGACGTCCGTTCATCACCTGACCAAGGTAAAAGCCGTTGGCTCAGCTCATGGCAGCTGTGCCACCCGAGTCGCCGTGGGCACCGAGCCACCGATAGTTTGTAGGATGATATCGCGGTCGTTCGCGCTGCCAGCATATTTCACGGTGCCATCCATATTGAGGTCCGCTCCGTTGTAAATGTTGCTCACGGTGCTCGTCGGGGTGGTGCCACCGATGAGCGTGAGGATGGGATCGCGATCGTTCGCGCTGCCAGCATACTTCACCGTGCCATTGAAGTTCGTATCGCCGGGCCAGAGCGTCATGGTACCGTTCACGTTCTTCTGTGCGTTGGTGCCGTACGTCGGGGTGGCAGGGTTCGTGAAGTTGATCGACGTTGGCGAGGATGAAAGCGTGATCGGCGCTGCCGTCATGACACCAAGGTGGTTGCGATGGCGGATCGCGATGTAATACGCTCCCGGCGGCTTGGTGAACGAAATGGAAGAGGTGCCGCTCATGCCCACAACACCGCCATCACGCCGGAGCAAGGCGCTCTTGGACATCCAGACCTCATTGGCCGTGGTGCGCACCTCGGCGATCACCCAATCCACGATCGCACCTTGTCCTGTGATGTTCAGAGCACCGGCTTGCACCGTTTCACCACCGCCGCCACCGCGATGCTGATAACCCAGCGCCGTGAAAGGCTCCGTGGCGGGGACCAGAGAAGCGGCACGCAGATCGTCCTTCATTGGGGGCGTTCCGGCAGCATATGGCCCGTTCAGGATCGCGGACATGAATAGGGTCGTAGTAACGGTCGCATCGTTCCGGAGCCTCGCGATCCGGTTCCTACCGGTCCCGTTCACCGCAGTGAACCAGCCGCCCACGATGATGCCACCATCATGCTGCACCGCGAGACACTTGACCTGCTCGTTCGCACCCGATCCAACATTGAAGGTGGCGTCGTACCCACCCGTTGCGTTCAACCGTGCGATACGCGGCGAACCCACTACACCCACCTGATAGAAGATACCCACGATCAGAAGCTTGTCGTCCGGTAACAGGGCTATGTCCAAAATATCCTGGCTGGGCCCGGAACCTGTATTGTATCCGGTCTCAAGTGTTCCGGTGGAATTCAACCGCGCCACGCGGTCCTTGGACGTGCCGTTCACGTGGGTGAACAAACCGGCGATGATCACCTTCCCATCGGCTTGAAGGGCAAGTTCCTTCACCATGTCGTTCGCACCGGTGCCTGGGTCGAAGGTGACATCCAGTGAACCGTCCGCGTTCAGCCGTGCGATGCGGTTCCGCCCTGTCCCGTTGAAGGTGGTAAAGGCACCGCCGATCAAGATCTTCCCATCGGGTTGTAAGGCCAATGCTTCAATACTTGCATCCGCACCCGTGCCGATGGCGAACGACCCATCCAGGGACCCATCCGGGAGCAAACGGGCGATGCGGTTGACCAACGCGCCGTTCGTAGTGCTGAAGTACCCGACCACCAGGATCTTTCCATCCGGAAGCAGGACCATTTCACGGGCGCCAGCACCGCCGATACCCGGGGAAAAGGAGGGGTCGAGCGTTCCATCCGCGTTGAGCCGGGCCACGCAGACCTTGGATACGCCTGCCACCGTAATGAAACCGCCACCGATGAGGACCTTCCCATCGGGCTGGTCGGCGCTGCAGTTCACCACATCGTTCAGCCCGGATCCGGGATCGAACGATGTATCGAGTGTGCCGTCGTTGTTCAGCTGTGCCAGCCTGCTGCGGAGGGCGCCGTTGAACAGCCGGAAACGCCCCCCCACCAGGATCTGTCCGTTGGACCTTACCCGTACGTGTTCCACAAACGGGCCGGGCTCGCCCCCAGCACCTGTTCCCGCGTTGAACGTGATATCGTAAGCACCATCGGGGAACAGCCGGGCAAGGCTGTACCGCGGTAGTGCATTGTAGGTGTCAAAATTCCCGGCGATCAGCAAATTGCCATCCGTCAACATGGCTATGGCATAGATCTCCTGATCGCTGCCTGAACCTATTTGCAGGGAGGTGTCGAGGCTTCCGTCACTGTTCAATCGTGCCAGGTTCTTGCGCGCGGTGCCATTGTACGTCGTGAAGAAACCGCCGATGAGGATCTTTCCATCCGGCCGGACAAGGATCGTGTACACGCCGTAGGTAGGACCGCTTCCCGGCAAAAAGGTGGGGTCCAATGTGCCATCGTTATTGATGCGGGCGATCCGGTTGCGCGTGGTGCCGTTATAGCTCGTGAAGTTCCCCGCGATCAGCACCTTCCCATCATCTTGTAAGGCCAACGCCGTGATCGCCGCGGAAGTTCCCGTGCCTGGGTTGAACGCGGCGTCCAATGTGCCGTCGGTGTTCAAGCGCGCGATGCGGTTGCGGGCGATGCCGTTATATTGAGTGAAATCGCCTGTGATCACGATCTTCCCGTCGGGCTGCCGCACCATAGCCGCCACCAGGCCGTTGGCACCGACAACGGTATTGAAGCCGGCGTCCAATGTGCCGTCGTTGTTCAGCCTGGCGATATAGCCGACGGGAGCGCCGTTGTATTGGGTCAGATAACCCGATATGAGGATCTTCCCATCCGGATGCAGAAGAACGTCCGTGACGGTGGCATTGGCCCCCGACCCCGGATCGAAACTGGGATCATTGCTTCCATCCGCGAGCGCTCTCGCCATTCGCGTCCTTGAAGCTCCATTGTATATGGTGAACCACCCTCCCATCAGGATACGACCGTCGGGCTGTACTTCCATGGCGAGCACATCACCGTTGGTGGTTAAGCCTGCCGTGAAGGTGTTATCCACCGATCCACCGCTATTGACCCTGGCGATATGCCGCGACTGCCATCCGTTGTACCGGAAGAACGCTCCCCCGATCAGGATCTTCCCGTCGCTCTGCAGGGCCATGCTGCTCACTTGGCTGTCCGCTCCATCCCCGTTCCCGAAACCTGGGTCCGTGGGGTTGAAGGTCATATCAACGGATCCAGGTTGCGCCTGGAGGGCGGCCACACACAGAAGCCCGACGGACAGAGAGGCGCTCTTCATGGCAATTGCTGTGCTCGTGTCGCCGTCGGCACCGAGCCCCCGATCGTTTGCAGGATGATATCGCGATCGTTCGCGCTGCCCGCGTACTTCACAATGCCGTCCAGGTTGATGTCCGCACTGTTGTACACGTTGTTCACCGAGTTGGTAGGCGTAGTGCCACCGATCAAGGTGAGGATTGGATCACGATCGTTCGAACCGCCTGCGTATTTCGCCGTGCCATCGAAGGTCACATCTCCGGGCCAAAGACAGCGCGTCGATGAAATGAGGGTCTGGGCGTTCGTTCCATACGTGGTCGCCATGCTTCGAAAATTCACACGCACAGGAACGAATCCCAGAGCGAAGGCAGTGCCGGTCATCACGCCCAGATGGTTGCGATGGCGCAATGCCACACGGTAGTTGCCAGCGGCAAGTCCGGGGAAGTTCACATAGGATGTACCATCCAAGTCCACTACTTCACCATCGCGTGTCAGCAGTGCCGGCCGCGATGCGACCACAGCATGCGGCGCCGCGGTGCCGCGCAATTCCACCACCATCCAATCCACGATGGCCGTGGCGCCGGTGGCACTGAGCAACGCTGGATCCATACCAAGCCCTGTAGCCGTTCCAACGTAAGTGTAGCCGAGGGACGAATAGGGTTCCACCAAGGGAAATGCACCGTTCGTGCGCAAGGCATCCGACATCAGCGCTCCTTGAAAGGCCCCGGCAAGGGCAGTGGCGATGTCCACGTTCACGCCGACATCCGTGCCGCTGGGCACCTGCATGGAATAAGGATGCTGATCGGGCGAACACCACCAAGGAGCATTGTTCGAGGCGCTGCCGGCAGTGAACTGCCATAGGTAGTTGCCCGCTGGCAAATGCCCGAAGACCAGCTTCGACGCACTGAACACGCTCGACATGACCCCTGCCTGATAAGGAACACCGTTCCTGCTCAAGCTGTAGAACAACTGGTCGAACCATGGCGAACCTAAGGTCGGCATATAGGTCGGACAGACTCCTTGAGGAGGGTTCCCGAACCGAACCGTGACCGTATTGTCGGTTTCCACCACCGTTTCCCGGGTCAAGCCGGAGAGTTCGAACACAGCCGCCGGAACACCCTGGCTGGCCGAGCCGCTCGAAACACAGCCCACCGCATCCTCCACCTCGTATGGGTAGGGTGTGGAATGAGGCCACATGACCCCACATTGCTGCTGTAAGGAGATAAGCGTCCCGAAACTGGATGAACTCGTCGTACCGGTGCTTTGCAGGAACGGACCGTAGTGTACTGTATATGGCGGGGTCCCCCCGGTAATGAACACGCTGAACGACATGACCACCGTGTTCGATCCCAGGCAACCACCCTGGGTGTGGGCCGTGGTCGTCATTGTGCACTGTCCAAGGAGCTGCAGGGGCAGCAGGGAGGTGAGCAGTACGATGGTCTTCACGGCAATTGCTGTGTTCGTGTCGCGGTGGGCACCGACCCCCCGATCGTTTGCAGAATGATATCCCGATCGTTCGCGCTGCCGGCGTATTTTACAATGCCGTCCAGGTTGACGTCCGCTCTGTTGTACACATTGCTCACGGTACTTGTGGGGACGGTGCCACCGATGAATGCGAGGATGGCATCCCGGTCGTTGGAGCCGCCGGCGTACTTGGCGGTGCCATCAGAGTTCACATCGCCCGGCCAAAGCACCAGGGTGCCGTTGATGTTTTTCCGTGCGTTGGCACCCCACACAATTGTACCGGGTACCGTGAGGTCGATCGTGGTGGGCGAGTTCGATAGCCCGATCGATGAGGCGGTCATCACCCCCAAATGGTTGCGGTGGCGGATGGCCACATGGTAATTCTGCGACGGCAGGTTGAACGCCACTGGTGAATATCCGTCCATGTCCACCACATCCCCATCGCGTTGGACAAGTGCGCTGCGCGTGCCCAGCACCATGCCAGGGTCGCCGGCATCGCGCAACTCCAACACCACCCAATCCACGATGGCGCTATTGCCTGTGCTCGTCAGCACCGGTGCGGTGGTCTGCTCGCCGCCCCCGCCCATGTGCATGTAGCCCAAGGCGGTGTAGGGCTCGCTCAAGGGCAACAGTGCAGCAGTGCGCAATTGGTCCTGCATCAGGCCGGTACCCTGATCGAAAGATCCACCCAAGTATGCCTTGGCCTGTACGAGGACGACGGGCGCACCCGTACCACCGAACAATCGCGCGATGCGGTTGCGGCCGATGTCATTGATGGCGAGGAAGGATCCGCCGACGATCACATCACCACCCGGCAGCAGTGCCAACGCATCAACGGAACGTGCGGCACCGGTTCCGGGATCGAACGTGGGATCCAGCGCTCCCGTGGGCAACAGGCGTGCGATGCGCGCACGCGCCACACCATTCACGTTTGTGAACGACCCTCCGATGAGCACGCGGCCAGTCGGTTGCACAGCTATGGCGAGGACGTCGTCGTTGATCGCGCCCGGTCCGGGATCGAAGGCCGCATCCAACGAGCCGTCGGGCATCAGGCGCATCACGCTGGTGCGGGCCACACCCTGGTAGCTGGAAAAGTCGCCTGCGGCCAATACCCGTCCATCAGGAAATAGATGCAGGCAACGGACGCTGTTGGTGGCCCCGATGCCGACATTGAACGAGAGGTCCATGGCCCCATCGGGCAACAAGCGCGCGATGCGGTTGCGCAAGAGTCCGTTCACATTGTTGAAGGCACCACCGACCAGGACGTGACCATCTGGCTGGATGGCGAGCGCATGCACCGAATTCCCGGCGGTGGCGGTAAAGGTGTTGTCCAGTGCGCCATTGGCGAGCAAGCGGGCCAGGCGGGTGCGGGATGTACCGTTCACGCTGCTGAAATCCCCACCGATGAGAACTTTTCCATCCGCCTGAAGGGCGATGGTACGTACGGTGCCGCCGGTGACCCCTGTACCGGGATCGAAGGAAAGGTCCAAGGCACCATCGGACATGATCCGCGCGATGCGGTTGCGCGGCACACCATTGTAGCTGGTGAAGGACCCTCCGAGCAGCACACGTCCATCCGGCTGCAAAGCCATGCAGTACACGCCTCCCAAGGAAGCAGGAGGATCGAAGGCTGGGTCCAGAGTTCCATCGGGCAGGATCTGGAAGAGGCTCCTGAGCGCATTGCCAGCGTAGGCAACGAACTCCGAACCGGCCACCAGCACACGCCCGTCGGGCCGTACTAGCAAGGCCCGCACCGTGGGAACGATCGAGCCCGCACTCGCGCCATTCACCCCGCCGGGTGTACAGTAAGCCCCATCGATCGGCCCGGTCGCGGTCAGTTGGCCGAAGCTGCGCAAGTACCCGCCGTCATACGACATGAACTCACCGCCGATGAACACCCCGGATGCGTGCTCGAGCAGTGTAAGCACCGGCAGGTCCGGTCCAGTGCCGGGGTTGAAGGTGTTGTCCAGTGCCCCGTTCACTTCGAGGCGGGCCAGTTTGGCCCGGGCTTCTCCGCTGACCTCGGTGAAACTCCCGGCGACCATGATCTTCCCATCGTCCCGGCGGGCGATCGCAAGTACGGGTCCGTTGAACCCGGTGCCTAAGGTGAAGCTTGGATCGATGGTTCCATCGGTGTTCAAGCGGGTAAGCCGCCCTGTGGGTGTGCTGTTCACACTCGTGAACGCCCCGCTCAACAGGATGCGGCCGTCGGCAAGCGGCACGATGTCCCCGAGACCCATCGGCGAACCGACCTGCACCGAGAACGACGGGTCCACTGCGCCGTTGGAGAAGAACCGGACCACGCTGAGATGAGCGGTGCCCATAATGCTGTACAACCCGGAAACCAGGATCCTCTGGTCCGGTTGCACGGCCACCCGGCCGAAACTCGCGGACGGATCCACGCCAGGAACGAATCCGGCATCCACCGTACCATCGGCATTCAGGCGCACCAGGCCGGGCCTCGGCACACCGGACCACGAGGCGAACATGCCAGCCGCCACGATCTTGCCGTTCGCCTGCAGGGCGATATGGTTCACACTCGCAGTGTTCGGCCCACCGGTGTGATCGAAGGTGGCATCCAGCGCGCCGTTCGGCTCCAGGCGCACCAAGGATGGACAGGGCGATCCCGCGTAGTTCGTGAACGATCCGCAAACCAGGATCTTGCCATCGGGTTGCACCGAGATCGCGCTCACCTCCGCGTTGAAGGACGGGACGAATCCCAGGTCAAGCGTGCCGTTCGGCTCCAGGCGGGCCATGTACCCGCGTGGGTAACCGTTCACATTCGTGAACAGGCCGCCAATGAGGATCTTCCCATCCGGTTGCCGCGAAGAGGTCTTCACAGCGAACAGGGAGCCGTCCCCCGTGCCGTAGCCAATGTCATCGGGATTGAACGAGAGGTCCACACTGCCTGGGTTCTGACCCAATGCCAGGGAGAAGTAGAGCAATGGAATGATCGCTACGATCCTCATGGCAATTGCTGGGTTTTCGTGGCAGTAGGTACCGACCCACCGATCGTTTGCAGGATGATGTCGCGATCGTTCGCGCTGCCAGCGTACTTCACTGATCCGTCCAAGTTGATATCGGCGCCGTGGTAGACATTGGTCACCACGTTCGTCGGTGTCCCACCGCCAATGACCTGAAGCACCACATCGCGATCGTTCGCACCGCCTGCGTATTTCACCGTGCCGTTGAAGTTAGCATCACCGGGCCAGAGCACTTTCCTTGTCCCGATGCTGTTCAAGGCGTTGTTACCGTAAGCGGCGAAACCCGATGCTGTGAAGTCGATGACCGAGCTGGTCGATGACAAGGCTACAGGTGCGGCGGTCATCGCGCCC
>Ga0138256_10003900_pt1 | contig 15840 bp, 15 predicted proteins | sample KNB2016incub_MG_FD_105486 | JGI IMG/M metagenome (GOLD analysis project Ga0138256, IMG submission 105486) | Active sludge microbial communities from wastewater in Klosterneuburg, Austria - KNB2014incub_MG | ecosystem: Engineered > WWTP > Activated sludge > Unclassified | place: Austria... | reverse complement strand
CATTTATGATTCTTTAGGGCAATTCGTGAATGCTTATTCTTTCAAACACTCAAAAAGTATTAATGTGAGTCCGTTGAAGACTGGAAAGTATTTTATAAAATTTATTTCTAAGGAGGGTTACGCCAATGATTCTGTTTTTATAAAATTTTGAAAAACTGTTTATTGTTTAATGAGAAATAATTTTGAAACAATATTGATATAAATGTATTCCTTTAATCCATTTCCAATATTAAGTACAACTAGACTTATTTTACACGAAATCACAATTGCTGATCAAAATGAGATTTTTGTTTTAAGATCGGATCCAAGAGTAATGGAGTTTATAGATAGGCCTATTGCGCAATCATTGAATGACGCAATAGATTGGATCCAATTCATTCATTCTGCAACAACAAATGGAGAAAACATAGTTTGGGGTATTTGTCTTAAAGGTGCATCAAGACTAATCGGTTCCATATGTTTATGGAATTTTGATTATTCAAATCATTCCGTTGAAATTGGATATAGTTTGGTCCCTGAATATCATCGAAGAGGGATCATGAATGAAGCCATGAAAGCTGTGTTGACATATGGTTTTATGCAAATGAAAGTAACAAGAATAACAGCAGTTGTAAATCCAATGAACAAATCTTCGAATTTACTATTAGAAAAAAATGGATTTATAAATTCAGGTTTTTTAAATCAACAGAATAATGAGCTAAAAAATGTGCTCTATATTTTGGAGGCTCAAAAACGTCAGTTATAAGATATCCTTATGAAAGAAGAACTTTTAAAATCATGGAAAAGCAGAAGTCGTGAAAACATTAAAAAGTATAAAATATTTCTGAATCGGATTGACAAAGCAAAGGCCATCCGCATTTTGCCAGAATTGCATCATGAAGCTTTTAAAAAAATTGATTGTTTAGATTGTGCAGCATGTTGTAAAAATTATTCTCCAAGGTTTAAGCAGCAAGATATTAAGCGTATTGCAAGGTCATTAAATATGAAGGAGCGGGATTTTGAATTAACTTATTTAGTTTCTGATGAAGATCATGATTTTGTACTCCAATCGAAGCCTTGTCCTTTTTTAGAAAAAGATAATAAATGTCAGATTTATGATGTCAGGCCTAGTGATTGTCACCGTTTTCCATATACGGATGAAGATGTTTTTATTAAACAACCAGCCTTGACATTAATGAATGCAAGTTTTTGTCCAGCTGTAAATGTGGTCTTGGAAAGATTAATGGAAATCAAATAACAATGAATAAAAATTGTTATGGCTTATCAAAAATGTTATACTTTTAAACACTAAAATGGAATGATGAAAAAATTAATTTTCTTTTCGGTTATATTTTTTGGACTTTTATTGCAGAGTTCGGGTCAAGGAATAAGCACCTTGCTAGAAAAAGCTCCTTTGGTTCCAAATTCTTGTGGTGAAGCTTATATGGCTTCAACCTTGAAAACTGAAGTTGAATTATTGGATAATGGCACTGAATTCAAACGTGTAAAATCATGGGATGCAGATGCTCGTGTTTCTAAATTTGGAGCAGAAGTAGATTTATGGACTGAACGAATCAATGCACAATTAGAGGGAAATAGTTTTTCATTAACTGGCGAAAACGAAACTGATAAAGATCTCAGATTGCAATTGACAGCATTGGAAAAGCAAGCCACTGAGTTATTGGCTCAATGGAATAAATATAGTGAACGATTGAAAAATATTAATCCGGACTTTATACCCCTCAGTGATATGGATTATGGATGTGACCAAATCAGAGCATCTGCCAATAAATTAACTGAAAATACTAAATTGTATAATGCTATTCTAAAGGAAGGAAGGAATGCTATAATGGGTAAAATAAAAGATTTTGAAGTCCAGTTTGGTCAATTGGCAAAAGTTAAAAGCCCATTGTTTAATAATGAAGTATTAAGTCATGCATTAACCGTAGGATTGATATTAACGGATTGGAACCTTATTGTGAATGTTGCAAATACTCATCTTGTTGATACGGCAGTTTCCTTGAATAATGGAATGTGTAAATAATTATTAATCTCTATGGAGCAGCTTTGTTTAAATACTTTGGCAGCTGAATATGAATTAAGAGTCATAAAAGAATCTGTTTATAGAATCACGCGATGTCTTGAATTATTAAGCGAAAAACAAATTGCATTTCGAATGAATGATCAGTGCAATTCAATTGGTAATTTAATTTTACATTTATGTGGCAATGTGTATCAATACATTCAAACAACTTTAGGTAATAAAGAGGACATTCGAAATCGGAATTTGGAGTTCGAGCACTCTGGCCCATTTATAAAACATGAATTAGAAAAATTACTCCATGATATAACTCATGAATCCAATGAAATCATCAAAGGATTAAATATTGTCGATTGGTATGAGGTGAAACATGTTCAGTGTTTTGATATGACAGGAATTCAAATTGTCATACATGTGATAGAACACTTTTCTTATCATACAGGTCAAATAGCACTTTTAACTAAAATATATACCCAAAAGGATTTAGGATTTTATTCAGGAATGGCACTTTAAGCCTTGTTAAACTTTAGAATTTAAATCCTACCGTCGTTTGAATAAAATGTTCATGTATGCGGTTATTAACCAGCGACATGGGCGCATCGATCGTACCGTTTCCATCAAAATCAGAATTTCCTGTTATAAATGGAACGAAGCCCTCTTCTCTGAAACTATTTTTATAAGCAAAATCCAAATAAACTCTTTTAAATCTAAAGCCAAAACCACCACTGTAGCCTACAGTTAAGTTTTCTGCATTTTTATATGGCGAATTTAAAAATTCAATTCCTGCTCTCAATCTTAATTTTTTGATGACTGCTTCAGCTCCAATTCTAGTTTGCAGTACAGGTTTAAATTGTTTTTTAATATCTGCATTTGCAAGCTGTTCAGCAACTAGTTCATTATTGTTATTGCTGAGTGTTGTAAAGTCAAATTTAGATTTTGAAGGATTAAAATAATCAACATCTATATTAATAAAGCCATATTGACTTACATAACCCAATGATCCAACCCATTTCATAGGTGTTGTCAAACGATATGAAAATTGTCCATCTGGAGAATAAGCATCATACGATTGTACAGTATTGGAGTCAATGTATTGATAGTTCAAGGAGTTGTTGTAAAAATCTTTGAACCAATGGTACGTTGGTGTGTGCCAAGCAAGTCCAATTCTCAATGCATTAATGGGTTTATAAATAAGTCCCATTTTAGCTTGAATGCCATTATATTCTGTAGTTAATTTTTCAGTAAATGTTAAACTCTTAAATGGATACAGATCCCCTGATTTGGTTTCGAATTCATGATATTCTTTAGTTGTTTCAAAGGATCCGAATGGACTATTAATGGTCAGTCCTATGGATATTTTTTCCTGATAATTTCCTGCTAAACCAATATTAAAATCATAAGTATTACCAATAGCTTTGACATATTGACTTTTTGGTATTAGGGCTTTTGAAAATGAAACTAAATCTGTAGTATAATATACATTATTTTGGTCTCTTTTGCCAACATAAAGTGCTCCTGTTTCATAGGCCAATCCAGCTTCAAATCCATCAAGGTTGTCTGCATTAATTCCACGACCGTCATCATAATTTGGATCTATAGATCTTTCCAAAAATCTACTGGTAATAGATCCTAAACTTTTTCCTTCATAAAAAAATCGTTGTTCGAAATTTCCAGTATTATTTATGCCGATTGAAAAATTTACATTTTTCCAAGCAGAACCTATTGGATTACTGGTAATCACTAATCCAATACTGCTCAAATTAAAATCATTTGAAAGTCTGGAACTTTCCAAATTAGATGCTGAGCCTTGAAGTGTTGCATCTACTTTAGAAATAAATCCATGAGCTGTGAAATTAAAATCAGATTTTCTAAACAATCCAAGGCCAGCAGGATTAATTCCAATGGCTGAAAAATCTGCGCCTATTGCACCGAATGAACCATTACAACCTAGAGCTCTAGCAGTTCCGATGGGCCTTGTCAAATTAATTCGCAAGGCATCAGCAGCTATCTGAGCATTAAGGAATTGGTTAATAAAGTAAAAGCTTAACAGAAAAAATATGGTTCTTTTCATGGTTTTAAATTCAATTGATTTTGAAATATTTGGTTTTGGTAATCACACTTTTAAATCATATTAAAGGTGGCAAATAGAATCGATAAAGCCACCTTTAATATTTATTTTAGCATTGATTTAGACTATCTAGGTGATTTTCGGCCATCTGAAGATTCTCTTCTTGAATTTGATGAATTATTATCATTTGATCTTTGCGGAGCTGGTGATTCTTGTCTTGGTGCAGGTCTTGATTCCTGCCTTGGCGACTGTTCAAATTGTCTTGGCCTTTCCTGTGGCTCTGATTGATTCCTGCGTTCAGAACGGTTTGGTTTAACCTCATCAGGCTTTGATTCAAAAAATCTAGGCTTAGATTCTTGGAGTTTAGGTCGATTAGGTCTTGGTTCGGAATTTGGATTGGGTTGGTCTTTTATGGGTTCAAATTCCTTGTATTTCCTATCTGGTTCAGCATCCCGTCTTTTTCTTTCGGGATTAGCAGGAGCAGGATTAGTGGGTGGTGTAGAATTATCCATGCCGCCGGGTTTTCTATCTCTACGTTCATTTGGGGTCGTGACAGGATCGTAGGTCTTGCCATCGTCCACATTATATATTTTTCTTTTTGGTGTTTTATCTACTTCGGGTCTTAATCCAGGATTCGTAGAATTGTCGATGGTTTCATTATTTCTATTTGGGGTATTAGATTTAAGTCTGACAGGTCCATTTCTGGAAGTATTTGTAAATCCCGATTGCCTGCTACCATAATAGGTTCCTTTTGGATTTGGATTGTAGTTATGATGTCCATTATGATTTCCATTATCGTAGTTCCCGTGATTATAGTAGTTATTGTAGCCATAATAATTGTTGTAGCCATAATAATTGCCACCACATCCCCAAGGGTTATTGTACCCATAATAATATTGGTACACGTTTGTATATGGTGAATATCCATAATACCAATCATAATGATTCCAATAGGAGTTGTAACCCCAAGAATTGGCTCTACACCATCTGCGTTGTCTGTAGTAGTCATTATAGCCTCCGAAGCTTACATAAATATCACGATCATAATAATACGGATCGAAATAGAATGGGTCATAGAAATAAACATTGACATAGGCAGGATCATAGAAATCAAATCCTCGATATGGATTGTGGAATCTTTTTATTCTAGATGAATAATAATAATCATAATCCTCATCATCATAATCTTCCTCATCAGCATCTTGAGAAAGAGACTTGTTTTGTGAAGCATCTGACTCTTCTTCTTGAACGGGATCATTTTGCGGTGGATATGATTTTTTCTCGAATTTATAATGATCTTCTTGAAATTTTGAAGGATCATAATATACATCATCGTATTGGGCAAAGACTGATTGTGAGCAAATCAAAAGCCCAAATAAAATCGAAAGGTTAAAAATAGTTGATTTCATAATAAATATAAAATTTTAGTATTTAGATTAAAATTCATATCGAGTGCAATTTATTACATTTGTGCCCGAGTACTGGTTAATATCTTATTAAATTATTCAATTCACTGTGTTAAACTTTTTTAACTAAAGTAATTTTCGAGAGTTTGACCTAATGTATTAGAAATCGTTTATAAAGGTTTAGTTAAAATTAATTTAAAATGGCAAAAGAAATAACTTCCAGAGAAAGTGATTATTCTCAATGGTATAATGACTTGGTATATAAATCAGGGTTGGCTGATCAGTCTGCTGTTAGAGGTTGTATGGTCATAAAACCCCATGGTTATGCCTTATGGGAAAACATGAGGGATATACTCGATGATATGTTTAAAAAAACGGGACATGTTAATGCTTATTTTCCATTGTTTGTACCTAAAAGTTTGTTTGAAGCTGAGGAAAAGAATGCAGAAGGATTTGCCAAAGAATGTGCTATAGTGACTCATTACAGACTTAAAGCCGATCCAAATAACAAAGGAAAATTGATCGTTGATCCCGAAGCCAAACTTGAAGAAGAGTTAATTGTAAGACCAACGAGCGAGGCTATAATCTGGAATACTTACAGAGATTGGATCCAGTCTTATCGCGACTTACCCATATTAATCAACCAATGGGCTAATGTGGTGCGATGGGAGATGAGGACCAGACCTTTTCTTAGGACCACTGAATTTTTATGGCAAGAAGGGCATACCGCTCATGCTTCTAAAGTAGAGGCAATCGAGGAGGCTGAAAAAATGCATGACATTTATGCCCGTTTTGCTGAAGATTACATGGCTATGCCTGTGATCAAAGGTGTCAAGACAGCTAATGAACGATTTGCCGGAGCGGAAGAAACCTATACCATTGAGGCAATGATGCAAGATGGAAAGGCATTACAAGCGGGCACTTCCCATTATTTGGGCCAAAATTTTGCCAAGGCATTTGAGGTTAAATTCCTGAATGATCAGAATAAAGAAGAATTTGTGTATGCCACTTCATGGGGTGTATCTACTCGGTTGATTGGTGCCCTTGTGATGGCCCATTCTGATGATGATGGCTTGGTATTGCCACCTAAATTGGCGCCCCTTCAAGTCATTATTGTGCCCATACCAAAACCCACCCCGGAGATCAAAGAAGTTGCCGATCGAATCATAGCCAACTTATCATCCAAGGGAATTCGAATCAAATATGATATGGATGATCGCAATAGACCTGGATTTAAATTTGCTGAATACGAATTGAAGGGGGTCCCTGTGAGGATAGGGATAGGAGCTAGAGATTTAGAGCAAGGTGTGGTTGAAATAGCTCGTCGGGATACTAAAGAGAAGACAACAGTGCCTTTAGACCAAGTGAATGAATATGTAGAACGATTATTGGCGGACATTCAGCAATATTTGTATGATCGCGCACTTGACCTCAGAACAGCTAATTCGCATCAGGTCGATGATTGGAATACTTTTAAAGAAGTTATAGAAACCAAGGGCGGATTTATCTATGCGCATTGGGATGGAACGAGTGAAACAGAGGAAGCCATCAAAGAACAAACCAAGGCAACGATCAGATGTATTCCTTTAGATGCTAAAGAAGAACCAGGTGTATGTGTATTTTCTGGAAAGCCATCTACGCGCAGAGTATTGTTTGCAAAAGCGTATTGATTCACTAGTAATTTTGTAAAAAAAATAAACTTTAAAAATATAAATCATGAAAAAACATCTGTTAATCTTCAGTTTAGTTTGTATTAGTTTTTCAACGTTCCAATGCAAGCCTAAAGTTCAAGAAGATGCTTCTCGTCCTATGATTGAAAAAAAGGAACAATCTGGTCCAGAATTTACCTCAGCATATATATGTCCTATGCACTGTGAAGGAAGCGGTAGCGCTGCACCAGGCGTATGTCCAGCTTGTGGTATGGAATATGAAAAAAATGAAAATTTTAAGGAGGATTCTGTGAAGTAAATTTTTAATCATTAAAATTTGATTCATTATAATATAAGTCCCTTTATCGCTTTGTAATGGACTTTATATTTTCTTATCAAGTTAATAATTTAACATTCAACTCACAATAGTTGATGATCAATTCATTGTGCCTTTATTTTAATTTTTTTTTGCATTATTATTGCAAAAATTATAAGCGTTCGTATACAACAAAATTCATTTGTAATTAGTATTCGTTTTATGAAAAGTATATTTATATAAAACATGAAATACATTTAATCAAATACTAAAACTCAGAATTTTAACCACATAAATTTATTCTATTATATATACTATTAATTGATTTTATAGATAGCTATTGCTTTTATGAATGAATTGAGTAGTATTTCATCTTGAGAATATTCAAATTATAATTATTATATAGATTATTATAATTAATAAGGAAAATCAACTTAAACAAATAGGGAAAAACACCCTAATTTTTCTGATCCATGTCAATCTACCTTTGCATTGTCAATTTTATTAATTGATCAAAGTATTTATTTCTATTTATTCATTTATTAAATTAAAAAATCATATCAATGAAAAACATTTTTTTGAGTATTGCATTAGTTGCACTATTTTCATTAGACATTTTAGCTCAGGTGCCTAGAGTAATCAGTTATCAGGGTGTGCTTACAGACAATCAAGGGAATCTTTTACCTGATGGAAATCGTACCCTTACTTTGAAATTATATGATAATTTATTCAGTGCAGTTCCGATTTATACAGAATCACAAACGGTACCAGTTGTCAAAGGAATATTTAATGTAATTATTGGATCGGTGAATCCAATTACAACTTCGATCAATTTTGATCGAGCTTATTTTTTAGGAGTTAGTGTTGATTTTGGATCTGAATTATCCCCTAGGACGGCTTTAACTGCTGCCCCTTATGCATTGAGAGCTGAAAGGGCGAATGTAGCTGAGACATTAGCCCCTGGTGCAGGAGGCGTAGTGACCAGCCTTAATTCAAGTCAAGGAAATATTTCTTTGGTTGGAAGTGGTGGGACTAGCGTTAATCAAGCTGGGTCCACGATAACTATAAGTTCTCAAATTGGAAATGGTATCACAAATCTCCAGAATACCGATGGTATGATGAATATTTCCAACCCTAATGGTCCAAATACAGGAATTAATTTAAATACTACAGGTGTTCAGGAGGAACAAAGCTTGGTTTTTAGAAGTGGTAAATGGCAAATGGCCACGGCAAATAAGTATAATTTTGATACCGATATTTTTCAAGTGACAACTACATTGCCATTTCTTGGTTCTTCATTTGTAGGATTGAAGACGAGTGGCGTAAATGAAAATTTTATACCTAAATTTCGAAATGGAAAGTGGCAATTTCTTCCTCCTTTAGAGATCACTGCAGGTCCCGGTATAGGATTAAGTACAGTTACACCTGGTCCTGATAAAATTACCATTTCTGCATTAGATATTTCACCAAACAATGAATTACAAACGCTAAGTTTTAATACCATTTCAAAACAATTAACCATATCTCAGGGTAATTCAGTTGATCTATCTTCGATTAGTGGTGGGCCTTGGACTAATTCAGGGAATAATATTTTTAATTCTAATTCTGGTAATGTTGGAATTGGGACTTCTTCTCCTATTCAAAAATTACATGTCAATGGTAATTTAAGATTGCAAGGAGGATTATTTCTTGGTTCCGCTGAACAAATTGTGGATGGTGGCGCCAATACTATTGCAATCAATAGTCACTTCAGACCGGATGTATCAGGATCAAGAGACTTAGGAACCACTGGAGCTAAATTTAGGGATTTGCATCTTTCAGGAAGTGTATTTTTTGGATCAACTGAGACATTAAGTGATGGAGGTTCCAATACTATTGCGATCAATAGTACGCTCAGACCCTCTACAACAAATGCAAGAGATTTGGGAACTTCTGGAGTTAGATTTAAAGATCTTTATTTAACGGGTAAGGTTTTATTTGGATCTATAGAAGCCTTATCTGATGGTGGTGCAAATACGATAATGTCAAATTCTACTTTAAGGCCTGATATAAATAATGCGAGAGATCTAGGTACAAGTTCGTTAAGATGGAGAGACGTGTTCTGTTCAAGAAATGCATTTAATGGCTCTGACCGACGAATGAAAAGAGATATCAAACCATTGGATTATGGTATGACAGAATTGAAGAAATTAAATGTATATTCGTATCAGTGGAAGGACACTATTATGGATGATGGATTTAGAAATTTAGGAGTGATAGCACAAGAGTTAAAAGAAATCATGCCAGAATTGGTGCGAGTAGGAAGTGATGGTGAAAAATTAATGTCAGTAAATTATATTGGACTGATTCCAGTGTTGATCAATGCAATCAAAGAACAACAAAATGAAATAGAATTATTGAAACTTCATAAAGTATCTGGTCATACATTCACAGCTAATGAAGTGAAGCAAATAAAAGCAATGTTGTCATCGGAACAGGCTCAACGTTAATGAATTGTTGAGAATAAATTAGGGAGATATTGTATTTATAAAAGTATATTCTCCTAGTAAAAATGTTTTGTATTATGTTCTATTCATTAAATTTGTATAAAATGAAAATATTAATTTATAGCATGTTAATCATGCATGTTTTTAATCAAAGTTGTTTAAATGCCCAAGCTGTAATTCCTAGTTCAGTTATAGGATGTGGTGCATCTGAAATGAACTCAGCTAATTTGAAATTGGTTGGTACCATTGGACAATCCGTGATCGGTGTTGTTAATACCTCAAGCTTATTGAATGCTCAAGGATTTTGGCAGACTTATAGAAGTAAGGTTGTGAAAACAACGGATTTTAAATTAACATCAAATGTTGAAGTTAAATTAGTACCAAATCCACTATCAACTATCGGAACTCTATTAATTGATTTACAAGAAGCTCAAGAATTCGATGTAAAAATCATTAACTTAATGGGATTAGAAAGTCAGCATTTGGGGCTTAAGTCATTGGATTCAGGACGTCAAGCCCTGACTTTGGATATGACTAGGTTAAGCGATGGTATATATTTTATAATATTAAAAAATCAAAAGAATGATATAAAAATACCGTTCGTAAAAATCAATTAATGATTAAATTTTGATTCATATTCAAAAAAGTAATGCATTTATTAAATGCATTACTTTTTTTATTTAGATTATTATATATGTTTAGGGATATATTTTATCTTTTGATTTTTTGTCTAAAAAAATGATAAAAGAAAATTCAAGGATTTGATTAAATGTTGGGTAGTTCTACTTCTAGAATCACACTACAACCCCTTCTGTTTGAAAATAAAATACAAGTACCATCAATAGATTTCATTCTGTAATTCATATTATACAAACCATTCCCTCTGGCGTATAGGTCTATTGAATCTTGATGGAAACCAATACCATTATCTTGAATTTCAATTCGGAGTTTACGGGATTCATAAAGCCTGAATTGGATATTTATTTCTGAAGCTTTTGAGTGCTTGATTGAATTACAAATGGCTTCCTTAATTGTTAGATAAATATTTTTTCTAAATTCTCCTGATAATACTGGATTGGTGTTCAGTTTTATGTTGTGAAGTACTATTGGAATCTGAGTTTGTAATGTTAATTTAGAACACCATCTTTTGGTATATTCTAATAATGAATTGAGATGATCGTCTTTTTCATTCATGGACCAAATGATTTCATGAATTTTTTGATTTAGTTCCACACTAGATTCATGAATTTTCTCAATGTCGGAGAAGATATCCTGATGTCCTTTAAAGCATTTAGCTTTGATGTGGGAAGACAATAGCTGAATGGCAGAAATGGGTGAGCCTAGTTCATCATGCATGTCCCGAGCTATTCTTTGTCGTTCTTGTAATATTAAATGTTGGACCATCGATTTGTTTTTAGAAATTTGAAATAAACGCCAATAGTAAAAATTTGAGGCTTCATAATAGAGCGTGTAAACCGTACACAAAAATTAAGGCAACACTAAGATTTTATTTTTAGGGAAGACCTTTTGTGTAGAATATTTTATGGCATTAGCTTTTATATAATTAACTACCGACAAGGTTTTTCCTCTTTTTAGATCGGAATTGGAGGAAGATTTAGACTTGATTTAAGTTACTTTCCAATTTACTTATTATTGATCATGATAACTTGGATCCTGGTATCAAATGAAGGCTCATTTTGGATTTTATGTCAATTTTAGTATTTATTGTGAATCAAACTTGGCATTGTGGTCGGATTATAATTAATCAAATTCTGAGTAGATTTTTGAATTAACTCAAAACTAACATTTAGTTACTTATTATATTTCAAATATTTATGTATTTGTTTTTATTATAATATATAAATGAGATCATTTTTGTACATAACTTAGGTTGAATAGTTCTGTTTTAAAGCTTATGTTTTTTAGTTAAATTACTTCATTTGTGACGATTTGGAACTATATTTACATGGTCTTATGTTAAGAGGATGATCTTGCATGGACACTTGGCAAAGATTATCCATAGCTTCAATCGTTAACAATCCTTGTTTAGAGGAAGCACATGTTGATCTTCAATTGTTGAATTTTCAGGCATTTTTATTCATTAATTAAATAAAAATAGTAACAAACAAATGGTTATACCAAAGTTTTTGAATCCAACGAATACGTTCAGAACTGAATTAAGAAAACGTATCAGTGATTATTTTGAAGAGAATGGAAAAAAGCAAACCGGCAACATAAATTTATATTTGAAAGCAGTAATTTTGGTTTTATCCTTTGCAGGTTTATATGTACATCTTGTCTTTTTTACTTCTGATTATGTCATCGTTAGTCTAATCGAGTGTGTACTATTTGGTTTATTAACAGCTGGTATTGGATTTAATGTGATGCATGATGGTGCGCATGGAAGTTTTAGTACAAAAAAGTGGCTTAATGAATTGGCCGGGTTGTCATTAAATTTCTTGGGCGCCAATGTATTTATGTGGAAGTCCAAACACAATGTTATTCATCATACTTATACTAATATAGATGGGGTAGATGATGACATTGATGCTAAACCTTTTTTGCGATTATGTGAGAATCAAAAACATTATAAGATCCATAGATTTCAACAATACTATTTTATATTTGCCTATTCTATGCTGTATTTATATTGGATATTTTTTACAGATTATAAAAAATATTTTTTAGGTAAAGTAGGACCTATTCCTATTGCAAAAATGAAATTCAAAGATCATTTGTCATTTTGGGGATTTAAAGTTTTACATTTTTTTATTTTCATTATTATTCCAATATATTTTTTAGGTTTTGTTCCATGGTTGGTAGGATTCTTAGTTTACATGTTATCTACTGGTGTTGTTTTGAGTCTTACTTTTAGTTTAGCTCATGTATTGGAAGATGCTCATTTTCCACTCCATGATATGGAAACAGGCATGGTAGAGGATGTTTGGGTTGAACATCAATTAAAGACTACAGCTAATTTTGCGACAAAAAATAAGATTGTTTCTTGGTTTACTGGGGGATTGAATTATCAGATCGAGCACCATTTATTCCCACAAATATCACACGTGCACTATCCAAAATTGAGTCTAATTGTTAAGCAAGTTTGTCAGGAATATAATATTCCATATATAGAATATCCAAAAGTAAGTGAAGCTATTGCTTCCCATTATTCGCATTTGAAGTATTTAGGGAAGAATTATTAATAAAGTATAAAATAAATAAAACAGTAATGGAATTGAATTTTTAATTTATTCCTGATTGCTGTTTTGATTCCTTGATTGAGTTATACTTTTTAAAGTAATTTTGTTTGTGGATTTTCAAATACATTTAAAAGCATACAATTTGACATGCTTAATAAAAGCTTAGTCAATATCTTTATGATGAATAAAATGTTGTTCTATTTTATTCTCTGGAACATAATATTTGAAAGATCATAGAGAAATTCCGCCATCAATACTTATAGTCGCACCATTGATATATGCAGCATCATCTGAAGCTAAAAATGCATATAGTGCTCCTATTTCTTCCGGCAGACCTAATCGTTGGCTAGGAACTTTAGATTTCATATTTGCAACCACCTCTGGTGGCATGGCTTGAACCATTTCAGTAGCAATAAATCCCGGGGCAACAGCATTAACTGTAATTCCTTTTCTCCCCAATTCCTTGGCCCATGTTTGAGTCATAGCTATCACGCCAGCTTTAGAAGCTGCGTAATTGGTTTGACCAAAATTACCATTTTTTCCAACTACTGAAGACGCATTTAAGATTCTGCCGCTTAATTGTTCTACCATAAAAGGAGCAATAGCTCGGGTGCAATTAAAGACGCCTGTTAAATTGATATCTATTACTTGTTGCCATTGTTCCGGCGTCATTTTCAATAACGAAGAATCTTTAGTAATTCCTGCATTATTAACGAGGATATCAATTCTCCCGAAGTCTTGTTTTGTTTTTAAAGCTGCTTCCGAAACGGCCTGGAAATCCCCGGCATTGACCTTGTAAACTTTAATATCCTCATCAGGTCGATTTAATTCTGTTTTAAGTTGCATCGCGCGATCATAAGAAATATCCCAAATGGCCACTTTTGCTCCCTGATCCAGAAAAGTTTTAACCGTGGCTTTGCCTATTCCTGATGCTCCTCCGGTAATTACGGCTATCTTATTAAGTAATTTTTTCATATGTAGTTAGATTAAAATCAATCAATTAAATTAAAAATTAATGAATTGAAAGATTAATATTTCTGATTTAGGGCGCAAATGTAAAGAAATATTTTTTAAACTGAGCCTATTGGATGGGATCAATTATGCGGGAAGAATCAATTACGAATTTTCAATTACGAATTACGTAGAAGAATCAATTACGATTTTTCAATTTTAATTAGGAAAAGAAATTATGAGGTATATTGATTATTTTGTGGGTGTCATCAATTTAAAGAATTGATCCAGTTTTGGTAAAATAATAATTTCAGTTCTTCGATTAGTCTTACGACCTTCGGCGGTATCATTTGATACTTTGGGTAAGTATTCCGATCTTCCACCTGCTGTCATTCTGGAAGGATCTACATTATATTTTTTCTGCAACAAACGAACAATAGCTGTAGATCTGCGGGTACTTAAATCCCAATTATCAGAAATACAATCTGAGTTCATGGGTACATTATCTGTATGACCCTCAATGAGGATATCTAAATCTTTTTGATCATTCAGTATTTTACTGATTTTTTCTAAGACACTACTAGCTTGTTCATTGATCATCGCACTACCGCTTTTGAATAACATTTTATCAGATAGTGAAATATATACTACTCCTTTTTTAACTTCTATATTGACATCTTCAGAATTTTCATTAGAAAGAGATCGTTTAAGATTCATAACTAGAGCCATATTAATGGAATCCTTTTTAGAAATGGAAGAAGTAAGATCCTTAATATAGCGATCCTTTTCATTCATAGCGTCCAATGATTGCTTAATACTTTCAGCACCGGTTTTTGAAATAACAGAAAGATCAGATAAACGATCAAGTAAATTGGTATTGGTTTTCTTATACAATTCAATTTGTTCTTCTAGAGATTTAACTTTGCTGTCTTTTGTATTCAAAGAATTTTGGATGTCGTTCATTTTAGACTTATACTCAATAATGACATCATCTTTAGAATTTTGACAATCGGCCAAAGCCTGTTTGCATTTAGTAAGTGATTGCGTTAGTTGTTCTTCGTTAGCTTGTGATTGTTTAAGTTTTTTAGAAGAAACGCAAGATGAAACGATTAGCGTAGATATAATGAGCAAGAAAATTGATCTCATAATTCGAAATATTGTATGTGAAAAAATAATTAAACTTTAAACCATCCAACAAAAGAACATAAATATTGGTTATATGTTACATTCTTTTTGTTAAGAAAATTCAAAAATGGAAGAAAATCCCTTAAATGTTTATGGAAAACCAATTCAACCTTGCAGTATGCAACCTTTAACTGGGTTCTACAGAGATGGATGTTGTACTACTGGAGTTGATGATCTTGGTATGCATACAGTATGTATAATAGCCGATGAAGATTTTTTGAATTTTTCGAAAAGTAGAGGTAATGACCTAAGTACTCCAAGACCTGAATATCAATTTGTCGGTGTTAAGCCAGGAAACAGATGGTGTTTGTGTGCATTGCGATGGGTTGAAGCCTATGAAGCTGGCAAGGCACCGTTTGTGGTTCTTGAAGCAACGAATAAGGATGTGTTAAAAAATATTCCTTTTGAATTATTACTGGAATACAAATATGTTGGGACTGAAGCTGATTAAATTTTAAGAGCTGGTAGATTGACTTTAATCTTTTAATTTGAATGCATACCTATTAACCTGGTTTATTTGATTGGTCATCATTTTTCAAGAAATATTTATTGATGATTT
>Ga0138256_10003899_pt1 | contig 15842 bp, 9 predicted proteins | sample KNB2016incub_MG_FD_105486 | JGI IMG/M metagenome (GOLD analysis project Ga0138256, IMG submission 105486) | Active sludge microbial communities from wastewater in Klosterneuburg, Austria - KNB2014incub_MG | ecosystem: Engineered > WWTP > Activated sludge > Unclassified | place: Austria... | reverse complement strand
TGCCGGGCACGGCCTGCAACGACGGCGACCCGAACACGGCGAACGACGTGTACGATGCGAACTGCACCTGTGCGGGAACGCCCACGGGCCAGACCGTCGGCCTGACGCTGAACACCGATGCGAACGGCAGCCAGACGAGCTGGGAGATCATCCCGCAAGGTGGCGGCGCGCCCCTGTGCAGCGGGTCCGGCTATCCGAACAACGCCACCGTTCCCCTGAACTGCCCGCTGGCCGACGGCTGTTATGAGCTGCGCGTGATGGACAGCTTCGGTGACGGCATGACCACCGGTGGTTATGTGCTGCGCGATGCCGGCAACCAGCGCATCATCGACAACGCCAATGACGGTGCCTTCGGCTCGGTGAGCCAGATCGCCAACAACGGCGGCTTCTGCCTGCCGTTGGGCAACGACCGCATCCGTCCGAGCCGCTGCGACCTGGAGACCCTGCTGCCCACGGATTGGATCGCCGCCGACGAGAACCCGGCAGTAAGCGCCCAGTTCGGTGTGGGCAACCAGGCCGATGACGGCTACCAGTTCTGGTTCTTCAACCCCGATGGCGGGTACAGCCGCCGGGTGTTGATCACCCATGCCAGCAACAACTACCTCTTCCCGTGGGGTCCCGGCCGCGCCAGCTACCTGCGCCTGAGCAACCTCACCACCTCGCCCCTGCCCCACAACCAGCTGCTGAACGTGCGCGTGCGCAGCATGGTCAACGGCGTGTACACCGCCTTCGGTCCGGCCTGCCGCCTGAAGATCGACCTGGTGAACCAGTGCCCGACGAGCCAGCTGGTGAACGACATCAACAGCAGCCTGCACTCCTGCGGCATCACGAACGTGGTGCTCGACGGATCGCAATACCTGTATACCCAGTACGTGGCCAACGTGGTGACCTACCAGTGGGAGTTCGACGACATCAACAGTGCCTACCTGCGCCGCATCACCAGCAGTGGCAGCGCCTTGCGCCTCAGCGCCTGGGCCACCCTGCCGCTGCAGTACAACAGCACCTACAACGTGCGGGTGCGGGTGAGCTACGACGGTGGTGCGAACTACTGTCCCTGGGGCACCGCGTGCACCATCACGACGGCCCCGGTGCCACCGGGTGCGGGTCAAGGACGGGGCGTGACCGCCATGATCGAGAGCCCGGTGACCGAGTTCCGCCTCTGGCCGAACCCCAACCGCGGCGATGTGGTGAACGTGCTGGCCGATGGTATCCCCCCGGAGAACAACACCGCCGACCTCTCCATCACCGACCTCTTCGGCAAGCAGGTGTACAACGGCCAGGTGCCGGTGGCCGATGGCACGGTCCGTCAGGTGATCGACCTCAGCGGCCGGGCGGCGTCGGGCGTGTACCTGGTGGTGCTGCGCACGAACGACATCGAACGCATCCAGCGGTTGGTGATCGAGTGATCCGGACCTGCGGACGTGCTTCAAGAACCCCCGGGCGATGCCCGGGGGTTCTTGCTCATGGGCCCTCCGGATACAGCAGATAGCGCACCCGCACCGACCGGAACGCCTCCACCGCCGGTTTCCACGAAGCCCGGATGGCCTCCTCGGTCTCGCCGCGCCGGATGCGCTCCCGCAGCTCGGGCCCACCGGCCAGCTTGTCGAAGAACGGGTTGAAGAAGCCGTCCTTGTCCGCTGCGGCCTGGTACATGCCGATGAGCCAGCCCAGGTGCAGGCGCGGATCCAGCCGGCTGTAGAAGGTGCCGTACTCGGACAGGTCCAGTCCGGTGCATTCCCGCCCCTTGAACGGGGGATCCTTGGCGCCGGGCATCGAGCGTGGTGTGAAGCGGTACGAACCCAGCGTACAGCCGGGGAAGCCGATGCACTGGAACGGCGCATCCGTACCACGGCCCACGCTGACGATGGTGCCCTCGAAGAGGCCCAGCGCCGGGTACAGCATCACGGCGGAGAGGTTGGGCAGGTTGGGGCTCGGACGCACCGGAGGCGCGTAGGCCATACGATGGTCGTAGCCGGTGCACGGGATCACCGTGAGCGCCACCTGCCGACCCTCACCGAGCCAGCCCTCCCCGGCGATCAGGCGGGCGAACTCCCCCACCGTCATGCCGTGCACCAGCGGCACCGGATGCAGGCCCACGAACGAGCGGTGCTTGGGGTCCAGCACCGGGCCGTCCACGTAGAAGCCGTTGGGGTTGGGCCGGTCGAGCACCACCACCGGCAACGTCGCCTCGGCCGCGGCCTCCATCACGTAGTGCAGCGTACTGATGTAGGTGTAGAAGCGCACGCCCACGTCCTGGATGTCGAAGAGCAGCACATCCACGTCCTGCAGCTGCTCCGGCCGGGGCTTCTTGTTGTCGCCGTAGAGCGAGACCAACGGCAGCCCGGTACGCGCATCGCGGCCGTCCTTCACCTGCTCGCCGGCATCGGCGTCGCCCCGGAACCCGTGCTCGGGCGCGAACACCTTCGCGACGCGCACGCCCAGGCCCACCAGGGTGTCCACCAGGTGCACGGCACCCACCCGTCCGGTCTGGTTGGTGACCACGGCCACACGCTTTCCGTGCAGCAGGGGCAGATACTCCGCGGTGCGTTCCGCTCCCACGCGGAGGGCCTCCGGATGAGGCGGAGGAAGGGGGTCCACCTGGGCCGGCATCTTCGCCGAACAGGTGGAGAGCAGCACGAGGCCCAACAGGAAGGGGAACAGCGCAGGCATGGCGGAACGAGCGGGTGCGGCGTAGGACTGACGTCCGTGCCGGCGCGAAAGTAGACCGTGGATGGCCGCGCTACCTTGCGCCGACATGGGTCTCGCCCGCTTCATCGCGCGCCGCATCCTGGCCGACCCCGAGCGGCAGGACCGGCTCTCGCGGCCGATCGTCCTCATCGCCATGGTGGGGGTCGTACTGGGCATGGCGGTCATGGTGCTCACCGTGGGCATCACGCGGGGCTTCCAGCACGAGATCCGGGCCAAAGTGGTGGGCATCGGCGGCCATCTGCAGCTCACCGCCATCGCACAGAGCGACCCCAAGGAGACGCCGCGCATGGTGTACGACCCAGCGCAGGCCGAGGCCTTGCGCGCCCTGCCCGGCGTGGCCCACGTGCAGACCTACGCCACCAAGCCCGGCATCGTGGAGACCGAGGGCGACATCGAAGGTGTGGTGGTGCGCGGGCTGGGCGGCGACCTGGACCCCACCTACCTCACGCGCCATCTGGTGGAAGGCCGGCTGCCGCTGCTCGGCGCCGCCGAACGGCCGAACGAGGTGCTCATCAGCGCCTACCTCGCCGACCGCATGCGCATCGCGGTGGGCGACACGATCACCATCTACCTCGTGAAGGACCGCGACGACATCCGCCCGCGCAAGTTCACCGTCACCGGCACCTACCGCACCGGCCTCGAACAGGTGGACCACCAGCTGGTGGTGGTCGACATCGGTCACCTGCAGCGCTTCGCCCAGTGGGGCCTCACCGCCGAGATCCTGTTGGACACCGTGAACCAGGCCGTCACCGTGGAAGGACTCGCCTTCGGCGGGGACAGGGACCATTTCTTCGAGTGGTCCGTGCCGCAGTGGTCGGGCAAGGGGCCGCACACCGTGGATGCCGTGCTGCGGGAGGAACTGAAGGGTCGGGCGCTGTCCCTGGTGGTGTCGGACGCCAGCGGCACGATGCCGGACACGGCCTGGCTGCGGTTCTCCCCCGTGGATGGCCTCGTGCAGCGAGGCGGTGGTCGGGGAAGCCACCACCACTATGTGGGCGGCATCGAGGTGGACCTCACGGCCTTCGACCGGCTGGACGAACTGGAGGAGGTGGTGCACGCCCAGGTGCTGGAACCCGACCAGCGGCTCACCACCGTGCGCGAGCGGAGCCCGGAGATCTTCGCCTGGCTGGAGCTGCTGGACACCAATGTGGCCGTGGTGATCGTGCTGATGGTGGTGGTGGCGGTGATCAACATGACCAGCGCCCTGCTCCTCATCATCCTGGAACGCACCACCATGATCGGCGTGCTGAAGGCGCTCGGGGCCACCAACGGCCAGGTGCGCCGCATCTTCCTGCTGGACGGCGCCTACATCCTGGGCCTCGGCATCCTGGGGGGCGACCTGCTGGGCATCGTGCTGGCGCTGGTGCAGCGCTGGACCGGCTGGGTGCGCCTGCCCGTGGAGAGCTACTACGTGGACGTGGTACCGGTGGACCTGGAGCTCTGGCCCATCCTGTTGCTGAACGCGGGCACCCTGATGGTGTGCGTGGCCGCCCTGGTACTGCCCAGCATGCTGGTGACCCGCATCGCCCCGGCCCGCGCCATCCGCTTCGAGTAGGGACGCCGATCCCGTCGCACCTACCCGACCAACGGGCCGGTCTACCTTCGCGGGGCCATGCAGATCCACGAGAACATCCTCAGCACCATCGGCAACACGCCCCTGGTGAAGCTGAACCGCATCACCAAGGACGTCGCCGCCACCGTGCTCGCCAAGGTCGAGACCTTCAACCCCGGCAACTCGATCAAGGACCGCATGGCCATCAAGATGATCGAGGACGCCGAGAAGGCGGGCCTGCTGAAACCGGGCTACACCATCATCGAAGGCACCAGCGGCAACACCGGCATGGGCCTGGCCATCGGCGCCATCATCAAGGGCTACAAGTGCATCTTCACCACCACCGACAAGCAGAGCAAGGAGAAGGTGGACATCCTGCGGGCCTTCGGCGCCGAGGTGATCGTGTGCCCCACCAACGTGGACCCCGAGGACCCGCGCAGCTATTACAGCGTGAGCAGCCGCCTGGTGAAGGAGGTGCCCAACAGCTGGAAGGCCAACCAGTACGACAACCCGAGCAATGCCCGGGCGCACTACGAGAGCACGGGGCCTGAGCTGTGGGAGCAGACCGGCGGAAAGATCGACCACTTGGTGGTGGGAGTGGGCACCGGCGGCACCATCTGCGGCACGGCGCGCTACCTGAAGGAGAAGAACCCCAAGCTCAAGGTCTGGGGCATCGACACCTACGGATCCGTCTTCAAGAAACTGAAGGAGACCGGGGAGTTCGACAAGAACGAGATCTACCCGTACATCACCGAGGGCATCGGCGAGGACTTCGTGCCGGAGAACGTCGACCTCAGCCTCATCGACCACTTCGAAAAGGTCACCGACCGCGACGCCGCCATCTACACGCGGAAGATCGTGAAGGACGAAGCCATCTTCGTGGGCAACAGCGCCGGCGCGGCCATGGCGGGCCTGCTACAGCTGAAGGACAATTTCAAGAAGGGCGAAGTGGTGGTGGTGATCTTCCACGACCACGGCAGCCGCTACGTGGGCAAGATGTTCAACGACGACTGGATGCGCGAGCGCGGCTTCCTGGTGGAGGAGAAGCCCACCGCCGGCGACCTGCTGAAAGGAAAAGAGCTCGCGCTGCTGAGCGTGGAGGCCGAGGAGCCCGTGCTGGCCGCGATCGACAGGATGCGCAAGCACAACATCGACCAGTTGCCCGTGTTCGAGGGCGGCAAGCCGGTGGGCACCATCACCGATGCCCGCCTCTTCGACGCCATCCTGGAGGACGCCGACGTGCGCACGCAGAAGGCCCGCGTGGTGATGGGCCCCGCGTTGCCGGTGTTGCCGTTGGATGCCACGTTGGATGAAGTGGCCAAGCGGCTGGGCAATGGCAGTCCGGCGGTGTTGGTGGAACAACTGAACGGATATGGCATCCTGACGAAACAGGACATCATCGGGAAGCTGCGCTAACCACCCGTGTCATGCCTGAACTCTGCCGTTTCTATGGGATCATCATCCGGATGTATTTCATGGACCACAACCCACCGCACTTTCACGCGGAATACCAGGGTCAACGCGCCGAATTCGACATCCGAACCCTTGAACTGATCGCCGGGGCCTTGCCGGGCAGGGCACACGCGCTGGTGCTGGAATGGGCATCACTGCACCGCGCAGAACTGCTGGCCAACTGGAACCGTGCCGTGGAAGGCGAACTTCCTTCGCCGATCGATCCACTACCTTAGTGTCATGAACACGGTCGTAAAGGTCATTCCACAAACCGCGAACCGGCTCATACTGACCTTCGCGGATGGCTTCCAAGCGGAGGTCGACCTACAACCGCTGCTTACCAAAGGCATCGCATTGCAGGTCGCCGCTCCCGACCTCTTCGCACAGGTGACCACCGAGCCGGGCGGCGGCATTTCGTGGCCGAACGGGTTCGACCTGTGCCCGCAGTTCCTCCGGGAATTGGCGGAGAAGCGGCAGGCGGCCGCGTGACCGTGAGCACGGGGACGCCGAGCTATAAGGAACCCATGGATCGCTCGTTGTAAACAGCGCCTCACAAACGATGGACACATTCGGGGACGCGATCCAAGGCCTGCGTAACCTGATAGACATGCTTGGTGCAGCGGTGCGAAAAGCTTGGAGCCGATCCAACGTTCACCTGAATGAAGAGATCAGGAGCAGAGACAATACCTTGATAGGCATCGGCACCCTGGTGGCAATGGCAGCTTTATGCCTGTTCCTTTTCGCTTGCTGAATTCGACCATCTGATCATCTTATTATCTGATCATCTGATCCATGCGCTCCGTCACCGACCAGATGCACCGCACCATCCAGGTGCCCGACCGTCCCGAGCGCATCATCTCCCTCGTCCCCTCCCAGACCGAACTGTTGCACGACCTCAGCCTGGGCGATCGCGTGGTGGGCATCACCAAGTTCTGCATCCATCCGGAGGCCTGGTTCCGCAGCAAGGCGCGCGTGGGCGGCACCAAGCAGGTGGACCTGGACAAGGTGCGTGCGCTGAAACCCGACCTGATCATCGGCAACAAGGAGGAGAACGCGCAGGCCGACATCGAGGCACTCGAGCAGGAGTTCGCGGTGTGGATGAGCGATGTGCGCGAGCTGGACGGGGCCCTGGACATGATCCGGCGCGTGGGTGAATTGACCGGCACCGGCGGCAAGGCCGGGGAACTCATCACCGGCATCGAACAGGCCTTCGCCGGGATCCAACCGTTGAGCCCTCCTCTTTCGGCCGCCTACCTCATCTGGCACGATCCCATGATGGTGGCCGGCACCGACACCTTCGTGAACGACATGCTCGCGCGCTGCGGCCTCACCAACGCCTTCGCCCATCGCACCGAGCGCTACCCGGAGGTCTCCTCCGCCGAGTTCGCCGCCACCGACCCGGATGTGATCCTGCTCTCCTCGGAGCCTTTCCCCTTCGCCGAAAAGCACATCCCGCACTACACCATGCTCTGCCCCGGTACCCCGGTGCGGCTGGTGGACGGCGAGCTGTTCAGCTGGTACGGCAGCCGGCTGCTGCAGGCCCCGGCCTACTTCAACGGCCTGCGGGCCGGATGGATGGCCTGAGGGCCGGGAGGCCCCGGCCTACTTTTGCGCATCGCCCATGCGCCTTCGCGGACTTCTCCTCGCCTTGCTGCTGCTTCCCGTCGGGAGCCCGGCCCAGACCGTGGGCGTGGTGCTCAGCGGCGGCGGGGCGTCGGCCATGACGCACATCGGCGTGCTGATGGCCCTGGAGGACCATGGCATCCCCATCGACCGGATCACGGGCAGCAGCATGGGGGCCTTGGTGGGCGCCATGTACGCTGCGGGATACGCCCCGCGCGAGATCGACAGCCTGTTCCGCACGGACCTGTTCCGCACCATGGCCGAGGGCGGCGTCGAGGACCGCTACACCTACTTCTTCAAGCACGACCAGCCGGACGCCGCGGTGATCAACGTGAAGATCGACCTGGACACCCTGCTGCAGACCTCCCTGCCCACCAACCTGCGCAGCCCGGTGCTGATCGACTTCGAGCAGATGCGGGGCTTCGCCGGAGCGGGCGCCGCCAGCGGCTACGACATGGACAGCCTGTTCGTGCCCTTCCGCTGCGTGGCCAGCGACATCACGGCACAGCGGCCGGTGCTGTTCCGGCGCGGCGACCTGGCCCAGGCCGTGCGCGCCAGCATGAGCTATCCGTTCTACTTCAAGCCCATCCGCGTGGACGGGCACCTGATGATGGACGGTGGCCTCTACAACAACTTCCCGAGCGACGTGATGTACGAGGAGTTCCTGCCCGATGTGATCATCGGCAGCAACGTGGCCAGCAACTCCGCACCACCCACCGAGGATGACCTGCTGAGCCAGTTGAAGGCCATGCTCCAGGAGCCCACGGACTATTCGGTGCGATGCGACAACGGGCTCATCATCGAGCCCCGCACAAGCACAGGCCTGTTCGATTTCAGCCGGATCGGCCCCACGATCGAGGAAGGCTACGCGGCCGCGATGGAGTGGATGGCGGAGATCGAGGCGCTGATCCCCAGGCGCGTGGCGCCGGCGGAGGTGGCCGCACGCAGGGCGGCCTTCCGAGCGCGGTGGCCGCGACTTCGTTTCGGAGGCCTGGAGGTCACCGGCCTGCGCAAGGGACAGACGCGCTACGTGGAGCGGATGCTCACCGATCGGGACGGCACGATCGCCATGCGACGGTTCAAGAGCCTCTACTTCCGCCTGCACGACGACGACAACATCGGCCGCCTCTTCCCCATCGCCCGCCACGTTCCGGAACGGGGCGACTTCGACCTGCGCGTCGATGTGCGCGCCGAGAAGGACCTGCACGCCCGGTTCGGCGGCATGTTCTCCTCGCGACCGATCAACACGGGCATGGTGGGGCTGCGATACAACCTGTTCGGCCGCTGGAGTTCCTCCTTGCAGGCGCTATCGTGGTTCGGCAAGTTCTACGCGGCCGGCCAGGTGCGCCTTCGGGCCGACCTGCCCACCGCGGCGCCCATCTACCTGGAGCCGCTGTTCACCATCCACCGCATGGACCACTTCCGGAGCTTCGCCACCTTCTTCGACGAGGTGCGCCCGTCCTTCCTGGTGCTGCGCGAGACCTGGGGCGGGCTGAACACCGGCGTCGGCCTGGGGAACAAGGGCCGGCTGCGCTTCGATGTCAAGTACGGGCAGACACGCGACAGCTACTACCAGCAGCTCGACTTCAGCCCCACGGACACGGCCGACGTCACGGAACTGGCGCACTGGACGGGCGGCTTCATCGCGGAGCGCAATTCCCTGAACCGCAAGCAGCACCCCAATGGCGGGGACCAGTTGAAGTTCGAGGCGCGCTACGTCACCGGGCAGGAGCGCACCGAACCCGGCAGCACGAACGCGCAACGGGACCTGGTGCGCGACCAGCACGACTGGTTCTTCCTGAAGGCCACGCTGGACAAGTACTTCCTGCAGCGCGGGGTGTTCCGGTTCGGCGCGTTGGCGGAGGCGCTGTACAGCAACTACCCTTTCTTCGCCAACTACACGGCCACGGTGATGCGGGCGCCGGTGTTCCAGCCCACGCCGGAGAGCCGCACCTACTTCCTGGAGAGCTTCCGCGCGCAGCAGTACATCGCCGGTGGGGTGCGCACCATCATCGCCGTGTCGCGCAACAGGTTCGACCTGCGCCTGGAGGGCTACGTGTTCCAGCCCTACCGGGCGATCCTGCGCGCGGCCGACGACGAGCCGGAGGCGGGACTGGCGGTGAGCGACCGGGCCTATCTGGCCTCCGGCTCGCTGATCTATCAAAGCCCGGTGGGGCCCATCTGGTTCAACACGAGCTACATCGACGGCCTGCCCGAGCCCTGGGCCTTCAGCCTCAACTTCGGCTACGTCATCTTCGCCCAGCGCAGCTGGGAATGACAAGGCCCCGTCACCGGGGCCTTGTTCATCAGGGGAGTCGGTCTCAGGCCTGTGCCGTGGGCCCGCCGAAGTTCATCGGCACCTCGGGCATCTCGGTCTCGCGGATCGCACCGTGCACCTGCTCGTACTTCTGCACGTTGTCCGCCAGGGCGCGCATGAGGCGTTTGGCGTGCTGGGGGGTCAGCAGGATGCGGGCGCGCACCTTGGCCTTCGGCACACCCGGCATCACGCGCACGAAATCGAGCACGAACTCCGAGTTGCTGTGGGTGATGATGGCCAGGTTGCTGTACACGCCATCGGCCACCTCCTCGCTGATCTCGATGTTCAGTTGGTTGGGTCGGGGTTGGTCTTTCTGGTCGGCCATGGTCTTCGGAAATGTGAAAGTGGAAGGCTGAAAGCTGAAAGATCCAAGGAGTGTTCGGGCAGTGACCTCCCTTCACTCATCTCGGCTTTCCACTTTCAGCCTTCACCTTTCAGCTTTCAAGTTTCAGGTCTACTCGTCGATCTCCTGGGCGGCCAGGTTGTCGGCCATCATGCGGGCGTACTCCTCCTTGTTGTACACGGTGACCTCCTGGAAGCGGCGGGTACCGGTACCGGCGGGGATGAGATGGCCCACGATGACGTTCTCCTTGAGGCCGTTGAGGTGGTCCTCCTTGGCGTTCACGGCGGCCTCGTTCAGCACCTTGGTGGTCTCCTGGAAGGAGGCGGCGCTGATGAAGCTGTCCGTCTGCAGGCTGGCGCGCGTGATGCCCTGGAGCAGGGTGCGGGCCGTGGCCGGGCGGGCGGCGCGGGCCTCCACCAGCTTCTGGTCCTTGCGCTTGAGCACGCTGTTCTCATCGCGCAGCTTGCGCATGGTCACCATCTGGCCCTCCTTCATCGTGGTGCTTTCACCGGCGTCGGTCACCACCATCTTGTCGAACAGGTCGTCGTTCTCCTCCATGAACTCGATCTTGTTCACGGCCTGCTTCTCCAGGAACCGGGTGTCGCCGGGGTCCTCGATCTCGACCTTCCGCATCATCTGGCGCACGATCACCTCGAAGTGCTTGTCGTTGATCTTCACGCCCTGCATGCGGTACACCTCCTGCACTTCGTCCACCAGGTACTCCTGCACGCGGGTGGGGCCCTGGATGTCCAGGATGTCGGTGGGGCTGATGGAACCGTCGCTCAGCGGCTGGCCCGCCTTCACGAAGTCGTTCTCCTGCACCAGGATGTGCTTGCTGAGCGGCACCAGGTAGTACTTGCGCTCGCCGGTGCGGCTCTCCACGATGATCTCGCGGTTGCCGCGCTTGATCTTGCCGTAGGAGATGATGCCGTCGATCTCGCTGACGATGGCCGGGTTGCTCGGGTTCCGGGCCTCGAAGAGCTCCGTCACACGTGGCAGACCGCCGGTGATGTCACCGCCCTTGCCGCTGGTGCGGGGGATCTTCACCAGCACGTCGCCGGCCTCGATCTTCTGTCCGTCCTCCACGATGATGTGGGCGCCCACCGGCAGGCTGTAGCTCTTCAGCTCCTCCTTGCCCTTGGGGTCCATGATGCGGATCGTCGGGTTCTTCTTCTTGTCGCGGCTTTCCACGATCACCTTCTCGGTGAAGCCGGTCTGCTCGTCGATCTCCTCGCGGTAGGTCACGCTCTCCTCGATGCTCTCGAAGGACAGGCTTCCGGCCAGTTCGGAGATGATGACGGCGTTGTACGGGTCCCAGGTGCAGATCACGTCGCCCTTCTTCACCTTGCCGGGCTTGCCGTACAGGAAGGCGCCGTATGGCACGTTGCTGGTGGTGAGCACGATGCCCGTGTTGCTGTCCACGATGCGCATCTCGGTGCTGCGGCTGATGACCACCTCAGCGTTCTCGCCCTTGCGGTCCTTCTTCTTCACGGTGCGCAGCTCGTCGATCTCCAGGATGCCGTCGTACTTGGCCGTGATCTGGCTCTCCTCGGTGATCTTGCCGGCCACACCGCCCACGTGGAAGGTGCGCAGGGTGAGCTGCGTGCCGGGTTCGCCGATGGACTGGGCGGCGATGACGCCCACGGCCTCGCCCATCTGCACCTTGCGGCCGGTGGCCAGGTTGCGGCCGTAGCACTTGCCGCACACGCCCTGCTTCTGTTCGCAGGTGAGCACGCTGCGGATCTCGACCTCCTCGATGGGGCTGGCCCCGATGGCGGCGGCGATGTCCTCGTTGATCTGCTCACCGCTGGCCACCAGCAGTTCGCCGGTCTGCGGATGATGGATGTCGTGCACCGCCGTGCGACCCAGGATGCGGTCGTGCAGGCTCTCCACCACCTCCTCGTTCTTCTTCAGGGCGGTGGCCACCAGACCGCGGAGCGTGCCGCAGTCCTCGGTGGTGATCACCACGTCCTGCGCCACGTCCACCAGACGGCGGGTGAGGTATCCGGCGTCCGCGGTCTTCAGGGCGGTATCGGCCAGACCCTTGCGGGCACCGTGGGTGCTGATGAAGTACTCCAGGATGGACAGGCCCTCCTTGAAGTTGGACAGGATGGGGTTCTCGATGATGTCCTGGCCGCCGCCGCCGCCGCTCTTCTGGGGCTTGGCCATCAGGCCGCGCATGCCGCTCAACTGGCGGATCTGCTCCTTCGAGCCGCGGGCGCCGCTGTCCATCATCATGTAGATGGAGTTGAAGCCCTGCTTGTCGCTCTTGATGCGCTCCATGAGGCTGAACGTCACCTTCGAGTTGGTGTGCGTCCAGATGTCGATCGTCTGGTTGTACCGCTCGTTGTTGGTGATGAGGCCCATGTTGTAGTTGTTGGTCACCTCGTCCACCTCCTTCTGGGCGGCGCCGACCAGCTTGTCCTTCTCATCGGGCACCACCACGTCCATCAGGTTGAAGCTGAGGCCGCCGCGGAAGGCGCTCATGAAGCCCAGCTCCTTGATGTCGTCCAGGAACTGCGCCGCCTTGGCGGTGCCGCACTCCTTCAGCACCAGGCCGATGATGTCGCGCAGCGCCTTCTTGGTGAGCAGTTCGTTGATGAAGCCCACCTCGTCGGGCACCACCTCATTGAAGAGCACACGGCCGCAGGTGGTCTCGATCATGCGGGAGGTGCCCGTCTTGGGATCGGTCCAGCGCACCTTGATCCAGCTGTGCAGGTCCACCTGGCCCTCGTTGTAGGCGATGATGAGCTCCTCGGGGCTGTAGAAGCTCCGGCCCTCGCCCTTCATGGCGCGCTCCTTGTCGCTCTTGCGGCCCTTGGTGATGTAGTACAGACCGAGCACCATGTCCTGGCTGGGCACCGCGATGGGCGCGCCGTTGGCCGGGTTGAGGATGTTGTGGCTGGCCAGCATCAGCAGCTGGGCCTCCAGGATGGCGGCGTGGCCCAGGGGCACGTGCACGGCCATCTGGTCACCGTCGAAGTCGGCGTTGAACGCCGTGCAGACGAGCGGGTGCAGCTGGATGGCCTTGCCCTCGATCAGCTTGGGCTGGAAGGCCTGGATGCCCAGGCGGTGCAGCGTCGGGGCGCGGTTCAGCAGTACGGGGTGGCCCTTGAGCACGTTCTCCAGGATGTCCCACACCACGGGCTCCTTCTTGTCCACGATCTTCTTGGCGCTCTTCACCGTCTTCACGATCCCCCGCTCGATGAGCTTGCGGATGATGAAGGGCTTGAAGAGCTCGGCGGCCATGTCCTTGGGCAGGCCGCACTCGTGCAGCTTCAGCTCGGGACCCACCACGATCACGGAGCGGGCGCTGTAGTCCACGCGCTTGCCGAGCAGGTTCTGGCGGAAGCGGCCCTGCTTGCCCTTGAGCGAATCGCTCAGCGACTTCAGCGGGCGGTTGCTCTCGCTCTTCACGGCGCTGCTCTTGCGGCTGTTGTCGAAGAGGCTGTCCACGGCCTCCTGCAGCATGCGCTTCTCGTTGCGCAGGATCACCTCCGGCGCCTTGATCTCCATCAACCGCTTCAGGCGGTTGTTCCGGATGATCACGCGGCGGTAGAGGTCGTTCAGATCGGACGTGGCGAAACGGCCACCGTCCAGGGGCACCAGCGGCCGGAGCTCGGGCGGGATCACGGGCACCACCTTCACGATCATCCACTCGGGCTTGTTCTCGCGCCGGCTGTTGGCGTCGCGGAAGGCCTCCACCACGTTGAGGCGCTTGAGGGCCTCGTTCTTGCGCTGCTGGCTGGTCTCGGTGTTGGCCTTGTGGCGCAGGTCGTAGCTCAGGCTGTCGAGGTCGAGGCGCTTGAGCAGTTCCTGCAGCGCATCGGCACCCATGCGGGCGATGAACTTGTTGGGGTCGGCATCATCGAGGTACTGGTTCTCCTTGCCCAACTGGTCGAGGATGTCCAGGTACTCCTCCTCGGTGAGGAAGTCGAGGTACTGCACGGGGTTGCCCTCCTTGTTCTTGGCCAGACCGGCCTGCACCACCACGTAGCGTTCGTAGTAGATGATCTGGTCGAGCTTCTTGGTGGGCAGGCCCAGCAGATAGCCGATCTTGTTGGGCAGGCTGCGGAAGTACCAGATGTGGGCCACGGGCACCACGAGCTGGATGTGGCCCATGCGCTCGCGGCGCACCTTCTTCTCGGTGACCTCCACGCCGCAGCGGTCGCACACGATCCCCTTGTAGCGGATGCGCTTGTACTTGCCGCAGTGGCATTCGAAGTCCTTCACCGGACCGAAGATGCGTTCGCAGAACAGGCCGTCGCGCTCGGGCTTGTAGGTGCGGTAGTTGATCGTTTCCGGCTTGATCACCTCCCCGTGGCTGCGCTCCAGGATCAGCTCGGGGCTGGCGAGGCTGATGACGATCTTGTTGAAGTTGCTGTTGAGCTTGACCTCCTTCTTCATGGTTGACTAGGCAAGGCGTTCGACGTTGGGTGACCGCATGACGCTCTTCATTCGAGCGACACGTTGAGCGCGAGGCCGCGCAGTTCGTGAAGCAGCACGTTGAAGGACTCGGGGATGCCCGGTGTGGGCAGGGGTTCGCCCTTCACGATGCTCTCGTAGGCCTTGGCACGGCCCACCACGTCGTCGCTCTTCACGGTGAGGATCTCCTGCAGGATGTTGCTGGCGCCGAAGGCCTCGAGGGCCCACACCTCCATCTCGCCGAAGCGCTGGCCGCCGAACTGGGCCTTGCCGCCCAGCGGCTGCTGGGTGATCAGGCTGTAGGGGCCGATGGAACGGGCGTGCATCTTGTCGTCCACCATGTGGGCCAGCTTGATCATGTAGATCACGCCCACGGTGGCCGGCTGGTCGAACCGGTGTCCGGTGCCGCCGTCGTGCAGGTAGGTGCGTCCGAAGCGGGGCACGCCGGCCTCGTCGGTCTGCGCATGGATCTCGTCCAGCGTGGCGCCGTCGAAGATGGGCGTCGCGTATTTGCGGCCCAGCCTCAGACCGGCCCAGCCCAGCACCGTCTCATAGATCTGCCCCAGGTTCATGCGGCTCGGCACGCCCAGCGGGTTCAGCACGATGTCCACCGGCGTCCCGTCCTCCAGGTAGGGCATGTCGGCGTCGCGCACGATGCGGGCCACGATGCCCTTGTTGCCGTGGCGGCCGGCCATCTTGTCGCCGATCGCCAGCTTGCGCTTGGCGGCCACGTACACCTTGGCCAGCTTCACGATGCCCGCGGGCAGCTCGTCGCCGATGCTCACCTGGAACTTCTTGCGCTTGTAAACGCCGCTGACGTCGTTGTGCTTGATGTTGTAGTTGTGGATGAGCTGGCGCACCAGTTCGTTCACCTTCTTGTCGGCCGTCCAGTTGGTGGGGTCGACCGTGATGAAATCGATGGCCTGCAGCACCTTCGGGGTGAACTTGACGCCCTTCTTGATCTGCTCCTCCTTGTACTTGTTGTACACGCCGTTGGAGGCCTGCCCGTTGAGGAGCTGCATCATCTTGTCGATGAGCACGTTCTTCAGCTCGCCCAGCTCCTTCTCGTAGTCCTTGTCGATGGCCTCCAGCACGGACTTCTCGTTGGTCTTGCCCTTCTTGTCCTTGATGGCGCGGCTGAAGAGCTTCTTGTCGATGACCACGCCCTTGGTGCTGGGGGGGGCCTTCAGCGAGGCGTCCTTCACATCGCCGGCCTTGTCGCCGAAGATGGCGCGCAGCAGCTTCTCCTCGGGGCTGGGGTCGGTCTCGCCCTTCGGCGTGATCTTGCCGATGAGGATGTCGCCCTCGTTGATCTCCGCGCCGATGCGGATCAGGCCGTGCTCGTCGAGGTCCTTCGTGGCCTCCTCGCTCACGTTCGGGATGTCGGCCGTCAGTTCCTCCAGGCCGCGCTTGGTGTCGCG
>Ga0138256_10003898_pt1 | contig 15844 bp, 13 predicted proteins | sample KNB2016incub_MG_FD_105486 | JGI IMG/M metagenome (GOLD analysis project Ga0138256, IMG submission 105486) | Active sludge microbial communities from wastewater in Klosterneuburg, Austria - KNB2014incub_MG | ecosystem: Engineered > WWTP > Activated sludge > Unclassified | place: Austria... | reverse complement strand
GTCGAACACGTAAAGGCCCAGGGCGAGGCGGTCTATGATGATTCGATAACCAAAACGGATGAAGAAATGGACGATGCGGACGATCTTCCAGGCAAACGCGACCCGCTGTTTTGGGACGCGGTGAAATCGGTCGTGCACGCCAAGCGGGCTTCAACTTCGCTGCTTCAACGCCATCTCCGCATCGGATACGGCCGTGCAGCGGCCATCCTTGATGCAATGGTACGCGAGGGCTACATCGGCGAAATGGACGGCTCAACTCGTGCCCGTCCTGTTTTGCCAAAGGCGTACGAAGACCTTCAGGACGTTGTGGAAATGAACGATGGCGCCTAGTGGCGGACATTGATCCCGCATTGATCATTTGCTTTTCGCACCGGCGGCCATGGCAGAAGCGGTAATTGAGCATTGTGCCGATGCCGGGAAATCTGATCGTTCCGAAGTCATTTGTTTACTCAAGGGATTTTGATATCCGTTTCCGACGCATTTGCCTCACTTTTAGGGTAGAATGAACGCCCTAGTGCCGTCCTATTCACGAACCTCACAATCTAGCTTGGCCCCGATGCTTCTTTTGGCCGCAATGTTCGCCGCCGGCATCGGTTTGTCTTCTGCATTCCCGGCCCGCTTTGGGCCAGCCTTCGGCGTTTGCGTTGCGGCATCCGCCGCCGCATTTGTCTATGCTAAACACTTTTTCTCAACATGCCTGATCGCGGCGGCATTCTTTTCTGCGGGGCTGATCGCGGGCCAGGCCAGTATTGCATCGATAGCACCGGACCGAGTGCGCATGATCTATGACAGCGGAATGATCGCCGCGGGCGGGCCTGCCGTGGTCTCGGGAACTGTCATTGGCTTTCCTGAAGCGGACACGGACGGCTTCCATATTAGACTCAATGTCGAATCGATTGTTCATAAGGACGAATTACAAACTGCGTCGGGCAGGGTTCGATTGTTCGCGGTGAGCCGCACACCTGAGGATGTTGACAATTTTCACCGGCTTGACCTTCGGCCGGGAACCCGCGTCCGCATCGCGTGTGAGCTGAAACGCGGCGACGAATTTCGCAATCCCGGCGGACTTTCACGAAACGCGGTCCTTGATTGGCAAGGCCTGGATGCCTCAGGCGTGATCAAAAGCCCTTTGCATGTGGATGTTGTTGAAAACGGCGATCCGGGACCCTTTGACCTTCCGTTCAAGATCAGAGAAAAGCTGATATCAAAGTTTCGAGAACTCTTCAGCCAAAAAGTTGCAGGTGTAATGATCGCTTCGCTTTTGGGCAACAAGAATTTTCTCGACGCCGAAACCGCGTCCGTATTTCGAGAAGGCGGCACGTTTCACATCCTTGTCATCTCGGGGCTGCACATCACATTTATGGGCGGGCTCGCTGCGATAATTGTTGGTTGGCTGACACGCCGCAGATGGCTCCAATTCGCCGTGGTGTATACTTTCTTGTGGCTTTACACGATCGCGGTCGGTGCCGAGGTGCCGGTTGTCAGGGCAAGCTTGATGTTCACTGTGCTTTGGTTCGCATTCGTGGTCCAGCGAACCGGGTCGCTTGCAAACGCACTCGGTTTTTGCGGGCTTATACTTCTTACATGGCGGCCAACCGATCTGTTTACGCCGTCATTTCAACTGACGTTCGTCAGCGTTTCCGCGATCGTTCTTGCCGGGTTCCCGCTGGTCACTAATCTCAAAAGGATCGGCGAATGGACGCCGACCTCCGCCGAGCCCTTTCCCGCGAACACGCCCGATTGGCTGCGCCGATTTTCAGAAACGCTGTATTGGGATCCGCACCGCTGGAAGATCAGGGCGGCAAGAAATGTTTGGAAGGCGAATCTATTCAAAGAACCTTTCTTTGAGATCAGAAGGCCGATTCAAAAAATATTGGCTTATCTATTTGAAGGGATCGCGGTTTCGCTTATCGTTCAAATAGCGATGCTGCCGCTTGTGGTACATTACTTTCACCGCGTAAATCCGGCCTCGGCCCTGTTCAATATTTGGGCCGGTGCGTTTATCGCTCTTGAGTCGTTCAGCTCGCTTATCGCAATACTTTTCTCGTACGTCAGCAATGCGCTCGCCGTGCCGATGATACTAATGACCGAGTCTTTTCATTGGCTGCTTGTAGATGTTCCGTCATATTTTTTGCGATCTTCGTGGGTAAGCTTTAGGGTTCCGGTCTATTCCGGAGCGGAAGCATATTTGTACTGTAGTTATTTATTTTTGATCCTGATCGCCGCAGCCTATCTATTTTATTGGGATCCGTTCAAATGGCGGATGGAAAGAATCGGCCGCGATACGGCCTACAAGATGCGGTTGGTCATGGCGGCAATCCTTTTGCTGGCAGGGACAATGATCTTCCATCCGTTCAGCGAGCCTCGGCCTGACGGAAGCCTACACGTCGAATTTCTCGATGTCGGCCAGGGAGATTCGATATTCATTACTTTTCCCAATGGCGATACAATGCTGATCGATGGCGGCGGGCGAACGACTTTTGGCGATCGCAGGGAAGATGCATTTCAGCCGGATGTTCAGTCGATCGGCGAAACGGTCGTTTCAGAGTTTCTATGGGAAAAGGGCTATTCAAGTATTGGCCATGTGGTTGGTACTCATGCTGATGCCGACCACATTCAGGGCCTGACGGATGTTGTACGCAATTTCCATATCGGGCAGGCCTGGTTCGGTCGTCCCGGGCCAAATGATCCCGACCAGCTTCGGCTGGAACTGGAACTCAATCGAACGGGAACGCCGATCAACAACCTTTCCGCCGGCGACTCATTCACCATTGGCGGCACGCTTGTCGAAGTGCTGCATCCTTCTGCATCCGACCCGACACAAACTGAAGAAAACGACCGCTCGCTAGTACTGCGGCTTACATTCGGCGACAGGTCGTTTCTACTGACAGGCGACATCGAGCGCCTTGCGGAATCGGAAATACTAGGGTCCGGCGTCCGCCTTGGATCGGATGTAGTGAAAGTGCCGCATCACGGAAGTAAAACATCTTCGACACAGGCATTTGTCAACGCAGCGCACCCGCGCTATGCAGTCATTCCGGTTGGCCGAAAAAGCGTTTTCGGCCATCCGAACCGCGAAGTTGTGGAACGCTGGCAAACGGCCGGAGCGAATGTATTGACCACCGGCGAAGCGGGAACGATCTCGTTCACGACAGATGGAAATGAATTGATCGTGAACAGCTATGTTCGCGAAAATTTCTAATATTCAAAACACTCATGCAGCCGGATGGTTGCAGGCATAATCAGGTATTCGGCCTTGCACCGGTAAAGCCCCGAGCAAGGGTTAGATCGAGATTTTGACCAGTAAATATCTACCTTTCTTTTTCAGCCTGTTTCTTTTTGGGTGTGGGCCCGTTTGAATCTTTGCCGGTGCAATTATTGAGATCTTTGTGTCTTCACTCAGTTTCTTATTTGACAATTGATCTCTTCACCGCAATTGCCGCGAAGTTGAAGACTCAAATGCCAAAATAATATTGAAACATCTCCGCTCACTTTTTCGACGAAGCGTTGGGCGAATTTGAAAAGCCCCGAGACCGCAAAACATTAAGGGCCTTTGAACGCGGATCAGGCGGATCGAGAGGATCAGGAATGATCGATCCGCTCGAAACCGCCTTCAAAATTTCTCCAAGTTTGGAGTCGATCGTGATTTTCAGGTAATTTCACACGTGCGCTGCGGTCATCCCTACGCGGCCGGTGTTTCAAAACCAAATGATAGCTTCCAATTGGCCCCATCCTTTACATAGACATTTGTACCGTAAAGCGGGGCGATCTTTTGGCCGTCACATGTGCCGTCGGCAGAACCTTTGAAATTCATAAGGGCGACCGTTGGTGAAAGCATTGTCACATGCGTATCAGCCACATTGGTGCTGTTTATTTTGCATTCGCCGCCTGTCCACATTTTAATCGTGTCGGCTTGAGTTCCGGTGTAATCGCCATAGAGGCCGACGAATGCCAGGTTTTTTGAAGTGATCTCTTCCAGTTTCTTGGCATCACGGGCCTTCCAGGCTTCCCATCCGGCTTTCTCGAGCGCAATGATCGCGTCAGCATTTGGGTCAGGTGCAGGTTTCGCAGCTTCCTCTTTCGACGCCGCAGGCGGAGGCGGAGGCGGCGTGTTTTTGGGCGGATTCTTTGGATCAATGATCATCGTTTCACCATGAAAGACGCCGGCCCATTTGTCGCCGTCACGCGTGTAAAGGCTGACGGCCCGCGTCGGTGAAGGGATCTTTTGTCCGCCGCACTCTCCGTCGAATACGGCTTTATAAACAACGGCATAGTTGTCCGCGTCGATCATGTGCATTTGCGAATCGTCCATTGAAAAAGTTTTTACACTGCATTTCGTTTCACCGACCATTTTCACCATCTCGGCCTTGTTCATCTTTTTTCCGCCCTCGTACATCACGAACTTATCGCCAAGAAAATTCTGGAAGAACGCAGTGTCGCCCTTCATCCAGGCCTCACTCGCCTTTTTATCCATTTCCATCAGCGAATCCTTGGTCGGGGCCGAGGCGACGGGTTTAGCTGCGTTTGCGTTTGAGTTTGCGTTCGAATTCGAATTGGCCGAGTTGCCGGAATTGCCGGAAGGGGCCGTTTCGCAGGCGAGCGTCCAGATAATGCCCGTCAGGACAAGGGCAATGCAAAATATCCGTTTCATATTGTTCACGTCTCCTTTCTTTTACTGGTAAAGCAGTCCCCAGGGTTCGTTGAACCGCATCCGCAACGAGATGCGGACAGCGGCGACCAATACCGTTAGCAAAGACTGTGAGGTGAGTTTCGTGGAACTATTGCACACTTTTCCTGCTTGCACAACCCCAATGCAGGCAAGTGACGCGGGAAAATGCTCAGCTGTAGATCGCGGTCCTGATTTCGCCGTCCGCAGTTACCCATCCGCGGTACATGCCTTCGGAATTAAAAGGAAGCGCAACATTGCCGTTTGCATCGACAGCGATCAGACCGCCTTCCCCTTTTATATCGGTCAGGTGTTCGATCGCTTCGCGGGAGGCGGCCTCAAGCGTGAGGTTCTTGTATTTCATTCGTGCGGCAACGTCGTAAGCAGTAACGCCGATCATAAAGTATTCGCCGTGGCCGGTGCACGAGACGGCGCAGACGTTATCGGCATAATTGCCGGCCCCAATGATGGGTGTATCGCCGACGCGGCCAAATTTCTTGTTGGTCATTCCGCCGGTCGAGGTTGCCGCGGCAAGAAAGCCGTTGCCGTCGCAAGCAACGGCACCTACGGTGCCGATCGGTTTTGAGGTATGCAACAGCACAGTATTGTCGATCACTGATCCTGCTGCGTCCGCAAGGTCCGGTTGTCCGGCAGCGTGGTCAAGTTGGACGATGCAGTCTTCCCGGGCCCTAAGAAGCTGCTCATAGCGGTGTTCGGTGAAAAAATAATCGTCGTCGGCAAGATCCACTCCGGTCTCTCTAGCGAATTCGTTTGCTCCCGGACCGGCAAGAAGGATGTGGTTGGTCCGCTCCATCACGAGACGTGCAAGCCGAACAGGATTCTTTACGTTCTTTACAAATGCCACGGCTCCCGCATCCAACGTGCGGCCGTTCATGATCGCGGCATCGAGCTCATTCTTGCCGTCGTGAGTGAAAACTGCGCCGCGTCCCGCGTTAAAAAGCGGGAAGTCTTCGAGCGAAACGACGGCCGCCTCCACCGCATCCAGGGCCGGCCCGCCGCTCTGCAATATCGCCCAACCGGCCTTCAACGCGTCTTCCAGTCCGCCGCGGTACTCCGCCTCAAGGTCCGCGGTAATAAACGATCTCAAGATCGTTCCCGCTCCGCCATGCACCGCCAATGCGATCTTCGACATAATATTCATTCTATCCCGTTACAAAGAAATGTGTAACTCCTGCCGATCCCGCATTTTGATCGATCTAGTGCGGCGGATACGGGTTACACGACATGATTCTCACGATCGCTAAAGTTTTAACCAGCGCAGCCTCAATGCATTTGCGATGACAGAGACCGAACTGAATGTCATTGCGGCACTAGCTATCATTGGCGAGAGCAGTAGGCCGAGCACGGGAAATAGAATGCCGGCGGCGATCGGCACGCCGACCACATTGTAAACGAACGCGAAAAAGAGGTTCTGCCGGATATTTCGCATCGTACCTAAACTCAAATTTCTTGCTTTCAGAATTCCGTTCAGGTCAGGCCTAAGCAGCGTTATGTCAGCAGACTCGATCGCCACGTCTGTCCCGGTTGCAAATGCGATCCCCACATTGGCCTGTGCAAGTGCCGGTGCGTCATTAACACCGTCTCCCGCCATCGCAACTATCCTGCCTTTTGCCTGCAGTTCCTTTACTTTTGCTGCCTTGTCTTCCGGCATTACTTCGGCAAAAACATGGTCGATGTTTAGGGCGCCGGCAACAGCATCGGCGGTCTGCCTGTTGTCGCCGGTCATCATAATTATTTCGATCTTTTGAGCATGCAGCCGGTCGATCGCCTCCCTGGCTGATGGCTTTATCGCATCGGCAATGCCGATCAAGCCGGCTGTGACCCCATCGACGCTAACATAGACTACCGTCTGCCCTTGAGATTTGAGTCGGCCGCCAATTTCATCATCGGGCGGGGCCGCTTCCGAATCCCTTCTGCCTGCGGCACTCTTCGCAGGGAGTATTTCTGATTGGCGGCCAACCGCGATCTGTTTGCCGTCGATGAAGCCGACGATACCGCGTCCGGTAACTGATTCAAATCCTTCGACCTTCACCGTCACGATCCCGCGATCTTCAGCGGCCCTCGATATCGCAGCGGCCAACGGATGCTCGCTGTGCCGCTCAAGCGAAGCAGCGAACTTTAGTATGGTTTCTTCCGTAAGGCTTGGTTCGCCGCCGATTCCGGTATTGACCGGGATGACCGCCTGAACAGAGGGCTTACCCTCGGTCAGCGTGCCGGTCTTATCGACAATTATTGCATTTACTTTTTCAAGTGCTTCCAGCGCCTCGGCTTTTTTGATAAGGACCCCGTTTTTCGCACCATGGCCGGTGCCAACCATGATCGACATGGGCGTGGCAAGGCCGAGGGCGCAGGGACAGGCGATGATGAGAACTGAAACTGCGGCAACAATTGCATACGCAAACGAACCAAATGCGAGCCAAACGCCAAACGCGACAAGTGCGATAATAATTACCGCCGGAACGAAATAGGCTGAAACAATATCGGCGAGACGTTGGATCGGAGCACGTGAGCGCTGGGCTTCGCCGACCATTTTTACTATTTGCGCAAGCAGCGTTTCGCCGCCGATGCGTTCGGCCTTCATCAGAAAACCGCGATTCGTATTTATTGTCCCGCCTATAACGCTGCTGCCGGGTCTCTTTTCAACCGGTAAGGATTCGCCGGTGACCATTGATTCGTCAATAAAAGTTTCACCGTCGGTGATTACGCCGTCTGTCGGTATTTTTTCATTCGCCCTGACGCGAAGCGTTTGGCCGATCTGAACATGGCGCAGATCGATAGTTTCTTCGCTTCCGTCATCTTTAACGACCGTTGCTGCTTCTGGTGCGAGCCTGAGCAGTTCTTTTATGGCAGAAGAGGTTTGCGAGCGTGCTTTTAACTCCAATACTTGACCGAGCAGCACCAATGTTGTGATCACCGCCGCTGACTCGAAATATCCTGCCACAACGCCGCTATGGGCATCCCGCATTTCGATGGGAAACCATCCGGGAGCAAATAGCGCGGCGAGGCTGAAAATATAGGCAGCGCCGGTTCCGATAGCGATAAGCGTAAACATATTCGGGCTGACATTTCTTATTGAGGCCCATGCACGCAGAAAAAACGGCCAGCCGCCCCACAAGACAACTGGTGTTGCCAATGCAAATTGGATCAAGGCGGACGCACGGCCGGTAGGAAATATGCCGTCAGGCTGGACAAACATTTCTCCCATCGCCAAAACGAAGACGGGCAAAGTCAATACGGCCGAGATCCAAAATCGCCGTCGCATGTCGATGAATTCCGGGTCGGGCCTATCGTCGAGCGTGATCTCTTTCGGCTCAAGTGCCATTCCGCATTTCGGACAGCTTCCAGGGCCGATCTGCACAACCTCCGGGTGCATTGGGCAAGTGTATTCGACATCATGCGGCAAGTCTTCGGCCGGCCCGGGATTGAGAAACTTTTCCGGATCGGCATCAAATTTCTTCTTGCAATGATCGGAACAGAAATAATACTTCTCACCGCTATGATCGGAAACGCCGGCAGCGGTCTCGGGCTGGACCGTCATTCCGCAGACCGGATCAGTGTGCTGTGCGGAAACAGCCGAATGTTCGTGGTTACGGTCATGCCGGCCGGGGTCGACTTCGGTCGCGGCTAGATATTTATTTGGATTGGCCGCGAACCGGTCCTTGCAGCCGGGGTTGCAGAAATAATAGACGGTTCCGTCGTATTCATAACTGGCGGCAGCCGTCGACGGCATGACAAACATCTTGCAGACAGGGTCGATGTGCGGTTCCTCTGTCGGCCCTGGCCGCTTCCTATCTAGCTGAATTGGATTTGACGGTGTCGATCGATCGTGTTTCATATTGGCCTTTACAACCTCTTCTACGATCTTACAACCTATGAGCAGGTGTCAGGTCAAGCTGGATTCGAATTTGGCAAAAGGGCCGTACCCGCACGTTGCCGCTATCCGAATAAATTCACTTTCCGGCGTGACTTTGCGGCACTAGCGACTCCGGCTTGGGTACATACATCCCATGTTACAGCTCAGACAGCGCAAAGTGCGCGAATTTAAGTACGCCGGTAGCCAAGACTTCAGAATACTACCTAACATACGTAACTGTCGGAAAAGATTGAAACCTTTATTTGTTACTTCACCCGAAGCCGTCGCGACGAGGCTTACAAAACAATTGCGGAATCAGGCCGGATGCTATTGCAATTGGTTCCGACTGAAAGATTCGATCAGACGGCAAACGGAGTGGCCGTCGGGCGTCGAGTTCTTCATTTCTTTCCACATTTCCGCCGCCGTTTCGAGGCGTTTCTGCAGACGTTTCAACTCGCGGATCTTTCGTTTGTTTTCCTCAATACGTTTCACGACTATGTCCCGCACCATTGGGCAGGGAGCTTCGTTGTGGGCCGCCTTGTCAAGGATGTCCTCAATCTCAATGAGCTTGAAGCCGAGTTCCTTCGCCGCTGCAATAAACTGTAATCGTTCCTTATCTGACGGCTTATAGATCTTATACCCGTTCGTCAGGTTTCGAGACGGTTTCAACAAACCTATCCTTGTATAGTAACGGACTGTGAATAAAGGTACTTCGGCACGTTTTGCAAGTTGTGCGGCGGTCATTGGCGTCTGCATTGCAACCTCCGGAAGATCATTCGATCGAACATGGATCATAAACAGTTTACAGCCAACTGAGTTTGCTGCTCATCGATCAATGTTCATTTTTCGTTCCAACTGACTATTCGTGGAATTTACCTGCAATTCTTGATCTATTTAAAAAGGAAGCCGTTCACTCGGCTTTCGTTACCTTAACCGAAAAGGCACGTGTCCGATCATGGGCACACGCAAAGCTTGGGGTCCAATGAGGATGGCCCGGCTACCGAAGTGAGTTCCGATGAAGTTCCGCATCTATCTTTTATCAGCAATTCTAGTTGCAGCCGCCGGTTCTGTATTGGGGCAGTCCGGTGCTGCGTTCAGTTTTCGGGCAACGGCATCGGTCGGGTCAGCTCCGGCTGACTCCTCAGGCCGAGCCCTGACGCCCGCCGCAATGCAGATGATCGAGCGCGGAGCATTCCAGAACGTCAATAAGGAACGCAGTCTCGCTGGCCTTCCGATGTTGAAATGGAATGATAAGATAGCAGCGGTTGCACGGATGCATTCTTTCAATATGGCCGAACTCAATTTCTTCAGCCACCGCGGCCTTGACGGATCGATGGTCGATGACAGGGCTGCCAAAATGGCAATGGGGGCGTGGTCAGCGATCGGCGAAAACATTGCGTTTATCAAAGGATTCGACAATCCGGCGGATACCGTAGTCGAGAAATGGCTGGGTTCGGCAGGTCATAAGAAAAACCTTCTCGGCCCGGAATGGACCGAAACCGCTATCGGACTCGCCGTGACCCCCGACGGAAAGTATTATTTCACTCAGGTCTTCATTCGTAATTAATGATCTTATAGCGATCAAAGCCGGGCGGTTCGCTGCCGGTCGTTCGACATTCACCGCACCGGCTTTTATGCTGTTGCGGTGAATTCTTTTACGCTGCCGTCTTTTGCAAAGATCAATCTGAACCTTAGGGTGCTCGGAAAACGCCCCGACGGGTTTCACGAATTGTTTACGGTCTTTCAGACCGTCTCACTTCACGACAGCATTTCCTTTTCCGGCGACGAGCGGCTCACTCTGACCTCTGATCGGGCGTTCATCCCGACGGGAGAAAAGAACCTGATAATTCGGGCGGCAAAACTCCTTCAAAGACGAAGCGGGCTGAAACTCGGTTCAAAAATGCATTTGGTGAAGCGAATTCCTTCACCTGGCGGACTCGGCGGCGGCTCTTCAAATGCAGCTGCGGCGCTTATCGGTTTGTCGAGGCTGTGGGGCTTAAAACTGTCGGCTGCGGAACTTCATGGAATGGCGGCGGAACTTGGTTCGGACGTGCCGTTTTTCCTTTATGGCGGCACCGCCATCGGCACCGGCCGGGGTACCGAGATCGAGCCGGCGGATGATATTCAAAACGGGAAGCTGCTCATAGTGACCCCGAATATCCGAATATCTACGGCGTCGGCATTTGCCGAACTGGGTGCCGAAAGCTTGACAACGGTTGACGCCAATCGTATTCTCATTGTTTGTCGTTTGGAGGCGGAAAGACTTGATTTGAGTCGATCAGTACTTAGAAACGACATTGAAGCGGCGGTTTTTGCCGCTCACCCCGAAATTGAACGCGTTAAAAGAACGCTATTCGAACTCGGGGCCGTCAACGCTCTAATGAGCGGCAGCGGCGCAAGTGTTTTTGCGGTTTTTGAAAAAGAAGAGACACGGCAAACAGCATTAAAAGCCCTTGACAAAGAGGTCAACTGGCGAAAGTTTGTCGTAGCGGCAGTCTCGCGGGCGGAGTTTCGCGGGAAGATGTACAACAAACTTTAGTTTGCCGGACACATTTAAGCCGTTTCCGATATAGTTTCTGAAATTAGCTTTGGGGCGTAGCCAAGTGGTAAGGCACCGGTCTTTGGATCCGGCATTCGTAGGTTCGAATCCTCCCGCCCCAGCCAATTTTGAATATCGGGACGGCTGCCATTGATCAGGGCAGCCTTTTTTGTTTGTACGGCAATCATTAGTTTGTCGCTACGGCAAACCAAGGGTTATTGGACAGTCGGACATCTTTTAAGATGAGCGTAACAGGCAGTATTAAGATTTTTTCGGGTAATGCGCATAGGGCACTTGCGGAGGAGATCTGCGGCCAGCTTCAATGCGATCTCGGCAAGGCAAGCACCGACCGGTTTTCCGATGGGGAATTTAATTTCCAGATCGGAGAGAACGTCCGCGGAGCAGATGTGTTCATCGTTCAGCCGACTTGTCCGCCGACCGACCAAAATTTGATGGAGCTGCTGATCATGATCGACACGTTCGTTCGTGCATCGGCTGAAAGGGTCACGGCGGTCATTCCATATTTTGGCTACGCGCGGTCCGACAAGAAAGATCGGCCCCGAGTGCCGATCGCGGCAAAGCTGGTCTCGAATTTGATAACGACAGCCGGAGCATCACGGATATTAACGATCGACCTGCATGCTTCGCAGATCCAGGGTTTCTTTGATATTCCGGTCGATCATCTTTACGCTGCACCGATAGTCGTTGAATATTTTAGAAATAATCCGATCGAGAACCTGATCGTCGTCGCGCCTGATACCGGCGGGGCCGAACGGGCAAGGGCGTACGCAAAAAGGCTCGACGCCGGCCTCGCGCTTTGCGACAAACGCCGCGAACGAGCAAATGAGGCGGATGTGATGAACATCGTTGGCGATGTTCGCGGAAAGAACTGCCTGATAGTGGATGACATGTGCGACACGGGCGGGACGATCTGCAAGGTTGCAAAGGCGCTGCATGACGCCGGTGCCAACGAGATATTTGCGGTCTTTACGCACGGAGTGCTTTCGGGGTCGGCCCATGGGAAGATCGGAGAATCGCATTTGAAAAAGGTGATCGTAACAAATACGATCCCGCCTCAGGTGAACGGAGACTCGAACGGCAAGATTGAAGTTCTGACTGTCGCCAGGCTGCTGGCATCGGCGATCAAGTCAATTCATGATGAGACAAGTGTTTCGTCGCTATTTATTTAAGTCGAGGTCCGAAAGCGGAAAGTTGGCCGGTAAAGGTTGGCCTTGCTTTCGATCAATAAAGTTATGGCAGATAAAATTACAGTAAAAGCTGAGAAGCGTGAGAACTTCGGAAAGGGTGATTCGCGACGATTGCGCGTGAACGGAAAGATCCCTGTCGTAATATACGGAGGCGGTACCGAAAGTGTTTCCGCGGCGGCGGACCTGAAGGACCTGGCTGCCATCTTGCGTACGGAATCGGGTGTGAACTCGGTTTTTGCGCTCGATATTGCCGGCGAAGGCGTCAACGACGTTATTTTTCAAGACCGCCAGATCCATCCGGTCACCGGACGCATGATCCACGCCGACTTGCGACGGTTTGCAAAGGGCGAAAAGATCGAAATGATGGTTCCCATTCATTTGGAAGGTGAACCGGAAGCACTTAAGGAAGAAGGAGCGGTCCTTAATCAAGCCCTCCGCGAGATCAAAGTGCTTTGCGAGCCGGCAAGGACGCCAGATTCAATCAGCGTTGATATCAGCGGATTGACCGGCGACCATGCGATCCACGTTTCCGATCTTAAGGTGGGAGCGGGAATCGAGATACATGAACTTCCCGAAACGGTTGTCGCTTCGATCTCGGTCGTCAAGGAAGCTGATCTTGAGCCGCAGCTTGAAGAGGGTGCCGAGCCTGAAGTTGTTGGTGAAGATTCACCTGCGGAAGAAGGGGAATAGCCTGACCCGATCCCGCATTCGGGAGATCGCGGGATCGGCATCAAACTGAAGTTTGATGGAAACAACAACGGCTAATTGGCTGATAGTCGGTCTTGGCAACCCGGGGGCCGAATACGAGCGGACGCGGCATAACCTCGGGTTCATGCTTGTAGATCTGCTCGCGGCGGAATACGGCATCCAGGTGAAGCGGGCCGAGTGCCGCTCGCTCGTCGGGCGGGCCGAGATCGAAGGCAGCGTCGCCGAGCTGGTAAAGCCGCAAACGTATATGAATCTGAGCGGCGAAGCGGTCAAATGCCTGCTCAAGAAAGAAGAGAGAAGCCGGGAAAGGCTTATCGTTATTTCGGATGATCTGGCACTTCCGTTTGGCAAGATCAGGATCAGGCCAAATGGATCGCACGGCGGACAGAACGGCCTTAGATCGATGATCGATCAGCTTGGCGGCAACGAATTCATCCGGCTTCGGATCGGAATTCAGCCGGAACATCCGATCGCGAATACGAAGAATTTTGTGCTTGAGCGTTTTTCTAAGGTCGAGGCGGCAAAGACTGAAGATATTTTGAAACTTAGTGCCGACGCCGTTCGAACGGTCATTCGAGACGGGGTTGAACGAGCGATGGCGGAGTTTAATTGATCTGCGAATTGCGATCTGCGAAGGTTGAAAATGAAATCGCCGATAGAGATCGCAAATTGCAAATACGAAAGACCTTCTTGCTTCAATCCGCAAAGGGTCGAGGCTCGAGAGCCAAAAGGAGGAAATCAAATTGGCAAATAGAACATACGAAGTAATGTACATTGTCGATCCGGAGACGCCGGTCGATAGGATCGGAAAGCTGAATGAGGCCGTTGGCCAGTTGATCGAAAAGCAGGGCGGGACAGTCGTCAGACTCGACGATATCGGGATCCGTACGCTTGCTTATCCGATCAAGAAGCGGACTGAAGGGCACTATGTCCTTTTCGAGATCGACGGTTCGGGCCAGGAGATCATGGAACTTGAGCGCCGTATGCGCGTTAACGATATGATCATGCGTTATATCACGGTCCGGATCGATGAAGACCGCAAAAAGGCGGACAAAATGCGGGCAAAGCGTGAAAAACGCTCAGCACAGCGTGCCAAGTTCCGTGAAACGGGCGAAGAGCAGCAGGAAGCAGAACCCGTTGCGGAGGTGCAAGCGTAAGATCGGCATCAACCTGAAGTTTGATGTACGGTTTTCGCAAGAGAGATCATTATGGCTGAAAACGATTTTGAATCAAGAGAAAGAGAGAATTTTGGCGGCGACGAAGGAATGTTTGGCGACAAGGCTCCGCGCCGATACCAGCGAAGGCGTCCGCGCCAGATCGTACCGGATTATGTGGATTGGCGTGATATCGACTTTTTGCGGCAGTTCATACCGGAACGCGGCAAGATAATGCCGCGCCGCATTTCGGGCGTATCCGCAAAAGACCAGCGCCGCATCGCAACCGCCATTAAAAGGGCGCGTTCGATGGCGTTGCTCCCATACGTTTGGGAATAGGCCGAGCGCGGAATTAGAGCGTGCACGAAAAACAAGGACCGGCGGCAAATAAAGCCCCGGTTCATGCCGGCAACTCTCGCGTTCAGCGATGAAAATACCGGGTAAAAAGGAACATAACATCATGGCATCAACAACAGTTCTATTAAGAGAAGACATAGAGACCCTCGGCGGACGAGGTGAGATCGTCAAGGTCAAGGCAGGATATGCCCGCAATTTTCTATTGCCTCAGGGCCTTGCGACATTGGCGACAAAGGGAAATGTCAATCAGATCAAAGGCGAACGTGAAGCGCTTCTGAAAAAAGCGGCGATCGAAAAAGCTACCGCTGACGCACAGAAAGATCAGATGGGCAGTATCCGTCTGGAATTCGAACGCAAGGCCGGTGAGGCTGGTACGCTTTTTGGGTCGGTTACTTCGATGGACGTTGCCGCCGCCCTTCAGGCGAAAGGTTACGAGATCGATCGTCGCCGAATTGTTTTGAAAGACGCGATCAAGGAAACCGGTGAATATACGGTAAAGGTGAAACTCCACCGGGAAGTGACGCTTGAAATTCCAGTGTCCGTTACCGCGGAAGGCGGCGAGGCGGAAGGATCAAAGCCTGAAAAGAAAGCAAGAAAAGCAAAGGCCGAAACCGATGAAGTACCGGCGGCCGAAGTTGTCGAAACGTCGGGAACAGCCGCGGGCGAAGACGCAGAAGCTTAATTGCTTGAATAACTTACGCAAACCGCATCCGCTATGGCGGATGCGGTTTTTCTTGTGCAAAAGTTGTGGAAAAGCTCAAAAATAAATCGCAAAAACCGTTTTGAAACGCTCCGCGATTTAGGGCTATCATTTTATTCTACATTTGAGGTCCGCGAATAATGGCAGCCCTGACAGAAGTAAGACAACGTGAACAGTTTCTTGAACGACCGCTGCCATCGAGCGATGACAGCGAACGCGCGATTCTGGGCGCAATTTTGCTCGACAATTCGCTTCTAACGCAAGCTGTCGAACAACTGAAGCCGGCCGATTTTTACTCGCCGCTCAACCGCCGTATTTTTGGTGCGATGATCGCATTGTTCGAGAGTTCTAAGGTCATCGATCCGATCCTGATCGGCGAGGAGCTGAAAAAAGACGGCGCGATCGAATCGATCGGCGGTGTTTCGACGATCACTAACCTTACTTATGGCTTGCCGCATTTCACCGACTTGACGGGCTATATTGATATAGTCCGCGATAAGGCGATGATGCGGAATCTGATCCGCACCTGTAACCAGATCACAAGCGAAGCGTTGGAGGAAGAGGACGACGGCCGGAATATTCTCGATCATGCCGAACAGATGATCTTCGCTCTCGCCGACCGCCGAGCGGCTGAAGGC
>Ga0138256_10003897_pt1 | contig 15844 bp, 12 predicted proteins | sample KNB2016incub_MG_FD_105486 | JGI IMG/M metagenome (GOLD analysis project Ga0138256, IMG submission 105486) | Active sludge microbial communities from wastewater in Klosterneuburg, Austria - KNB2014incub_MG | ecosystem: Engineered > WWTP > Activated sludge > Unclassified | place: Austria... | reverse complement strand
TGTGCTTACAAAGGCAATCGGTCTTGGCGCCACACTAGCGATAATATATTGATGCAGGTCTTTTGTAGAAATCTGTCCGGGAATAATTTTGCGTTTCATTGGATAATGTTTCGATCAGCAAAATTACAAATTAAGTTGACTTTAAAGTGTGATGAATGTCACTTGTACTTCAAATAGTTACTTGTTTCTACCTTTCTCATCCGGATATAATTCTGGCAATTGATCGCTTTGCCAGTACAATTTTGAATCCACATCAAGTATTGTAAGTGGCCCACCAAAAGCTGCACCGGTATCCACATTCCAAACATTGGCTCTATGCATTGGGGTAGTGATGAAGTAATTTACAGTAGGAGTATGTCCTATATATATTTCGCTGTAAAGTCTGAACCTCTTTGGATAAAAAATATTTTCTCCAGCCATTAATGGATCAAGTGCAAGCGCTGTTTCCCACAATGTCCTGTCCCAACTAAAATTGGTATTATAAAACTCATGTGTTGGACCATGCATAGATGTAAAACCGGCGTGAATAAATAATCGGTCCTGTTGATCTATATGGTAATAAGGCATTTGTTCTAAAAAATCCAAATGACGAAGCTTTTCTCCTTCAGTATGACCGATATAACTGTTGATGGTTTCTCTTCCACCATTAGCCAACCAGATATCTTCCTTTTCTCCATTTCGTAACCATTTTTCTCCCCATACATCATGATTTCCTTTTATAAAAACACAAGCCTGTTTTTGTTTCAACTGGAGCAGGAAGTCAAGTACCTGAGCAGATTGGCTCCATCCATCTACATAATCACCCAGAAAAATGAGTTGATCATCATTTTTTAGTGAAGTTCTTTCCAGGACTTGATTCAGGGCTTTGAGTCCGCCATGGATGTCACCAACAACTAGAGTTCTGGGCATTAATATTTTATTTATATGGATAGAAAAACAATACGCAACACATTTGAGTTCTTTTTTGTTCTTCTGAACATTAAAATCTTTATACATGAATTGGCCAAAGTTTAATAAAATTCTAAATATATTATTGATCGTAATTATAGCCGGGTATATTTTCAATTTTTTTTACAGATTACCAAAATTTGATAGCGGGGAAAAGGCAAAAGATTTTAATGCGACTCTGGCAGATGGAGATTCGTTTGCCCTGTCTCAACTTCGTGGCAGATATGTACTGTTGGATTTCTGGGGATCGTGGTGTGGTCCATGTAGGAAGGAAAGTCCGGAATTGACAGCGCTTTATAAGGAGACAAAAGACAAAACCTATATCAACGCTTCAGGATTTGACATTGTGAGTGTGGCTATAGAAACCAAAAAAGAAAACTGGGACAATGCCAGACAAAAAGATGGACATGTATGGAAATTTCAGATCGGTGAATTTGATAGATTTTCAAGTCCGATAGCAACCTTATATGGTGTACGGGAGATACCTACCAAATATTTTATAAGTCCTGAAGGCTTAATTCTAATGGTAAACCCAACATTTTCAGAAATTAAATCCTATCTTTTGGACAAGGAAGAAAAATAAGTGCCATTTTTGCAGTATGAAACGGGCTTTAGTCTGCCATTTTGACCCATATTGGATAATGGCAAATAAATTGATACATACAATATGTTTAATAAAATAAAAGAATTTATGTCAAATCAGGTAGAAGAAACCTCTCCAAAGAAGGCTAAAAAAGATAAACAATCAGAAAAAGAGATCGCTTTGCAACATGAGTTGGAAACATTGCAGATTGAACTTGAAGAGTCAAAAGACAAATATCTTAGACTTTTTGCAGAATTTGACAATTTCAAAAAAAGAAGTGTTAAGGAGCGTTTTGAACTGATGAAAACCGCTGCTCAGGAAACACTCACTGCTTTATTGCCCGTACTTGATGATTTTGATCGGGCCAAAAAAAGTGCTGAAAGTGGAAATGAAGCCTTCAGCGAAGGGGTCCAGTTGGTATACCAGAAGTTAAATTCCATCCTTGAACATAAGGGTTTGAGAAGTATGGAGTCCACCGGGGTGGATTTTGATCCTGAATGGCACGAAGCTATCACAGACATACCTGCTCCATCAGAAGATATGAAAGGTAAGGTAATAGATACTGTAGAAAAAGGTTATGTGTTGAATGATAAGATCATCAGATATGCCAAGGTTGTAGTAGCAAAATAAAAAGTCTGATTTTACAAATTAAAAACATTGCAACGCGGATTGCATATCGAATATGAAGCGAGATTTTTATGAAATATTAGGTGTCGATAAAGGCGCTGACGAAACGACCATTAAGAAGGCATATCGTAAGGTGGCTATGCAATTTCACCCGGACAGAAACCCTGGAGATAAGGCTGCAGAAGATAAATTTAAAGAAGCTGCGGAAGCATACGAAGTACTCAGTGACGCGAATAAAAAAGCCAGATATGACCGATATGGTCACGCGGGAATTGAGAATATGGGTGGTGGCCATTCAGGTGGAGGTATGAATATGGAAGATATCTTCTCTCACTTTGGTGATATCTTCGGAGATGGCGGTGGGAGTCCTTTTGAAAGTTTTTTTGGAGGTAGTCAGGGCGGATCAAGGAGAAGCGCATCGGGTCAAAAAGGCTCAAATCTTCGTATCAAAGTATCTCTGACACTTGAAGAAATAGAAGCCGGGGTAACTAAAAAGATAAAGGTCAAAAAACAGGTCACCTGCAAAACCTGCAGCGGCTCAGGAGCAAAGGACAGAAATAGTGTTTCTGTTTGTAATACCTGTCAGGGTTCAGGATATGTCCGACAGGTTAAAAACACTTTTCTGGGTCAGATGCAAACCACGGTGGTTTGCCCCAAATGTAATGGTGCAGGAAAAACAGTGACAGCTCCGTGTACTACTTGTCGTGGAGATGGTCGTACCATGGACGAAGAACTGATTGAAATAGAAATCCCGGCTGGTGTTCAGGAAGGGATGCAATTGTCTATGAGAGGCAAAGGCAATGTCGGTCAGAGTGGTGGTCCTGCAGGTGATTTGCTCATTAATATAGAAGAAAAACCACACGAACAGTTTAGTCGTGACGGTATGAATGTGATTTATGATCTCTTCCTGAATTTTGCGGATGCTGCACTTGGTACAAACGCAGAAGTCCCAACCCTATCCGGCAATGTAAAAGTTAAGATACCACCGGGAACTCAGGCAGGAAAAATATTCCGTCTCAAAGGGAAGGGTCTACCTTCTTTGCAGCAATATGGCAAAGGCGATCAACTCATTAATGTCAATGTATGGACACCACGTACCTTGAACGCAGAAGAAACCCAGATGCTTGAAAAAATGCGCGGAATGGCCAACTTTAATCCAAAACCCAATAGCGGTGAAAAGGGATTTTTTGAGCGCATGAAGGAATATTTTAACTAAACAGGTATATACAACCGGATTTTGGCGAGAAAGAAAAAATCAATATCTGATCTGCTTATCACAGGTATAGCAGACAAAGGAAAAGCTGTAGGACGCACAGAAGATGGTCAGGTGATCTTTGTAGATGGAGCTGTGCCGGGAGATGTAGCAGATGTTCTCGTAATTCGGAAGAAAAAATCACTGAGCGAGGCTGTTGTCACCCGATTTGTAAAATACTCAGAAGATCGGGTAGAAGCTCCTTGCCGTCATTTCGGTGTATGTGGAGGGTGTAAATGGCAACATGTGGATTATAGTGCTCAGCTCAGACATAAATTTCAAACCGTAAAAGACAGTATCAAACGCATTGCCAAATTAAATCCGGACCTGGTTTTGCCTATAATCGGTTGCGATCAGAATTTTGCATACCGCAACAAACTTGAATACAGCTTCTCCAATAAAAGATGGATTACACAGGAAGAAGCTGCCGGCGATACTGTGATTGAACAGCCTGGTGCTCTGGGTTTCCACAGGCCAGGTTCATTTGACAAAATCGTCGATATAGAACAGTGTTTATTGCAAGATGATTTTTCAAATGAAATCAGAAATTTTGTTCGATCTTTTGCCCACAAAAACTCCTTTACTTTTTATGATACCAGAGCCCAAAAGGGTTTTTTACGTAATATGATTGTCAGGAATTCTACTCAAAACGAGTGGATGGTAATCATGATTTTCGGTCATCATGACGATGAAAAAATTCCATTTATGATGACAGCCATATTGGAAAAATTCCCGCAAATAACATCGCTGAATTATGTCATAAACGTCAAGGTGAATGATACTATTTTTGACAGGGAAGTGAAGGTTTGGTCAGGGCAGCCATATATCGTTGAAAAACTTCATGATGTAAAATATCAGATCGGACCCAAGTCATTTTTTCAGACCAATCCCAGACAAGCTTTAAGGCTTTTTAATATAGCCGTGGGTTTTGCAGAACTGAAAGTATCGGACAACGTATATGATCTGTATACTGGCTTGGGTAGTATAGCATTGTATATTTCCGGTAAAGTAAAAAATGTCACCGGAATAGAGGAAATACCCGAAGCCATAGCGGATGCAAATATCAATAAAGCGTTTAATGGCATATCCAATGCGGCCTTTTATGCAGGAGATGTACGTGATATTTTGAATGATGACTTTGTCAAACTTCATGGTAAACCTGATGTCGTCATTACGGACCCACCGCGCGCAGGTATGCATGAAGATGTCATAAAAACCTTGCTCGTCCTGGAAGCCCCGGCAATAGTATATATCAGTTGTAACCCTGCCACACAAGCTCGGGATCTAGCATTGTTAAATGAAAAATATGAGACTTTGGCCATACAGCCTGTCGATATGTTTCCACACACGCATCACATAGAGAGCGTAGCAAAATTAAAACTCCGAAAATAGCCTTATGCCTACCGCAGATCAGTTTTTAGCCCTTCAGCTTCAGTTGCAGCCTTACAAGAAGATCCTTGCTCAAGCCGCGGATGTTATTCTGGACGAAAATGTATCCAAATATCCCATTTTTATCATCCATCAACAGGAGTTAAATATGGGTGTATCGCTGATAGATGCCGGTGATAAATTGAAGTGGTCGGTCAATGCATCTACTCTCGAAGAATTTGTCACAAAAGAGCTCATTTTTATGGAGAAAGCACAGGATTTTATATCTACCTACAAAGATCCTGAAGAACACTTATGCCTTTTTGTACTAAGTGAACTTGGAGCCCAGTTTATTTTTATACCCAGGTAAGAAAGTTATCATCCAAATTCCTTAAGAAATGATGTGGAGTTTTAAACTATTTTGTTGTCCGTAATTCATCCTATTGATTATACCGACGAGAATTATTTATTCATATAATTCTGTCGCCATTATACTCAAAATGAATACATTGGTAAATGAAATTTTCGCAAACCAATTTATTTTGAGTATAAAAGAAGTTAAAAAACGAAAAACGAAAACAACATAAATGCTGACTTTGCGTTTCTTAACATAACAGTTTCCCTCTTAGACCTGATGTATTAGTAAAATTTTACATACATTTGCGGTTTGAATATAATTTCATAATTTATCACCATAATTCTTTGTATCTTATGATATTCAGGAAATCTACATTTAATACTGCATTTTATATTTTTTTTATAGTCTTGCTTCAATATCAGGTTAAGGCACAACCGGAGTTATTGGTCATCAATATATCCAATGGTATGGGTGTAAAAGGTTCAAAAGTGTGTCTGGATGTTACCATGGAAAATTTTGAAAATCTCACGTCCATACAGATGAATATGTCCTACGATGCTACACTTGTATTACCGGAATGTCCTGCTACCTTTGTTCATCCTGCATTACAAATTAATAGTTTGACAGAATTTAGTTGTAATAATAAAGATAAAGGGTATATTTTTTATCTTTGGGGAGGGGACAAAACTTCAATTCCGGATGGGGAGGTAATCTTTACCATATGTTTTGATATTATCGGTGAAGCAGGAAATAAAACGCCTGTTTTTTTTAATGGACAGATAATTGATAATGGAATAGAAATCTGTGGTGAAGATTCGAATGGAAGTACAATCTGCACGGAAGAGATCATATCCAATCCAGGGACAATTATGATCACATCCAATACTCTTCAGGCATATTACCACAAATGTGATGCCGATTCAGATAATATTCCTAATGGAGGTTCACTTACTTTTTATGGTACCGGTGGATTGCCTCCCTATTCATATACAGTAATGCCCGGAGGATATACAGGTACATTGTCAGTGGATGGGGAACGATTTACTATAAATAATATCCCTACGGGAATATATACATTGGTAATCACAGACGCAAATGCCCTATCAAGTACTGTCACTCCAATCTCCATCAGTGACAATATTGCGATCACGATAGATTCATTTGCAATTAGAAACCCAACCTGTGCTGACAGAAGTAACGGGTATATAAATATTAAAGGAGTCAGTGGTGGGATTAGCCCTTACCAGTTTAAATGGTCAAATTTTATAAGCGGTATACAACTTGATTCTATAGGAGGACTTTCATCAAATACTTATTCAGTTACTATTTCCGATTTTAATGGTTGTGAAAAGATAGTAAGCCATACTTTAAGCGTTGATACACTCAGAATGAATCTTCAAATTACAAGAGACGCATCCTGTACCCAGATAAAAGACGGAAGTGCCGTCATCACCGCAGTAGGTGGTACTCCATGGACTATAGGACGGCCTTATGAATTTTCTCTAAATGGCAACAATTGGATTAGATTTACACCACCACATACTATTAACAATCTGGGTTCCGGTAATTTTACTTTGACTGTAAAAGACTCCATATTCTGTGATACTGACGTAACAGTATATAATATGCCATTCAACAGAACCGTGGAAATGTCCCTGGATATCACTGATGCCAAATGTAACGGATCTGATGATGGACAGATAGAGATTACTGCGTCACCGTATTCAGTTGATTATACTTTTTTACCTCTGATCAATTTTCCCAATCTTGGTATTATCAAAACAGACACTTTTAAAGTGGCAGGCATTCCAGCAGGGAATTACGCTTATCGGGTACTGGATGCAGCAGGATGTAAAGATACTTTATTTTTTACCATCAATGAACCCGACTCACTGAAGATAAATCCAACGATAGTACAACCCGATTGTGCCACTACAGGTTCAATAACATTAAATCCTACTGGTGGTACGGGAATTTATACCTACAAGTGGGATCCTGTTCAGGCTGGAAATCCTAATGTTTTGACAGGGCTGAATGGTGGAACTTATACCGTTACTGTCACTGATGACAATGATTGTACAGCTACATTTACCCAATTACTAAACCAGCAAGGTTCATTAAATATAACCCCGGAAGTCATCAAACAAATCAGTTGTGCTGGAGCAAATGATGCTACACTAAGAGTAGATATATTAAGTGGTAATGGTCCGTTTGATATTATATGGAGGGATACCAATGGGGTTCAGGTTGGGAATAGCCAAACTATTTTGAATGTACGTCCGGGTACCTACTCGGTACAGGTGACAGATAATACGCTATGTTCCAATACCAGGCAAATTACCATTGATGAACCCTTGCCTATAACTTTTACATCAATAGTGTCAAACGCGCCATGCTTTGATACCAATGGGCAGGCTATCATAAATATATTTGGTGGCTCTACAGGATATACGTTTGAATGGGTGGTCAAAGGTAGCTCTACAATCATAGATACAGGCAATACTCTCAATTCAAAAGCGGGCGAATATGTAGTGACGGTCATTAACCAATTTAATTGCAAAAAAGATACCAATCTTGTTATAACTGAACCAGCCAAAATTACCTTTCCTGTTCCTCAAACGAGAAATGTAACCTGTTTAGGTCTTTCCACTGGTCAGGCAGTAATTTTGAATGCTCCTGGGGGATTGACCTATAATTGGTCTTCCGGTTCCATTGGACCATTTGCAATCAATTATGCTGCTGGTCCCGGATGGGTTTTTGCTACAGAAGGAACCTGTAAATCTGATACCGTTTTTTTTACTGTTGGCACATTTCCAGCACTATCCATAGATAATGTTAAAACCATAATCTCCAACCCAACTTGCTTTGGTGAAAACAATGGAGCAGTCACCATTGAGGCACAAGGAGGAACAGGACTTGGTTATACTTATGTCTGGGCAAATGGAGTTACAGGAGCTACACTTAACAATATTCAGGCTGATGCATATATAGTTACCATTGGGGATAGCAATAATTGTACACAAGTGGATACATTTTTTCTGACACAACCGGACAAACTGGAAGCCAGTATCGATAGAATAAAAACAGTGGAGTTGGATTGCAATAATCAGGATGCAGGGAAAGTAGGATTTTTCACCAGTGGTGGTAATCCGGGAAAAAAAACATTTACCTGGCAATCAGGAGTCATAGTGGATGGTGACGTGGCAGTAGGACTGTCACCTGGTACGTATTGTGCTACTATTTCTGATAATTTCGGATGTAAAGATACAGCTTGCTATACCCTGACTGCCCCAGCTGCTTTGCGTGGTGAATTGAATACACCAGATGAACCTTTGTGTAATGGAGGGACCACGTGTATTTCTGTAAAATTTGTTACCGGAGGTACTGGCAATAAGTATACTTTCCAGATCAACAATGGTACAAGATATCACAGAGACTCATGTGTCACTGTATTTGCAGGTCAATATTTTATCAATCTGATTGATTCAGCAGGATGCTCCATTGATACAATCATTACTATCGGACAGCCGGGAGCGATTTCTGTGGATCTTGGTCCGGATAGAGAGATACAATTGGGACTTCCATCACCTGTCATTAATGTGTCCATTGATTCACCGGTGGGACTTGATACACTGGTGTGGACTCCATTTACATCCATAAATTGTTTAACCACTGATTGTGTTACTGTGGAAATAAATCCTGCAGAAACGACAACTTACTTACTCACAGTCACGGATCGTAATGGGTGTACAGGTACAGATGACATCACGATCGAAGTTAAAGATGTCAGGAATGTTTACTTTGCCAATATTTTTACGCCAAACAGGGATGGAAACAACGATTATTTTCAAGCGGTGACTGGCCCCGGAGTAGAAAAAATACTTTCTTTTGCCATATTTGACAGATGGGGCAACAGGGTGTTTGAAAAAGCAGACTTTTTGCCTGATCCTGCGGGAACAGATGGATGGGATGGTACTTTTGATGGCCGCAGACTGGATCCCGGTGTGTATGTCTACTACGCAAAAGCACTGTTTATTGACGGTAAAGAAATAGAATATTCAGGTTCTGTGACCTTGGCTGATAAAGTAAAGAATTAGATCGTTTTACAAAATCACAGGTCTAATAGCCAATGGTTTTTTTTTAGATAAGGGTAGAATTAAAATTTCTTCATAATGCTTGATTTTTAAGCTATTAAATATCTTTCATATTTGTTTTGTGGTAAAAAATTGCTATCTTTGCAGCCCGAATAAAAACGGGTAGTGTTAATTTTATGAGCGAAAATAAAGATCCAAAAAAGAATGATTACGGTGCAGATAATATTCAGGCACTTGAAGGACTGGAGGCAGTAAGAAAAAGACCTGGAATGTACATCGGAAGTACCGATGAAAAAGGATTGCATCACCTTGTCTGGGAAGTGATTGACAATTCTATAGACGAGCATCTTGCTGGTCATTGTACACATATTGATACCATCATTCATAAGGACAATTCTGTTACGGTTATTGACAATGGAAGGGGTATTCCTACCGGCATGCACGAGAAACTTCAGAAATCTGCGCTTGAGGTGGTTATGACAGTTCTTCATGCCGGAGGAAAATTTGATAAAGATACTTATAAGGTTTCCGGAGGTCTTCACGGTGTAGGAGTATCGTGTGTAAATGCACTATCAGAATATGTTCGCGTAGAAGTTCACAGAGATGGTAAATATTTTGAGCAGGAATATAGCAAAGGTATACCTCTTGGACCTGTAAAAACGTTGGGCGATTCTGATAAAAAGGGAACCAAAGTTACCTTCAGACCAGACGGCACCATCTTTGAAACATTGGAATACAGTTTTAAGACACTGGCAGGCAGAATCAGAGAATTGTCATACCTGAACAAAGGTCTTTTTCTTTCTCTCACAGACGAAAGAGAAGTTGAAGAAGATGGTTCATTCAAAAGAACGGACTTTTATTCTGAAGGTGGACTTAGAGAATTTGTTAAATATCTGGACGAAACCAGACCACCGCTTATTGAAGAACCTATCTATGTAGTAGGCAAAGAAGATAACGTGGAGGTGGAAGTCGCTATGCAATACAATACCGGGTATCAGGAGAATATATTTTCTTATGTAAATAATATCAATACGCGAGATGGTGGAACCCACGTAGCAGGTTTCAGAAGAGCGATCACCAGACTTTTTAAGCAGTATGGGGATGATAACGGCATGTTTAGCAAGCTGAAAATAGAGATTTCCGGAGAAGACTTTAAAGAAGGTCTGACGGCTATAGTTTCAGTAAAAGTACCGGAGCCACAGTTTAAAGGCCAGACCAAAGGAGAGTTGGGTAATTCGGAAGTTACAGGTATAGTATCCAGATGTGTAGGAGATGTGCTCAAAGCATATCTGGAAGAAAATCCAATGATGGCCAGGAGAATCATCGACAAAGTAATCCTTGCGGCGACTGCTAGACATGCTGCCAGAAAAGCCAGAGAAATGGTACAACGTAAAAATGTACTAACGGGAAGTGGCTTGCCAGGAAAATTGTCAGATTGCAGTTCAAAAGACCCTATTGAGTCAGAGATATTTTTGGTGGAAGGGGATTCAGCAGGTGGTACGGCAAAACAAGGGAGAGATAGAAATTTTCAGGCTATTCTACCGCTCAGGGGTAAAATTCTCAATGTGGAAAAGGCCATGGAGTATCGTATCTATGAAAATGAGGAAATCAAAAATATGTTTACAGCACTTGGCGTAAGCATAGAAGAAAAAGATGGCGAAAAAATATTGAATATCGAAAAACTCAGGTATCACAAGATAGTTATCATGTGTGACGCGGATGTGGACGGTAGCCACATATCTACATTGATTATGACTTTCTTTTTCAGGTATATGAAACCGCTGATCGAAAATGGACACATTTATATAGCTGCTCCACCACTCTATCAGGTAAGAAAAGGTAAAAACTTTATTTATTGCTGGAATGATGAAGAGCGAAAAACAGCTATTGAAAATTATTCCAACGGTAAAGAAGATAACAGCATAAAGACCCAGCGTTATAAAGGTCTTGGAGAAATGAATGCTGAGCAGCTCTGGGAGACCACGATGGATCCGAACAACCGAATGTTAAGACAGATTACCATCTATGATGCCATGGAAGCGGATAGGATTTTTAGTATGCTGATGGGCGACGAAGTACCACCAAGACGTCAGTTTATAGAAGAAAATGCCAAATACGCTAATATTGATGCCTGATCTTTCATTGAACTTAGGTGAACAATGGATGTTATGTATATAGAATAATCCTTAACTACCATGATAAAAATAGGTTTTGGAAATAGGGTAAAACCCAAGTCTTTTGGTTTCGTTCCCAGGTATTATGACCCTGCCAAAGAAGAATTGGAAGAAAGAATCAAAAAATATAAGCCCACTGAAGATACATCCGATAATGTGGAAAACATGAAAAATCGGATTAAATCAGGGCTGCGTTTGAAGCATTACGGAGACCCGGGAGTTAGATCATCTGCTGTCCGTCAGTCCAATATCAGACTTCTTTATATCATATGTGTTCTTGGACTGGCTGCTTATGTATTGATGAGCTCCAATAAGATTATTGCATTGATAGAAGCTTTTTCCAAGTAAAGGTTCTCACCATTATGCCTGATATCATCCAGTTACTTCCTGACAGTATTGCCAATCAGATAGCCGCAGGGGAAGTAATCCAGCGACCGGCGTCAGTAATCAAAGAATTGTTGGAAAATGCTTTGGATGCCGGCGGGCAAAACATTAAGCTCATTATAAAGGATGCGGGCAAAACAAGCATTCAGGTCATTGACGATGGAAAGGGGATGTCAGAGACGGATGCCAGAATGGCATTTGAGCGGCACGCCACTTCCAAAATAAGATCAGCGAATGACCTTTTTTGTATAAAAAGCATGGGATTCAGAGGAGAAGCGCTTGCCTCTATAGCTGCTATTGCTCATGTAGAAATGATAACCAGACAGGAAACTGAAGAAGTAGCGAACAGAATTTATATTGAAGGATCTCATGTGGTAAAACAAGAAAAAGTGCAGGCTATGCCGGGTACTTCCATTACCGTAAAAAATCTTTTTTATAACGTCCCTGCCAGACGTAAATTTTTAAAATCAGACCCCGCAGAACTTAAACATATCATGGATGAGTTTCATAGGGTAGTTTTGGCCAATCCTGAGATTTACTTTACATTTCATCACAATGGGAATGAAGTATATCATTTGCCAAAAGCAAACCTGAAGCAGCGGATTGTAGGTGTTTTAGGAAAAAATATAAATGACAAGCTTGTACCAGTCAACGAAGAAACAGAAGTGGTCTTATTTTCCGGTTTTATAGGAAAACCTGAAGCAGCAAGAAAATCACAGGGTGATCAGTATATATTTGTAAATAAACGGTTTATTAAGAGCAATTATCTGAATCATGCTATACGGGTGGCGTATGACGAATTAATAACCAAAGACCTTTTTCCGACCTATTTTCTTTTTCTCGAAATAGATCCAGCCAATATAGATATAAATGTACATCCCACCAAAACAGAAATCAAGTTTGAAGACGAAAGACTGATTTATAATTATATCAGAGTAACATTAAAACACAGCTTGGGACAATATAGTCTTACACCCATGCTTGATTTTAGTATTGACCATAACTTTGCTTACAAGTTTTCAGGGGAGCCGGCATTGGTACCATCTTCCCTAGAAAACAAGTATAGAAAAGAAACATATCCTCTTGAAAATGAAGCACGATTTCTACCTGAAAGAGCAAATACAAAAGGCTGGGAACAGATCTATCAGGGACTACAACAAGTGAACCGGCCCGACCATATTATACCGGAAGAGGTCAGAACCATGGAAAGCGAGGCTTTTCAAATGAGTACGGATGAATCTCAACCACTAAAAGCAGTAAGTGCAAAAGAACCTTATCAACTGCACAATATGTATATCATTCATCAGATCAAATCCGGAATGATGATCATTGATCAGAGTGCAGCCCATGAGCGAATTTTATATGAGCAGTATCTTGAAATATTGCAGAATGGTGAATTCGCTTCACAAAAGGAATTATTTCCCAGAACAGTAGAACTCGACCCATCGAAATCAAGTATTTTAAAAAATATTTTGCCAAAGGTAAATGCGCTTGGATTTGAAATTGAAGAGTTCGGACACCATACTTTTATCATACACGGGACACCTTCAGGTCTGGACAATGGAGCTGACATTGAAGGTATTGTAGAACAACTTATCTCGCAATATGTTAATAATCTCGAGTTTGAATTGGGGATAGAAGAAAATCTGGCGAGGTCTATGGCGGTTTCGTCCGGAGTAAAAAGAGGAAAAAAACTTGAGAGAGCAGAAATGATGGCACTGATTGACTTATTGTTTGCATGCAAAATGCCATATAAAAGTCCCTCAGGTAAGAATTGTTTCATTATGTACGAACTTGATGAGATTGTAAAACGTTTTAATCAGCAATAAAGCCGGAGTATTATGCTCAGAATGACAGAAGTAGTAAAAAATTTATTAATTATAAATGTAATTGTATTTTTTGCTGTGTGGTTTTTAATCCCTATTCCGGGCATCGAAAGGTATTTTATATTAAGCAGGCCGGATCATGCTGGATTTGAACCCGTTCAGTTGATCACACATATGTTTATGCATGCCAATTTTGAGCATTTATTTTTTAATTTGTTTGGTTTGTATATGTTTGGACCATATGTGGAATCCAGTTTGGGTCCCAAAAGATTTCTTATTTTATATCTTGTGGCTGGATTTGTTGCTTCTTTTTTACAACTTCTTATTGCTCCCAATCCAATTTTAGGAGCTTCGGGGGCAATATTCGGTGTGACTACTGCATTTGCTACTATGTTTCCTAATGTTCAACTTATGCTTTTGTTTCCACCGATCCCTGTAAAGGCAAAATATATGGCCATGTTTTTTATTGGCTTGGGTTTGTTTAGTGGATTTTCAGGTTTTCAACCTGGAATTGCTCATTTTGCTCACGTTGGAGGAGCCATTTGTGGGTTTTTAATGATACAATATTGGAAAATGGCTAATTTGCGTTAATTTTATATATAATTATGTTCAGGTCAATAGCACAAGACGTAAAATCATCTTTTGATTATGGTAATATGGTTGTGAAACTCATTATCATCAATGTTGTCGTATTTATGTTGACGGCACTTTTAAATGCTTTTTTGCCTTCTTTTTATCAAAGTAATATATTGCCATATCTCGCTTTGCCTGGCGATTTGATGACCTTATTGTATAGACCATGGACACTGATTACACATATGTTTCTGCACAGTGGGTTTTGGCATCTTGCATGGAATATGCTCACATTTTACTGGTTTGGAACGATCGCCGGTGATTTATTAGGAGACAGGAAAATATTGCCTGTTTATATTTTAGGTGGTCTGATCGGAGGCTTTGCTTATATATTATCTTTTGCTCTTTTACCTAATATTGGTTCTTTTGCACTTGGGGCGTCAGCAGCAGTATTGGCTATAGTCTTTACTGCGGTTGCTACTGCTCCGGATTATAATGTGCAGCTGATTTTATTAGGAAATGTGCGTATCAAATTTATTGGTCTGTTTATATTGTTTTTTGACATTATAGGTATAAACGCTACAGTCAACTCCGGGGGTCACATAGCACATCTAGGTGGGACATTATTTGGCTTTTTGTTTGTGTATTTGTTACGGTCAGGTACTGATTTGTCTGTATATTTTAATAATTTTATTGAGATTCTATCCTTCAAAAGAAAAAAACAACCTGTAAAAAGAGGTAATCTAAAAGTTGCTCACAGGTCAGAATTGATAGAAAAAAAATCTTCGCATGCAAGGATGCGACCGAATAATATATCTTCCAGAGTGGACGAAATTCTTGATAAAATAAAACAGAAAGGATACGATAGCCTTACTGATGAAGAAAAAGAAATATTGTATCAGGCCAGTAAAACGTAAGTGAGTGAAATTTATCGACAGGAGTATAATGATAATCAATTTGGGCGTGGTCCTGGCAACTTTTCTTGCCTATCTTGCTCCTAATGTAGATCCTGAACTGACTTGGACCATTTCTTTTTTCGGACTCTTTTACCCTGTTTTACTCCTGTTAAACATCTGCTTTATTTTTTTCTGGCTGTTCAGGAAAATGAAATACATGTTACCATCTATAGTTTGCATATTACTGGGATGGAGTCAAATGAAAAGCTTTATTTCATTCAGTAGTCAGCAGATCGAGACTAAAGGAGAAACTATTTCTTTAATGACCTACAATATTAGCAATGCTTCCTTTGGGTATGACAAAAAAAAGAAGAACAGGGATGCCAAAAAAGAAGCATTTATGGAATTCCTTGAGCAATACAAAGAGACAGATATTTTTTGTATTCAGGAGGTAGGAGATTATGCGTATGATATTTTAAAAAAGACCTTTCCGGAACATTTTTTATATTATAAAGAAAAAGGGGCAGTCATACTATCCAGATATCCATTTATAAAAAAAGGGGAGATCGATTTTGGTACGATCACCAACTCCTGTTTGTGGGCTGATATAAAGTTAAAATTTGATACCATACGGGTATATAGTTTTCATCTTCAATCCAATCAAATCAGTCGAGATGCCGAAAAACTGGCACACCAAACAGAGCTGGATCAGAAACAGGCATGGTATGATATAAAAGGAATGCTTCGTAAATTTAGAAATA
>Ga0138256_10003896_pt1 | contig 15849 bp, 15 predicted proteins | sample KNB2016incub_MG_FD_105486 | JGI IMG/M metagenome (GOLD analysis project Ga0138256, IMG submission 105486) | Active sludge microbial communities from wastewater in Klosterneuburg, Austria - KNB2014incub_MG | ecosystem: Engineered > WWTP > Activated sludge > Unclassified | place: Austria... | reverse complement strand
GCTATGGACGCTACTGTACCTCTGCTCTGGCAATTGCTTATAATAGGAACTGGATTTAATACATTTGAAAAATCAATTCCTGCACTATCACCAAATATCCAAATGCTGTTTCTGTCTTGTGCTGTTGCATTATTATAAAAAAGTAAACTTAAAAACAACAGCAAGTTTTTTAGATGTGTTTTCATTTTAAAATTATTAGCTTGGTTGATTTTTCTTCTGTTTCTGTAACAGCCTTTACCTGATATACACCCTGCGCCAAATTTATTAAAGACAGAGATAGTGGAATTCTAAAACAAACAAGTTAGCTTTTTCATGACATTTATAATTTTAGTTTGAAGTATAATTCAAAGCAAATATAGTTATAAAATAATATATTCAAAATATTTTTATAACCTTATTGAGAAGCCTTAAAACAATCCTAATATGGGGGTGCGTTGTGCAAAATTTGTTTATTCCAAATACATCACCTTCTTTACAGCCCTGATAATACGTTCTGGGTTTGGAAGGTAGGCATCAATTAGTGTAGGTGCATAAGGCAATGGTACATCGCCACCTGTTACACGCAGTACCGGTGCATCAAGATAGTCAAACGCTTCGCGTTGTACTTTAAAAGCTACTTCTGTTGCAATATTTGCCAGCGGCCACGACTCTTCAACTATTACCATACGGTTGGTTTTTTTCACAGACGCTATTACGGTGGCATAGTCAATAGGCCTTACAGTACGCAGATCAATAATTTCTACATCTATATTTTCTTTGGCTAGCTCTTCTGCAGCCTTATATGCAGTCTTTATAATTTTTCCGAACGACACAATGGTTACATCATTGCCGGCACGTTTGATGTCGGCAACACCAATAGGCATCAGGTATTCGCCTTCGGGTACTTCGCCTTTGTCGCCATACATCTGTTCGCTCTCCATAAAAATCACAGGGTCGTCATCACGTATTGCGGCTTTCAGCAGTCCTTTGGCATCTTTAGGATTTGAAGGAACAATAACTTTTAAACCGGGGCAGTTGGCATACCAGTTTTCAAATGCCTGTGAATGTTGTGAACTGAGCATACCTGCAGAAGCTGTAGGCCCACGAAAAACAATAGGCACACCATATTGTCCGCCACTCATGCTTTTCATTTTAGCTGCTGCGTTGATGACCTGATCTATGGCTACGAGAGAAAAATTAAACGTCATAAACTCTATAACAGGACGCAATCCATTCATGGCAGCACCAACGCCTATGCCGGCAAAACCCAATTCTGCAATAGGTGTGTCAATTACACGTTTGGCACCAAACTCATCCAACATGCCTTGCGAAACTTTATACGCCCCATTGTATTGTGCTACCTCCTCGCCCATTAAAAAAACATTAGGGTCCCTGCGCATTTCTTCGCTTAAGGCTTCTCGCAGGGCTTCTCTGAATTGTATTTCGCGCATAATGTGATGTTATCTTTTACAAAAGTAAGCAATTACTTTTTGTCTGTAAAAATGTCTGAACTATTAGAAATATTAAGATGTACTCACCTGACTGAATCGCATCATCAGCTCCTCTGCTTTTGAAACCATGTCTGGCGATCCTATAAACAATGGTGTTCGCTGATGCAAAGATGTTGGTTGAATGTCGAGTATGCGGTTAAATCCGTCAGAGGCTTTGCCTCCGGCCTGCTCTACAATAAATGCCAATGGATTACATTCATAAAGTAATCTTAGCTTTCCTTTTGGTGATTTGGCTGTTGCGGGATAAATATAAATGCCACCTTTTAAAAGATTACGGTGAAAATCGGCAACTAACGATCCTATATATCTTGATGAATAAGGGCGTTTGGATTTTTCATCTTCCTCCTGACAGAATTTAATAAACTTCTTTACACCCTCAGGAAAATGTGCATAGTTACCTTCGTTTACAGAATAAATAAATCCCTGCTTAGGTATTTTCATATCGGGATGCGAAAGACAAAATTCACCGATAGAAGGATCTAATGTAAATCCATTTACGCCTTTACCGGTGGTATAAACCATCATGGTAGATGAGCCATAAATAACATAACCGGCCGCTACCTGTTCAGTCCCTTTTTGCATAAAGTCAGAAAGGTTACTGGGGCCTGAAAGCGTTGTTCTTCTGTATATAGAAAAGATTGTTCCTATAGAAACATTGACATCAATATTAGATGAGCCGTCCAAAGGATCCATTGCAACCACATATTTTGCATTTTTAGAAATTTCGGAATTGATGGGAACCATTTCTTCGTTTTCTTCGCTGGCAACAGCACAGGTTTCACCACCGCTGCTCAATGCAGATATAAATTGTTCGTTGGCATAAACATCCAACTTTTTTACTTCTTCGCCTTGCACATTGGTATTACCATAATCGCCAAGAATATCTACCAAGCCTGCCTTATTCACTTCGCGATTAACCATTTTGGCAGCAATGCCAATGTCTCGCAGTAATCGTGACAACTCTCCTTTGGCATAAGGAAAATCCGCTTGTCTCTCAATGATAAATTGCCCTAATGTGATAACCCGTTTTGGTGTGTACATGTATGTTACAATGTTTAGGTTACAAAAATAAGCAAAAAGGCTACATGCCGACTGCCTAAGTATTCCGGAATTGAGAATTGCTGTGTGCTTGTTGGATGGATATTGTATTTTGCAATGATGTCTATATAGAACGATAGAGAATCACGTAAATTTTTGAGTTAGATGAAATGAACAACTACATTCACATGCAAGAATATTTTTGATTAGAATATATTTACAATAATTTGGCATCCAATAAATGAACAGTCTGCCGGAAAATTATTTAGTTTTACATCGTGTAAATTAAACAACCATGAAAAATCTATTCTTATTACTTTGCCTGTCCACTTTTGCTGCGAAAGGACAAATCACACCCCCATACTTTAACGACTTTGAAAATGGTGCACAAGGCTGGTTTGATAGCACCTACAGTGGAAGTTCGTGGGAGCTTGGAACACCAAACTTCGGATTAACTACAGGCGCTCATTCCGGCAGCAATGCATGGGATATTTCGCTTGATTCTGCTTACAATGACAGCACCTTGTGTTATTAGTATTCTCCACACTTTAATTTTAGTACTTCTACCAATTCTATTTTATCGTTTTGGTTAAACTACAAAATAGAAGTACAATGGGATGGAGCTTTACTTCAATACTCGACAGACTCAGGAACTACATGGAAGATACTTGGATTCAATGATAACATTCCAACCATTAACTGGAATTCGAATAACGTGGTTGGAGACTGGGGTTGGTCAGGCACATCAAATTGTTGGGCTTTTTCTGCCATTAAATTAGATTCGGTTTATGGTTTCTCTGATGTTCAATTCAGATTTCGGTTTTCTTCTGATGCATCAATATTCTACGATGGAATTACTATTGATGATTTTTCTATTTATACGTTGCCTAACAATGATGCATCCATTGCTTCGATAATTTCTCCATCTAAGAATACACAACAACCTTTTAATGTGGCTACGGCTAATGTTGCTAATGTTGGTTCAAACACTTTACTCTCTATTCCCGTTGGTGTTATCATCAATGGTGGAACACCATTTTTTTCAATTTATAATGGCTCCCTAACTTCCATCAAGGCTGATAGTTTTTCAATGGGCAATTTTACAGCGCCAAATGGTTATTACACCATTTGCTTCTTCACCCAATTACCCGGAGACACAAACCCCTTAAACGACACTTTGTGTTGTGAAATCAATAACGGTGTCAGTTCGGTGTCAGCTTCAGATAATTCATCATTTGTAATATATCCGAACCCATCAGGGAATAATTTGATTCGAATAAGTAACCTCAATACAACAGGTATATTTTCCGTTTGCATTATTGATGGTCTTGGAAATACGGTATATACATCTCAAAAAGCATGTACCCATTCCTTTACAATAAACAAAAAACTTGCTGCAGGAATCTATTTTGTCCTCATAACTGAAGGTGATAAAATTTATTACAAGAAATTAATTGTAAATTAGAATTTAGTCTGTAAAATTTCGCCCACAAATTTTATCTGTCTCAAGGCAGTCAATTATAAAAAAGTATATAAATTTGAATAAAATTTCACCCTCTTATTAGCCCTATGAGCAATTCGTTTAGTATTTATTCGAAAAGCAAGTTAGCGAAAATTGAAATTTATAACATAATAGGCAGTAAAGTATTTTCAGAAGATTTAAAACTTCTGCCTAAGCAATCTTTTGTGGTTAAACCAAGTTTAAATTCAAACGGCATTTACTTTATTAAGTTAACTAATGTTGCAGGTGAAATTAAAACAATGAAAATTGTCAGGGAGTAAAACACACTTTTTATAAAACCATTTTTGTATTTCCACTCTAATTTAATTAGTTTTATCTTGCTTCAGCAGATTGTAAATAACTTGTACAACATATACTGATATTGTTCAGATAAAACAAACTATCATTGCAGCAAAATAGTGTAATGGCATTGACAAGTTTTCCAAAAGAAAAAATAAAAATCCTTTTACTGGAAGGTGTTCATCCTGCTGCTGTGGAAATGTTCAGAGATGCAGGCTACACACAAATTGAAACCACTACAGGTGCATTATCAGAAAAAGAACTACTGCAAAAAATAAATAATGTCCATATTCTTGGCATTCGTTCAAAAACACAATTAACTGCTGCTGCCATTAAACAGGCCGACAAACTTATAGCAACGGGATGTTTTTGTATTGGTGTCAATCAGGTGAGTATGAGTGATGCCATAGAAAATGGAATAGCTGTTTTTAATTCGCCTTTCAGCAATACACGCTCTGTGGCAGAATTAGTCATAGCCAATTGCATCATGCTGTTGCGAAGAATTCCCGAAAAAAGTAAAGCTGTCCTTGCCGGACAATGGTTAAAAGACAGTGCCGGATGTTTTGAAGTTCGTGGTAAAACACTTGGGATAATCGGCTATGGCCACATAGGCAGTCAGGTTTCTGTTTTGGCAGAGGCATTAGGCATGAAGGTGATTTTTTATGATGTAGAGCCAAAGTTAAGTTTGGGAAATGCCAAAGCTTGTAAAAGTATAAATGACTTACTCAAGCTATCGGACATTGTGACGCTGCATGTACCCGGAACTTCGGCAACGCGCAATATGGTGAACGAATCTTTTTTACGAAAAATGAAAAAAGACAGTGTACTCATCAACCTGAGTCGTGGCGAGGTGATGGATGAACAGGCTATTGTGAATGCCATTACAGAAAAACATTTAGCAGGACTTGCTGCCGATGTTTTTATTGACGAACCACAACATAAGGGCGACCTGTTTCAATCGCCCCTACAACACTTGAATAATGTATTGTTGACACCACATATTGGAGGGTCAACACTTGAAGCACAGGAAAATATAGGTACTGATGTGGCCGGAAAAATTATCCGTTATCTTGAAACCGGCAACAGCATGGGTAGTGTTTCTGTCCCTGCATTGAATTTACCTTTACAGCAAAGCGCGCATCGTATTTTACATATTCACCACAATGTGCCTGGTGTACTATCAGAAATAAATACCATTATGAGTAAACATAAAGCAAATATCCTAGGTCAATATCTTCAAACCAATAATGCTATAGGTTATGTGGCTGTTGATATTGATAAAAAAGCTTCTGCAGGATTGATAGCAGATTTAAAAAACAGCAAAGAGACTATCAGGGTTCGTGGAGTTTATTAATGACTATTAATTATTTCTTACCGATATAAATCCATGCTTCTTTTCCGGATTCAAATTTTTCCATTACACGTATATAATCAGATACTTCATACCTATCAGTAGCCTGTAATTCTTCTTCTGTAATTTCAAAAATCATTCCTTTAATAACATCGGTTTCATTTCCGGAATGAACAGCCACAGGGTGAATATGCTTTCCACTTTTACGAATTACGTCACTGTCTGTAATTTCTAAATCATCAATTCGATAGCCTTTCAACAAATCTATGTTGCCTTTTAATTTGCGTCCATAATTTTCAAGTTGGACTCGCTCAAGTTGCAGTGTGCCGTAAGAAAACAAAAAGTGATGCACGGATTAAATTTTGTTGTGGCAATATTAGTGTTATGACTAAAAAATCAGTCATTTTTTATGTGCCATTCAAATTGTTTTGTAACATTTTAAGTATAATAACCGTCTTGTTAATGGTTCTCAGAAAAGTATAAAACCAGTAATTCAATTATTTAGACTAAATTTTTATGATTGATTTTCAATATTATATAAATTTTTATACTACTATGTGTTGCATAGTACTGTTTTATAAATATATCTTTGCATCGCAATAATCAATAAAAACATATACAGATGAAACGCTTCGAATTATTAACCATCATTTTAGCAGCAGCAGTATTACCTACACTGGCACAAAACGCACAACCACCTGTTGTAGTTCCTGCAATTATTATGCAGGGTGAGGTAATACCTTATCAACAACTTCCTGAAGTCACTATTACTACCAATGCTTCAGAACTAAAAGCCGTAGAATTACCTGTTGTCACCATCCGTGCAAATAAAATCAACCAACAAATTTATCCTGCAGTAAAGTATGGTAGCAACTATATTGCCTCTGTTACAATTTCGCCAATTGAGGTGGTGGCACATCAGCAGAAAAGAACTTTTGCATCATTGTTTTCATTTCTTCGTTACTTTAGCCGTTAACAAGACCTGTTACATTGTTTACTGCTTTTGCAGTTTCTATTTTTTATAAACACAAAAATCAAACTTCTGCCAATGAAGCTTACTATAAAAGGCCTGACAAAAACATATCCTAACGGAGTGCAAGCCTTAAAAAACATAAACCTAGAAATAAAAAACGGACTATTTGGTTTGTTGGGTCCCAATGGTGCCGGAAAATCATCTTTGATGCGAACTATTGCTACTTTACAAAATGCAGACAGTGGCAATATTTTTTTAGACGATTTAAATGTACTTGAGGATAAAGAAGAAGTAAAAAAAATCTTAGGGTATTTGCCACAGGAGTTTGGCGTTTATCCAAACATTTCTGCACAGGAATTACTTAACCATCTGGCATTATTAAAAGGTGTACATCTTAAAAAAGAACGTGAAGAAGTTGTAAAAAGTCTGTTGATGCAAACAAATCTGTATGAAGTACGCAACAAAAATTTAGGCGGTTTTAGTGGTGGAATGAAGCAGCGATTTGGAATAGCACAGGCATTAATCGGTAATCCTAAAATTATTATTGCTGATGAACCAACAGCAGGACTTGACCCAACAGAAAGGAACAGATTTTTAAATCTGCTAAGTGAAATCAGTGAACAAGTCATTGTAATTCTCTCAACACATATCGTTGAAGACGTTAAGGAGTTGTGCTCTCAGATGGCCATCATCAATAAAGGCGAAGTAATGTTCAGTGGGCACCCGGCAGAAGCAATAAAACGGGTGCAGGGAAAAATATGGACCTGTCAGGTTGACAAGCCCACTGCACGCGAACTGATGACAAAACACAATGTCATATCCCAAAAATTTAACACCGGACTGATTGAACTGCATGTGTGGAGCGAAGAGCCTCTTAACCACCACTTCGCCATTGCGCAGCCCGTTTTGGAAGATGTTTATTTTTCTGTGCTTAATGGCAATCTAAACCCTTAAGTTATGTGGAGTGTACTCTCTTTTGAGTTGTCGTACCGTTTCAGAAGGCCTGCAACTTACATCTACTTAGCCATTCTTTTTCTGATAAGCTTTTTGTTTGCTGCAACAGATGCTATCTCTATAAGTGGTGCTGTTGGCAACATTCATAAAAACTCACCCTACACCATATATCAGGTTATGCTCATTCTAACGCTTTTAGGCACCTTGATTATTTCCGCAGTAATGGGTGTGCCGGTTTATCGCGATTACGAGCATCACTTTCATGAAATTATGTTTACGCTTCCCGTTTCAAAAGCGCAATATCTTGGAGGACGTTTCTTAGGTTCATACTTCACAACATTATTTATTTTTTTCGGAATACCATTAGGCATTTTAACAGGGCTAGTAATGCCGTGGATTGACAAAGAAGTTTTAGGCCCTTTTATGTTGAATGCCTATGTACTTCCCTTTCTGTACATCGTCATACCTAATGTATTTATTCTGGGTGTAATGTTTTTTGCTACCGGTTCGCTTTTCAGAAATCAACTGGCAATATATCTGCAAGGAATGGTTTTCTTTATTTTCTATTTGGTGTTAACTTCTGCAACAGGTGATGTAGAAAACAATCCAAAGTTTGCCTTATTCGATGTATTTGGTATCACTCCTTCATTTTACATTACACGCTACTGGACTCCATTTGAAAAAAATCTGCAAACAATACCATTGGAAAGTTATCTGTTGTGGAATCGTTTGTTGTGGATAGTCATAGCTTTAATTGGTGCGCTTGTTACCTATCGGTTGTTTCAGTTTTCAAAGGCAAGTCCATTTGTTTTGCGTAGCAGAAATATTCAGAAAAAAATTAGTGCTGAAAATTTAAGTCACATTAGCCTTCTTGAAACTTCAAAAGATTATTCCTTTTCAACCCGATTGCAGCAATGGCTTCAAATGGTGCGATTTGATTTTTTCGGGACTATTCGGTCTGTTCCCTTTATTGCAATCTGGATTTGTGGTGTAATTCTTATACTTGGTCAAATGCCACAAATAGGTAAAATGTTTGGCACTACCATCTACCCTGTTACCTATGCCATCATTGATGATTTAACAGGAAATTTTACCTTGTTTACTTTGATAATTATCACTTTTTATTCAGGTGAGTTGGTATGGAAAGAACGAGAACGCGGCATTCATCTGATAACAGATTCACTACCTGTTTCAAGATATGCATTAATAACAGCCAAGTTTTTTGCCATGTGTCTTATTGTGGCAATGATGCAATTTACCGTCTTGTTTATAGGAATTTTAATTCAGACATTAAAAGGTTTTTATCGTTACGATATTGACGTATATCTGAAAACACTTTTTGTCAGTCAGTACCCAAGTTTGATTTTACTTGTGTTACTTGCATTTTTCATTCACAGTATGGTCAACAATAAATTTATCGGCCATACATTAATGATTGCCTATTTTGTCGGTAGAATGGCAGCGGCAGCAATGGGGATAACACATAAAATGATTTGGTACGGCAACATACCTTCTGCACCCTACTCCGACATGAATGGATACGGACACTTTCTTTATCCAAAATATATGTTCTTGCTTTATTGGGGAAGTTTAGGGCTTATACTTTTCGTGCTTGGTGTTATGATGAATCGTCATGGAAGCGAAATTGGAATAAAAGCCCGGTGGAAAATATTTTTACAACAATGGAAATATAGCAGAGGAAAAAAAATAGTTTGGTCGCTGCTTTTAGTTTTTATTGTTTCAGGATGTTTTATTTTTTACAACACCAACATCCTGCATAAATTTAAAAGCGATAAGGCAGTCAGACATGAACAGGCCGAATACGAAAAACGCTTTCGCAAATACCTTGATTTTAACCAGCCACGAATTACAGCAGTAAATGTAAATATTGATTTGGTTCCTGAAAAAAGATATGCTGCCATTAAAGGATATTATATCATCCAAAACAAATCTGCATTACCGATTGATACATTTTTAATAACTTGGGCACATGAGAATATAAAAATCAACAGGTTTGGTTTTGATATTCTGGCTGATGAAGTCGAAAACTATCAGAAGCAGTTTGTTATTTATAAACTAGCTCATCCATTACAACCCAATGATTCTACTAAAGTATATTTTGACATTGAATACATCAACAACGGATTTGCCAACTCAGAAGAAGAATTGGGATTGGTAAACAACGGCACTTTTATCAACAACAACTATCTGCCAGCATTTGGATATTCAGAATCGTTTGAATTGACCGATAACAGCGACAGAAAAAAGGAAGAGCTTCCGAGAAAAAATCACACCATGCGTTTGCTTAGTGATAGTGCCTCGCGTAACAACACTTACTTAGCTAATGATGCAGACTGGATAAGATATGAATGTATTATAAGCACATCACCCGATCAGATTGCAGTTTCACCGGGATACCTTCAAAAAGAATGGACACAAAACGGAAGACGATATTTCCATTACAAAATGGATGCGCCAATGGTTAATTTCTATTCCTTTCTAAGTGCACGATATGAAGTTTTTCGTGATTCCTTTCAGGGAATTAATATTGAGATATTTTACCACAAAACACATTCATGGAATATTGAAAAAATGAATAAGGCCATTAAAAAAACTTTGGCTTATTGTCAGAAAAATTTTTCGCCCTATCAGTTCCGTCAGGTTCGTATTCTGGAATTTCCACGCTATGAAACTTTTGCACAATCTTTTCCAAACACCATACCCTTCAGCGAAGCTATTGGTTTTATATATGACGTCAGCAAAGACACAGATATAGACAATGCATTTTATGTAACGTCACATGAAGTTGCACATCAATGGTGGGGGCATCAGGTTTGTGGTGCCAACAGCCAGGGTTCTACATTGATGGTAGAAAGTATGGCGCAATACACAGCACTTATGGTGATGGAAAAAGAATTCGGGAAAGATGCTATGGAAAAATTTCTTAAATATGAGTTGGATGGATATCTTTCCGGTCGCTCAATAGAAAGAATAAACGAGCAACCCATTGCACGCAACGATGGTCAGGGATATATTCATTATCAAAAAGGAAGCTTGGTTATGTATGCCATGAAAGATTATCTGGGCGAAGACACGCTTAATGCAGCATTACACAGATTTATTAAAACGTATGGATTTCAATCACCACCCTATGTGCAAGCACCACAGTTTGTGCAGTACATTGCTGATGCAACACCTGACAGTTTAAAACAAGTGATAGAAGATATGTTTAACCGTATCACACTGTTCGATTTAAAATGTGTTGAAGCGGCATACAAAAAGAAAGGAAATAAATATGAGGTTACTTTAGATATAGAGACAGCAAAAATCTATGCTGACAGTATGGGCAATGAAACAGGGGTTAAACCAAATGACTGGATTGATGTGGGCATAATGAAATATGATGGCACAGGAAAACACTCCTATCAATATTTGCAGAAACAATTATTTACAGGTGGCAGAAAAACATTAGTTATTACTGTTGATAACAAACCGTCTAAGGCTGGTATTGACCCTTTGCATAAACTCATTGACAGAAATAGTGAGGATAACATAAAGGAAGTAAAATCCTTACAATAATTTTTTCTTACATAGACTTTTAGTTTTTATCTTGGCAGCCATGCTTGAGGTAAAAAATCTGAACGTTGTATTTCATCAAAACAGCAGTCCTATAATTGCTGTAAAGGATTTTTCTTTTTCTATTGCAGCAGGTGAAACATTAGGATTAGTTGGTGAATCAGGCTCAGGAAAAACAGTTTCATCATTGGCATTACTCGGATTGTTGAACAGTAAAAACGTGGTATTGGGTGGCAATGCCTATTTCAATATGCAACAACCTGTTGATTTATTGAAATTGAATGAAAGACAATTAACTGCAATCAGAGGTCGTCATATAGCTATGATAATGCAAGAGCCAATGCAGGCATTTAATCCGATATTTACTTGTGGACATCAGGTGGCAGAAACCATTCGAAAGCATACCTCATTAAGCAAAAATGATGCAACAGAAAAAGTATTTCAACTCTTTGAAAAAGTAAAGCTACCAAATCCATTACAAATCAGTAAACGTTTTCCGCATCAACTTTCGGGAGGACAGTTACAACGTGTTGCTATTGCAATGGCTATTTGTTGTAATCCATCACTCCTTATTGCTGATGAACCAACAACAGCACTCGATACCTCAGTACAGAAAGACATACTCTTGCTTTTACAGCAACTGCAATCAGAAAATAATATGGGTATGTTGTTCATCAGTCATGACCTTGAAGTTGTAAAACACATTGCACATCACACTTTAGTGGTTCATGCAGGACAAATGGTTGAACAAGGAAAGACACCGATATTATTTTCACATCCTACTCATGATTACACAAAAGAGCTATTGCAAAGTCGCCCTTCAGGATTTAAAAGAAACAAAATTATTGGTGAAAGAAATATTCTGACTGTAGAAAATTTATATAAAAATTTCAACCAACGGCAAGGGCTTTTTCGAAGTACAAAAAACACCTCAAATGCTGTTGACAATATCATCTTTACAGTAAAGCAGGGAGAAACATTAGGCATTATTGGTGAATCGGGTTCAGGAAAAACAACATTAGCTAAATTATTACTTCGATTAATTGAAGCGGATAGTGGATTGATAAAATTAAACGGAGAAAATCTTATACACTACCCGATTCGAACGGAACAACCTTGGCGAAAAAAAATTCAGGCTGTATTTCAAAATCCGCATGGGTCACTCGATCCGGTTATGACTGTGGGGAAACAACTTGGTGAAGTGATGAAATTGCATGATTCACCACAAAATGCCACTATTGTTAAAAACAAAATTGTTGATTGGTTTGAAAAAGTAGGACTAACGGAACAACATTTAAACCGATTTCCGCATGAGCTAAGCTCCGGACAAAAGCAACGTTTGTGTATTGCCCGCGCACTGATTCCTTCTCCAGATTTGCTTATTTGCGATGAAGCTGTTAGTGCACTTGATGTTACTGTTCAGGCAAAAATTCTTGAATTGATAAACAGTCTTCAACAACAATTTCATTTCGGATGTATTTTCATTTCTCACGACCTGAAAGTTATCCGTCAGATGTGTGATACTGTTTTGGTGATGAAAGAAGGCAAGGTTGACTGTTATTTAGAAACAGAAAAATTATTTGAGGAGCACCCAACAACATATTCAGAGATATTATTAAGATCAATTTTATAGAAAAATGATAACCATTCGCAAAGGAACACCCGCTGATGTTGAACCGGCACTTCTACTTATCAAAGAATTGGCAGCATTTGAAAAGGCACCTGAACAAGTTATCAATACTGTTGAGCAAATGCTTATAGATGGCTATGGCGAAAAACCAATTTTCGATTTGTTGGTTGCTGAAGCAGATCAAAAAATTGCAGGTATTGCCATCTACTTTATCAAATATTCAACATGGAAGGGAAAATGTCTTTATCTCGATGACATTGTTGTTCAAGAATCATTACGCGGAAAAGGAATAGGCAAGCAATTGTTTGATGCTGTTGTTGCAGAAGCCAAGTTATGTAACTGCCAACAATTACAATGGCAGGTGTTGAACTGGAATGAGCCTGCAATTAATTTTTATAAAAAATACGATACTGTTTTTGATGCTGAATGGATCAATTGTAAAATTACACTTTAGTTTTCCTTATACTGCATTTTTTTGTGTATCTAAAATTTCAAAAAACACGTTGTCATTAAATCAGCAAATCACTGCCAAACAAGGAATAGCATCAGAAATAAAGGCAGATTTTTCTCAATTTATTACAATGGCAGATTGTTTGTAAGGTAAAACACATGCATCCGGAAGTCCGCAAAATTTTTAAAAGCATTACTATACCACTCATCTTATCACTAATAATGATTGGTGTAAAAGTTTTTGAAGTTTTATCACATTCCGATTTAGGTGTGTATGGTGTACTACCAAGACAGATTAGTGGATTAAAAGGAATTTTATTTATTCCATTTCTTCATGCCGACTGGGAACATTTGTTCAGCAATGTTATCCCGCTGATAGTTACAGGCAGTATGTTATTTTATTTTTATAAAGAACTGGCTGTGAGGGTGACATTACTTATTTATATTCTTAGTGGTTTTTGGCTTTGGCTTGGCGGACGCGAAAATTATCATATTGGAGCCAGCAACATTGTGTATGGCATCACAGCATTTTTATTTTTAAGTGGCTTTATCAGAAAGCATACAGGGCTAATTGCCGTTTCATTGCTTATGGTATTTCTGTATGGGAGTTTAGTCTGGGGACTTTTTCCCGTTGTTCCAAAAATTTCGTGGGAGGGGCATTTATTTGGAGCTCTGTCCGGAATACTTTGTGCAATAGTTTTCAGAAAGGAAGGTCAGCAGCAGGAAGTTTATGAGTGGGGAGATGATGATGAAACATTTGATAATCACGAAAATGATGAAAATGCTCCGCAGTCATCATTAAAAATTGTTTATTCGTATAAAAAATCAGACGAGCAAAATGGCACTGAAGAATCTTGAACACATTGGCATTGCAGTTAAAAGTCTGCAAATTTCTGAGCCTATATTTGAAGCATTATTAGGTTTTCCGTCTTATAAACGAGAAAATGTTGAAAGCGAATATGTTATTACCTCATTTTTTCAGTCGGGTGAAACAAAGGTTGAGCTTTTAGAAGCTACCTCATCTGAAAGTGCCATCGCAAAATTTGTTGAAAAACGTGGTGAAGGAATTCATCATCTGGCCTTTGCTGTAGATGATATAAAGGCAGAAATGCAAAGATTGCAACAATCCGGTTTTACACTTTTAAACAGTGAGCCAAAGAAAGGTGCCGACAATAAATTGGTTTGTTTCCTTCATCCCAAGTCAACCAATGGTGTGCTGGTAGAATTGTGTCAGGAAATTAAATCTTAAAAAGCAGAGAGCATTGCCATCAGATCTTTCTCTATTTCCATCTGAACATCGTGATGAATAGCATTCAACCCCGCCTTCTGTGCACCTAAGGCATTATTCAAGTTGTCGTCAATAAAAACTGTTTCAGCAGGAATCACACCGCTATCCTTAATCACTTCAGTAAAAATTCTTTTATCAGGCTTTCGTGTTCCCATTTGAAAAGAATAATAAGTTTTTTCAAACAGTTTTTCAAAACGGTCTTTACCAAAAGTCTGATTCAGGCTCATTATAAATGCTGTATGATGAATAATGTTGGTATTGCTCAATAAGTAAATATTGTACTTGCCACTAAGTTCGTTCAGAAAATTAAACCTTTCGGGATTCATTTCACCTATTAGAGCATTCCAGGCAAAATCAATTTCATCGTCAGAAAGCGGCCGCTTGTAATGTTTTCTGATTTCGCTTCTGAATGTCGAGGCAGGTATCAAACCTTTTTCAAAGTCATCAAAAAATTTTGCTTGCTGCTTCATGGAATAGAGTTCTTCAAAATTATCGAGCCCCATCTTTGCAAACTCAATTGCAGTTTTTTCTGTGTTAATAGGCAACAACACACCTCCAAAATCAAAAATGATATTTTTAATCATTCTCCTACTATCTTTTGTTTATTGCGTGCAAAAATATACTTTTGCAGCCCTTAAAGTTCATTTAACATATAATTCTTTTTTGGGCCCATAGCTCAGTCGGTTAGAGCAACAGACTCATAATCTGTGGGTCCCTGGTTCGAGCCCAGGTGGGCCCACTTTAAAGGACAATCATAATTTCAAAATGATTGTCCTTTTTCTTTTATTACCACCTTGAGAATGATTTTATTTCCATTAAATTATAAAATAATTTGCTGGTTTCAAAATCTTTGCCCACTTTTACAAAGCGGAAAATGAATTCCGCACAAAACAAAGATGAATCATAAAAATGAAGAAATAAAGTAGAATAAAATTGTGAAATAAAATATAAGCGTTTCGCTTTAAAGTTTCCTGTCATAGAAATCTTGCAAAATTTTAACAGCACAGGAGAGTAAAAGTGGAAACGCCTGCGTAAAACGTGGGCGTTCCTTTTGCTTCGTGCTGTAGGTTTGCAAGAACCTCTATGACGAGCATAGGAATTAGCCCGCGTTTTATTTTTTACCCCCCTACAAAATCCAAAAAATCAATGTAATTTAGTCACACCCAAAAAACCAAATAATATGAAAAACCAAATCCAAGCAACTGCAATAGCCGTTTTGCTCTGCCTGTTTACATTCTTTACACGAGCGCAATCACAATCAGTAAATATTGCCTTAACACTGCCGCCCGACACCATAG
>Ga0138256_10003895_pt1 | contig 15850 bp, 15 predicted proteins | sample KNB2016incub_MG_FD_105486 | JGI IMG/M metagenome (GOLD analysis project Ga0138256, IMG submission 105486) | Active sludge microbial communities from wastewater in Klosterneuburg, Austria - KNB2014incub_MG | ecosystem: Engineered > WWTP > Activated sludge > Unclassified | place: Austria... | reverse complement strand
GTTGGCCTGAAATGCGTTGAGGCCCGCGCTCTGTCGAGCTTTTTCTTCGGGCGCAACGCAGCAAACTGCAAGACATCGGTGCGGCACCGTTTTTTCAATTTTTTTTGGTTCTTAACTGTTGCACGCCAGAAATTGCTTTACCAAACATTTGTAACAGTTCAAATCACCATTATGAAAAGAATCACTCTGTTAATCGTCGGCATATTTTTGATCAACAATTGCGCGAGCAAGATGTACAAGACTGATATTGGGGAAGTCAGTGAGGAGACAAAAGACGAAGGTTATCGAGTGGTAATGCGTCTTAACGAAGGGGTCAGTTATCCGGTGGAATATGATTATGAAAAGCCAGGCGACGCGAGAACCTCATATACGAAAAGGAAATTCTTCACAGAAGTTGGCCCGAGCGAGTATGATTTTGCATTGCTTAGACTCTTAATCGGTCTTAGTGTTCCGGTGGCATACAAGTTCGTTGCGGCTCAACCTCAGGGGATGCGTTATCCGGCATACTACCTGCAGCTCTCAGATGACGCCCTGAAAAATCCGAGGGAAATTTCCATCGCGTATCTTGCCAAGCCCGTTGTTAAAACGGTTTTCAAGACGGATATGCCAATTTCGCTGATTGCGATGGATAAGAAACAAAGCAAGCATCCCCAGCTTCTACGCGGGGTTTACAACGCGGTGGCATGGAAATCTCCTGGCCGGCTAATCGACCAGTTCAATACACTCGATGGGTTCACAGGTTACTACATTCGCTACCAGGAACCGAAGACTGCAGATGAGCAGGTTGCTTACCTGCTGATGGAAGGGCTCGATAAGTATATTTTTGTTCGAGTCAACTCAGCACAGCAGAATAAGGATCTTAACATGATCGTCGGTGTGCCGGGGACAATCATGAAATCTCTCGATAAACAGATTAACCTCTATATCAACGCTGCCAAATCAATCAGGAGTCCATGTGAAAGCAAAATCGGCAATAAAGCACAGGAGGAATGTTTCGCAGCGGAAGCAGTTGAAACTCAAAAACGCCGATTCGCTTTCGAGCAGTCTCAGAAAGCGAATTCGACAAACGATCGACCGCACAATAATTCGCCCACGCCCAGAGAGAAGACCGAAAATGAAAAATGGAGAAGTTGTCACGCTTCTGGACAATCTGGTTGTGGATATCGATAATCCTATGTTGTGCGGGCGCTACTCGAAGCACTTCTGGCCCGAAGACCCGCTGTTAACGCATGGAACGACCGCGACGAAACGGAACGTCTTAAGACTGGCGCGGAATCTCTGAGGGAGCAGGAGGACCCGCATCATTAAAGCTTTCCCTGATCTTGTTTTTGTATTCTCAGAACGAATGGCTCCCCGGACCTTACGAAACATGAATTTTGTATTGCGAGTGAGTTTACTACTTTTGTCGGCAAGTGCTCCGCGTCTTGCCGCGCCATTGTGTGATGGCGATAACCCTTCGCAAGAGCTGATGCATGCCATTTTCGATGGCAATACCGCGGTGGCGCAGGCATGTATCCGCCGCAGAGTTAACGTCAACCAGCGCCTGCCGAATGACTATGGAGAGGGATCGTATCCACTGGAGTTGGCGATCAATCAGAACCAACTGTCTATGGTTCGCCTGCTCATCAAGAACAAGGCAAAGCTCACCGTAATGAGCCAAGCCGATAGCGACGGCCGCAGGACTCCCTTGCTTGTCTATGCGGCCGATTTCGGACATACTCCGATCGTCCTCGAATTGATACGCGCGGGCGCCAAAATCGAAACACGCGATACGCGCGGCACGACAGCGCTCAATATCGCCGCGTACCGGGGAAACACGAAAACTGTTGAGGCATTGCTCAAGAAAGGGGCGCGCACCGAATCCGGAGATGTCTCGGGTTTCACGCCATTGCATGCCGCAGCCTATGAAGGGCATACAGAAACCGTACTGGCTCTTTTACGTGGTGGCGCCAAAATCAACACGGCTGATAAAGAAGGCAATACCGCCGTCCTGTTGGCCGCGGGGAGAAGTCACGCGGAAATACTGGCATTACTCTTAACTAAGAAAGCCGATTTCAGGAAAAAAACGCGGAAGGGAGAGACGGCATTGCATCTCGCAATGCAAGAATGTCCCGGCAGACCTCCTGAGGTTCTCGAAGTTCTGCTAAAGGCTGGTGTCGCAGTCAATGCCGCGCGTCAGGACGGTAAGACCGCGCTCATGCTGGCGGCCGAAAATGGCTGCAGCGATTCTGTGGAGAAGCTGCTCAGCGCCCGTGCGCAGGTGAATACGAAAGATAAAGAAGGTGCAAATGCCCTCACGTATGCCTACAGCAACCAGCAAAAGGAAGCGGAGAGCGTATTGCGCAAAGCCGGCGCAGAGGAGCAGCCGAATCATCCGCTTTGGATTGCAGAAGAAGATAGGAGGCAAAAATATTGCGTTCAAGGCAAGCGCTACCGGCTGTTGATTCACTCTGTGCCAATGTTCACGATCAACGACCGCACCGAGAGCCCTCGCGAATACATCACAAAACAAGCGCCCAGGTCGGTTCTTCGCAGTGGGCGGCGCGGCGGCCCGGAAGGGGAAAATACTTCGTGCGCAGAATTTTCCGGTATGGAAGAATCGCAGGTGAAGGAGTTAATCCGTCATCTGCGGCAGGTGCATAAAGATAAGCCAGGTTACACTTTCACCGAGAACCAGGCCTTTCGTGAGAGTTGGTAAGGTGAAACCTCAATTCGCCTGATCCTGCTGGCAGGATTCTGAGACAGAGACTCGCGCACGGCCCGTCGCACAGGCGCAATCGCTGACGGCGACACGATTCACCGGCGACACCCGCCTGCGAGCCAGGTAATTGGGGTTTTTCCGGTTGACAAGATGAATCTCTTGTTTCAGGCATTAGCCTAAATTTCGACGGAGGAAAATCATGAAACAAATACATTACTTAATTTTTATTCTGCTTTGCGGTTTGCTTTTACCCATTTACGCGGCCGAAATTGAAATTCCTGATGATGTCGCAAAATTAGCGGACAAACAAATGGAAGATTTTGTATCAAAGCAGGGACGGCGCATAGGCTCCGCGGAAAGATCAACGAAGACAGAACCTGAGGCGAAGACGGGTGCAACGTTATATAAATTCCACTATCGTTTTTCTTATGGCACTTTCGGCTGTACCATGTCTGTTCGCAAAAAGGGAACGAAACTTACGGTGACAGAGAAGCCAAGTTGTTATGAAAATGAGATGCCTTGATGACAGAAAGCCCGCGAAGCTGTTCTGCTCTGGTTCTGTTTGAGGTGCCAAGCTGCTCGTAGATGATCAGTACCTTGGAACAGGTAAAAAAATAAGCCCCGATGGAGCAACCCAACGCACGCTACCGGTGTGTAAAGCCTGAGCCATTGCGTTTTGCCTGAAGAAAATCAAAGAGCACAATCCTCTCTACCACAGTCAGATTCTCTACGCGGATGTGCTTCATTTTATTCTGGAGCGCACCTTCCAAAAGACTTTGAAACTGGGAAAAAGCATTGGATTTTGATTGGGATATCTCGCTGATCAAAATTCCCGACAGATCAGACGGGTTTGTTGAAACCGACATGTATGCGATATCACCATATTTGCCAGAATTTTTTCCCGTCGCCCCCAGAAAACGACTGTCGGTGAAACCGCTGTAATCATCAGGGCCGGTATGTAGCTGATATCGAGCCCCGTGAGTATTCAGTATATAAAAACTGAATGCAGAGCTTAGAACAAGAAGTACAAAAACTCCGAGCATCTTTGCTCTGGTTTCCAGGTTCCCTGCCGCCAGTCTAAAAATCATGAATGCCCATGCTGCGCCGAGCAGTCCGACAAAAAACTTAATCAACATGACAGAGACTGTCATTCTCCAATTCAGGGTCAAACCCCGGTCAGAATTTCGGGAAAGATTTTTCTGGAAAACATTTTCAAACGGGACATTATTGCCATTACTAACGAAGGCTGTATCTGTCTCAAGGGCTTGATACCATGATAAAGGATCACTGAGTTCTCTGAGATTTTCGAAGACCGGCAGTTTCTTGATTCTCTCATAAGTGCTTCGAGGATAACTTCCCAGATATAGATTCAGACCATCCTTTCGGAGCATAGAAACTTTAAGTCGCCTGTTCTCATGGGATTGCTTCTGCGATTTGCTGTCGGCTTCAATATAGAATGCAAAATAGTTTTCCATGGAATCGACGTACGTTTTATGATCGTCACCCACAGATGCTGCGGTGATGGTAAGCTTCTTGTCTGGTATGTCAATTTTGACGCCATAATGAATTTGATATTGTGAAATAGGATAAATGAGGCTGGCAAAGAACAGGATAAAGAGAACCATACCAAGATAAAAAAAGAAATATGCTATCTTGTGACTCCGGTATTTCTCTCTGCCTTTTAGGAAGGATCTGATAACAGGAATAATCAAGAGGAGCACGGGTACAGCAAGGTAGCTAAGCCAGTCAGGCATTTGGCTTTCGCGGAATATTAATTGGCTTCCTGTTTCAAAAAATTCCATTATGGGATAATCCTAAATATCATGATCCCGATTCGTATGCGCAATTGTTCGATGAATATTGTTTCTGTATCTTGCTCGATAGGTGCGGGATGGGTTGAAATTTCATGTGTTAGTCTGGTGGCAAGAATTCTCAGCAAAAATTTCGCGGGCACAAAGCCGGAAAATGCCCGTCTTAAGAATACCTCGTGCGCGGCGACGGCACAGTTCGGTATGGAAATCCGGCGCTCGCCGTGACCGCAGAATACAAATTCTCGGTTTGGCGAACTGTGTCAAAAGCCGATCGTCAGGTTGACCGCTAATTGCTGAACTGTGTCTCTGTTAATCGCGTGATTCAAAAAATTGTTGTAGGTGTCATCACTGTAGCTATCGATCAATGCTAACGAATAGTTGGCGTAGCGATATTCCAAAAGAACTTTGAAACGGCGGTTAAATTTGTAACCGATGACCGCATGGAAAATTTGCCGCAAAAAAGAAACAGAGGGCTGATGGCCGGTTTCGCTCTTATAAAAAGCCGTGTACTTTTCCACAAGATCGAGGTTGTTCTGCAGGCGAATGTTTCCAGTACCCCAATAGAAGCCCAGTTCTTTTAATCCCCAAAAGAATCCGTCCGCCAGAGTATCCGGGGATGCGAAATAGAACCGACGCGTATCCCAATTCGGAAAATATAGGTTTTGCAGGCCGACCATAAATCCGCGTCCCGTAGCCACCCCTTCAAATAAAAAAATCCGGTTGTCAATCAAGACATCGCCCTGGTAGATTTCGGCGTCCATCTGGTAGGGTTTCGAGTATGCCACATCGAAGTAACCAAGCCGCAGCGCATATAAACCGACGGTGATAAGCCAATCGCGTTCTTTAATGTTGTAAGACAGTTTGGTGCCGGCGGGTTTTTGTTCATAGAAAATCAAACCCAGATCAGAATCCTGCTCCGTCAGTCCCGCATGTGTGGCGTATGGGAAATAGTACAACTTCTGATTCGCAGTAACGGTCGTGGACTTTGTCGTCTTGCGAAATTCAACGGCAAGAAGGTTTTTGAAGAGAGGATTTTCCATGAAGATCAGCGGCAATGCACCCAGCTTCAGATATTCCATCACTGAATTGCGCGCGGTGTTCTCTTGCCCAAGGATTGGAATCTCCCGGAATAACGTATCGGGTTGCGGTGGCAGCGTCGTCAGGTAGGAAAACTCCAGACCAAAGGCATTTATTTCCATTTCGTAAGTTGGAAAGAATATGCTTTGGTGTTGTATCGCAGGGCTGAAATTGAAATTCCAGTTTGTAAAGGCAACCCTGGAATTGACAGAAATAGTATTGCTCAGAAAATCTGATTTCTGAGCTTCGGCCTCAAATTTATTCTGTTTATCCGCAGAAACATCGTCGCCGGAGCATCCGGTACAATTATCGGCAGACGTCTCATCGTTTACGGTCGATTCGCTTTTGCCAGTTTCGGGCTGACCTGTATACCTTGGCTGGGAGCCAGAGGTACCGGTATTTCTGGATGGGCCCGGGCTAGGTGTCCTGCTTGGGGCGGGATCAAATGTCCTGCTGGGAGCAGGTCGTGGTGAAGGAGACGAGGGGCTGGGTGAACTTCGGGGAGTGCGCTGAGTTTGATTGCGCATGGTCTTCGCGCGGGTGCCTTGTTCTGCCCACGTTGACCATGCGGGCACCAGCACCAAATAACAGGCAAGGTAAAAACGAATTTTCATCAGCGCCCGCATGAGATACCACCGCCATAGTTCGGCCTCATGCAGTGGTTGAATACTTCAAATCTCAGAGCGTAAAGCCGGATTTGGGCCAATACACCCGGGTACTGGGGCAGATTGCGTGACGCAATATGAAGGTATAGATTTTTAGGCAAAGTAATCCCATGGCAAGAAAAATATGGACTACCTTTTATGGATCTCCGAGCCCGGCTTTTGCACTGTTTCCTTTTTCGGTTATTTACGGTTTTTGACTCACCATGGCTGAATTCTGGGAGGAAAGTTTCCAAGAGAAAAAAGCAATGTGGGGAGACGCCCCCACAGATTCTGCAATCCACGCGGCAGAACTTTTCAAAACACGGGGATATAACGATGTACTGATTCCGGGCATCGGCTATGGCAGAAATGCGAAACCATTTTTGGACTCAGGCATGGATGTCGCAGGCATTGAAATTTCTGAAACTGCGCTCCTAATGGCACGGGAAAATTTTGGATCGAAACTGCGGATTTTTCATGGCTCTGCCGCAGATATGCCATTCGAAGACCGGCTTTACGATGGTATTTTTAGCTTTGCGCTGATCCACCTTTTGAACGAGGCTGACAGGCAGAAACTCATTACAGCTTCTTACGCGCAACTGAGAGAAGGTGGATGCATGATTTTTGTGACGATTGCCGACACAGCGCCCATGTTTGGAACAGGGACAAAAATATCTGACCGCCTTTTTGAAACAATGCCTGGCGTCAGGTTATTCTTTTATGATGCAGCATCGATCGAACGTGAATTTGGCAGCTTTGGGCTGAAGAGTTTTCGGCCGGTTTCGGAGCCGGCGAAGCATACAACTGGCAAAAGTCATCTGGATTTCCTGTGGATTGAATGCCTGAAACAGGATAGCACCAGAGAACCGGATTTGCCTGCAAAATGAAGATGTGCTCCGATACATCGTGCACAACCTGCGCGGCAACAGCACAGCTAAATACTCTGTCTACTGACTACAAGTACAGGTATGCTGCCGTTCGCTACCTTTGTGCAAACGGTTACCCTGTTCTACCAGATTATTTTGTTTGCGGTTAAGAACTCTTACCCGCCTGTAATCTTCCGCCACGGCCGCGCCGCTTCGAGAGTATAAGCGATCTCCAGCAGCGTGCGCTCGTTGCCGTGCGCGGCCTGAAACTGCACTGCGATCGGCAGATCATTCGCGCACACACCCATCGGTAATGAGATCGCAGGGCTGCCCGCGGCGTTGTTGAGCGGAGTGAATGCAACGTAGCGCATCAGCCGCTCATAGAGCTCGTCGAATGATTGGCCCGGTGACAGGTGGCCGAGCTTCGGCACAACATGCCCCAACACCGGTGACAGCACTGCGTCGTAAGGACGCATGGCCTCTTTATAGAGACTCTCTGACTGGTTCAAACGGTAGAGCATGCCCGGGGTTTTGAGAATGCGTCGACGGTAATAATCCACCAGACCTCGGCTGAACGGGTCGAGTTTTTTCGCATCGAAGTCGGGGCCGATGACAAACTTGCCGAACGTGCCGAGCAGAAACGCGAGCATCGCCCAATAGAGCGTAAAGTCTTCGAGAAACGATTTGGGCACCGGTAGCGGCATCGGCACGATTTGGTGTCCCAGCGATTCGAGCAGCTTCGCCGTTTCATTCACGACCGCACGCGTCTCGTCGCAGGTTGGTGTGCCAGTGATCGAATCGGTGATCAGACCGATTTTGAGTTTCTTTTTTCCCGGGCCTTCGACGCGGCCGATTTCGGGCAGTTTGGGGTTACGGTAAAAAACTTCGAGACCAGCCATAAACGCAGCGGTGTCACGCACCGAACGCGTGACGACACCTTCGCTCACAATGTTAATCGGCATCGTCGAGGCGGATTGATTATTGCGGTGACGATTGCGTGTCGGCTTGAGCCCGATCAGTCCACAGCAGGCGGCGGGCACACGAATGGAGCCACCGCCATCATTGGCATGTGCAATCGGCACCACGCCTGCGGCGACGAGTGCGGCAGAGCCGCCCGACGAACCACCGGCCGAATAACCGGGGTTCCATGGGTTGCGCGTGGGATGGTCCTCTTCAAACTCTGTCGAAGCATTGAAGCCGAACTCGGGCAGGGAACTTTTACCCAACACGGTAAAACCTTGTGCGAGGTATTGTTCGGTAAACGGGCCATGTTTCTTCGCAACGTGCGGTGTGGCCGCGCGAGTACCACTGCGGGTGGGCAAACCCTGCATGTCAGCGTTGTCTTTCACGAACGTGGGCACTCCGCCGAATACACCGGTGGGTTTGCGGGATTCAGCCGTCAGCAGTGCATGCGCAAAAATTTCATGCTCGATCGCATTGAGCGTGCCGTTCACTCTTCTCGCGCGCGCAATCGCGGCTTCGGCAACTTCAACACTGCTGATTTCGCCTCTGCGGATCAGCTCTGCGAGAGCGACTGCATCGTGATCGGCAAGGATGTCGTTGCCAAATGCGTGAACCCGTTCCGTTGCCGCTTCTGTCTTAACGACGGTTTTTGCGCGTGCTGTTGCCATAAGAGCGGGTGCGGTGCACAAATCGCAGCGTCAATTGCGAAATACATCGAATTCGATTGACTGACGATGTATGGCCAATCTGATGCAATTCGCTAAACTATGAAACCGATCATTCAAACAATGCTGATCTTTTTCTCTCTCAGTCTCAACGCGCTCATAGCAATTGAGGCACCGCCAGTTGTCTATGGCGCCGATGAAGCCTTTCGTCCTTATGAATGGTTCAGCGACGATGGCAGACTCGAAGGTTTCCAGATCGAACTCATCCGCGCGATCTCTGAGAGCAGCGACCGCCGTGTCTCTTTTGTGACCGGCCCCTGGGAGACGATACGGCAGGGTCTGGTCAACGGCAACATTCAGGTCGTGAGCATGTTCGACCAGCCCGTGCGCCGCGAATATGCCGACTTCAGCAAACCGCACTCCGTGCTCGCTTCCGAAATTTTCATCCGCATCGGTTCGAAGCCTATTCGGTCGATCGCCGATCTCGCCGGCAAAGAAGTGATTCAGCAGTCAGGCGCACTTTCGACCGAGTACCTTCGCACGCAGTCGATCAAATACACTTCCATACCTGTCCGTGACCAGTTCGAAGCGATGCGGCTCCTGGCGTCGGGCAAGCATGACTGTGTAATCACGACGCAGGTGGGCGGCCGTTACGCGCTGCAGAAGCTGGGTATCAAAAACGTCGTCACCACGGGCCAGCCGATTCTCGCATCGAATGTCGCGTTCGCCGTGCGCAAGGGCAACCACGATCTGCTGCAATGGCTCAATGCGGGCATCGATCGCGTCAAAGCAGATGGCACCTATGAGCAGCTTTTCCAGAAATGGTTTGGCGAAGGCAGCCATGTGCGGCAGGCTGAAATACAGAAAATACGCAAAGGTGCCTTCATCGCTCTCGGCGTGCTGGTGCTCATCATCGGTGTTGGATTGTTATGGGTGAAGATGCTGCGCCGCGCGGTGGCGGTGAAAACTTTTGAACTGCAATACCTCGCCGAACACGATTCGCTGACGGGGGTCTATAACCGGCACTATATCACGCAGGCGATCAACCAGGCGATACTCGATTTTCAGTACCAGGGCATGCGCGACATGTTTGGTATTCTGTTTATTGATCTCGACCGCTTTAAGCTCATCAACGACAGCCTCGGCCACCACATCGGCGATCTCGTCATCAAGGCGGTGGCGTTCGAGATTCTCGCCTCGGTCGACAGCCGCTGCCAGGTCGCACGCTGGGGGGGCGATGAATTCATTGTACTGGTGCGCAATGTGCCGCACAGCGAAGCATTGCTCAAGGTTGCCGAACGCATTTCGCAGAAACTCAAAGCCGCCTACAACTTCAGGGATAAGGATATCTACGTCGGTGCGAGCATCGGCGCCGTTTTGTCATCGTTGCGCTACCACAGCGCAGAAGAGATGCTGCGCGACGGCGACAATGCGATGTACCGCGCGAAGGCAGATAAACGCTCCTCAGTCAGATTGTTTGAGGCGCAGATGCACGAGATTGCGGTGCGCAGCATGCGTCTCAGCTCTGACTTTCGCAAAGCTGTCGAACGCGGGGAAATCATCAATTATTACCAGCCGATCTATTCGCTCAAAACGGGCAAACTCAGCGGCTTTGAGGCGCTCGTGCGCTGGCAGCATCCCGAAATGGGGTTACTCGCTCCGGCGGCGTTCATGCCAATTCTCGAAAAAACCGAGTCGATGCGGCTTTTGGGCGAGCAGGTGCTGAGCAATGCGGCGCAAGCAGCCGCGCAGTGGCGGTTTGAATATAAAGAAGATTTCTACATCAGCGTCAATATTTCCGATGAACAGTTTGCCTTTGGCAACCTCATTGAAAATATTTCGCGCGTTTTGAAATCCGTCGAATTACCGCCGCAATTTTTACGGCTGGAGATCACCGAAACGGTGCTGATGGCCGATGTTTTCGGGGGCATGGCGCAACTCGAAGAACTCAAGGCAATGCAGCTGCGCATTCTGATCGATGACTTCGGCACGGGGTTTTCATCGCTAAGCCATCTCGCGTCGATACCGGCCGATACCATTAAGATCGACCGCTCGTTTGTGCATGGGCTCAAACCCGGTCTCAAGAACTATGAGATCGTGCGCGCAATGCTCGCGCTGACAAGCAACCTGCACCTCGAAACGGTTGCCGAGGGTATTGAGACAGCCGAGGAGCGTGACTGGCTGACCAAGCTTGGTTGCGACTATGCGCAGGGATTTTTGTTTTCACAAGCGGTGCCGACGACCGACGCCGGCAAAATGCTGGGTGCATCGGCAAAAACCAGCCCATAAAACGACTTTACCCTGCGCCAAAAGCAAAACCGATGCACTTCACGCCATGACACTTGCTGAATTGAACGCTCTAACGATAAGCGACGCCGCAAACTTGCTAAAGCAATGCAACGCGGCGACGCGCTGGTTTGAAGCGATGGCCGCTGCGCGCCCCTTTGCAGACATCACAGAAATGAAAAGCCGGGCAGAATCTGTCTGGGTTTCGCTTTCTGAGGCCGATTACCTGCAGGCATTCGAAGCGCATCCGATGATCGGCGATGTGGATTCGCTGCGCAAAAAGTATGCGGATACAAAAGCGATGGCCTCGGGCGAACAATCAGGGGCTGCAAACGCCGACGAAGCGGTACTCACCGAACTCGCGAAACTCAACCACGACTATCTGGCGAAATTCGGTTTTATCTTTATAGTCTTTGCGACGGGTAAAACTGCGGGGCAGATGCTTGAACTGCTCAAAGCGCGGTTGCCTAATTCGCGCACCCAGGAAATCCACAACGCAGCGGCGGAGCAGTTGAAAATTACGCTGCTGCGAATCGATAAACTTCTGGCGCAGTGATTGCTGCATCACTGACTATGCAGAGGGCCCATGACTGCATTTGAAACCACTTTGCTTCTTTCTGGTTGCATTGCCATCGTCGCGTTTCTCTATTCTTCCGTCGGGCATGCCGGAGCGTCAGGTTACATCGCCGTCATGACCCTGTTTGGTCTGGGTATGGCAGAGGTTAAACCTGCCGCGCTGACGCTGAACATTCTCGTCGCTTCTGTCACCGCGTGGCAGTTCTGGCGCGCCGGCCATTTTTCGTGGCGGCTGTTTGTGCCATTTGCTTTGCCAGCCATACCTATGGCTTTTCTCGGCGGCTACCTCAATCTGCCGATAGCTGTACTCAAAATTCTCGTCGGCATCGTCTTGCTGGTTTCGGCGATGCGGTTTGTTTATGACCCGAGTGAGGTAGAAAATCCACAACGACCCCGGTCATGGCTGGCCATGATCAGCGGCGGATTGATCGGCCTGCTGTCGGGTATCACTGGTACGGGCGGCGGCATTTTTCTTTCACCCATAATGCTCTTGATGAAATGGGCACGCACCAAAGAAACCGCGGCAATATCAGCCATGTTCATTCTGGTAAATTCGACCTCAGGCCTTGCGGGAAACGTTTCCGCGACAAAACATTTACCGCAAACTGTCTGGCTGTTTCTCGCGGCCTCGATGCTTGGCGGAGTACTCGGCTCCTATCTGGGCAGCCGCCATTTTTCCACCGGCTGCATCAAAAAGCTGCTGGCGGGCGTATTGACAATTGCGGGGCTAAAGCTTCTGCTCCAATAAAGAATGCCTTTCGGAATCCAAAACTCATTGACGCGCTTCGCACAACACCCGGAGATTCAAACGCCATGAAATCCATCAGCACGCACATTCTCGACATCGCCCGCGGCAAGCCCGCACGTGGAGTAATGGTGCGGCTCGACTACCTCAGCGAAGGGGAATATAAGTTCGCCGCAGAAGGCATGACCGACGCCGACGGCCGCGTGCGCGATTGGAAATTTGAAATGCACAAAGGCACCTGGCGTATCCGCTTTGAAATCGCCGCGTACTTCGAAAACCTGAAGGAAAAATATTTTTACCCGTATGTCGAGATTGTCTTCACCGTAGACAATCCAGACCAGCATTATCATGTACCGCTGCTACTCAGCCCCTATGGCTATTCAACCTACCGCGGCAGCTGACTTTGTTGCTAAACACGGTGAATTCACCCCCTATCGAAATTCCGCAGCGTGAGCTCTGCGTTGAATGCAACCGCTCGCGTGCCAGCTGCTTTTGCCGCTACACAAAATCTTTCAATACAAACGCCCGTTTTTTGATTTTGATGCATCCGCGCGAATTCAAACGCCAGCGCACTGGCACGGGTCGCCTGACACGAAAATCTCTCACCAATTCTGAAATTTTTGTCGGGGTGGATTTCACACACCACGAGGCACTGAACCGCGCACTGAGCGATGCTTCCTTTTTTCCGGTGCTGCTTTTTCCGGGGGCAGCGGCGGTACCGGCAGACTCTGCCGAATTTCGTGCCGCCGCAGGAACACGGCGGCCGCTGGTGGTGATTCTCGATGCCACCTGGGCGAGTGCGCGCAAGATGCTCAGCAGCAGCCCTAATCTGCAAAAACTGCCGCGCACCAGTTTTGCGCTGAAAGAGCCGTCGCGTTTTGTCATCAAGCGACAACCACAGGCGCTTTGCCTGTCGACCATTGAAGCCGTGTACCGCCTGCTCGACGCCTTTGAGAAAAGCGGTCTGGAAAATCTGGCGGGCAGGCATTCGGCGCTCTTGGATACTCTCGACGCCGTTGTGGAATTTCAACTGCGTTGTGCAGCTGATCCTAACCTACCTTCGCACCGGCTAAACAGTAAACGAACGCTCATTATCTGAAAGGCAGGCTATCACAGTTCTGTTTTATGGCTGATGAACAAAACGATCCAAAAAACCGCCGCGGAAATCTTTGCAGAATGCAAGAGCGGTTTTCGCCTCAAAGAACTGAAATGCGGTGAAGGTGCGCAGATTAAACGCCTCGCTGGCTTTGAAGACTGCCAGCCAGGCGACCTCGTATTTATCACCGATGCAAAGAAAGTCGCCGAAACTCTGGCAAAGAAACCTGCGGGCGTCGTCGTGGGCGTCAAAGAAGCAGAAGCGATTGCCGCCGATGCGGCGATGGCTGTATTCGTGAGCGAAAATGCCGGTGTGTCTTACGCGGTGATGCGCCAGAAATACTCCGACCGCGATTATACCGAAAGCGGTTTTGGCCGCATCCATCCATCCGCCGTGATCCATGAATCGGTCAAGATTCCCGAGAGCACGATGATTGGGCCCAATGTCGTGATTGAACGGGGTGCCAAGATTGGTGAAAAATGTGTGCTGCAGGCAAATGTCGTCATTGAGTTTGAGGCTGAGATCGGCGATGGCACGGTAATCCAACCCGGCAGCATGGTCGGTTTTCAATGCAAGATCGGTAAGAACTGCCTGATCTTACCCAATAGTGTTATCGGCTCTGAAGGTTTTGGTTACTCACAGGATGAAGACTTTAACCACTACCGCATTCCGCAGACGGGTAACGTCGAAATCGGTGAGCGGGTCACGATCGGCGCACTGAATGCCATTGACCGCGGCACCTTCGGGGTTACGAAATTCCATGACAATGTAATCTGCGATAACATCTGCCACACCGCGCACAACTGCGAAATCGGCGAACACTCAATTCTGCTCACCGGCTGGAAAATGACCGGCTCATCGAAGACCGGCAAACGCGTGATCGCCAGTGGAGATACCATGGTGAAAGACCACGTATCGATCTGTGACGACACGATCTTTGTACACCGGGGTGGAGTGATAACGGATATTACGGAAAAAGGTATGTACGCAGGTTCGCCGACACAGCCGATGCGGGAGTACGTAAAGAACCTCTCTGTTTACCAGAAACTGGGCGAAATGCAGAAAGAAGTGAAAGAGTTAAAGAAGCAGTTGGCAGCCTTAATGCCTGCAACCGCGGCGAAATAATCGATTCTTTGTGAAAAATCCCCCGCCCCAAAAGAGCGGGGGGATTCAAAGACTTATTTGCTTTCGACGAGACGGAATGTCACCCGGCGATTTTGGTCGCGGGACAGGCTCGAATCAGGTTCTGAATCACCCACACCGACGTACGTCAGCTTGGATTTATCCACACCTTTCTTCACAAAGTAGTTGTAGACGTACTTTGCGCGCTGCTGCGACAGGTTCTTCGTGTACGCGGCAGATTTGGCACGGTGCTGGTTTGCATGGCCAGTGATCTGCAGTTTGTAACCAGCGGGCATCGAAGCAATCACGGCCTTTGCCGCAGTTGCAGCGTTTTCGCCGTACTGGTCAAACTGCGTGATCGACATAGACGTTCCGAAAGGCGGGAAACCGATCACCGGCACTTTGGCCAATTGACCGTTTGCTGCGTCGACAATCATGTTGCCACCGAGAGAGCGTTCTTCTGTTTTCTGCGTTGAGCCGCAGGCGACGGAAAATGCGGAAAGCGCAAGAACGCTCGCCAGAATAGAAATTTTCAAATTCATGTTACCTCTGTATATTTTTTTTCCCGTTAAACCTTTCAGGGGCGACTTGGTTCTCAGTACAATGTGAGCGCGCAGCCGGTGCAGATATGCATTATGAGGATAGACTATCTTCAACCAGGAAGGCGGTGAATCGGCTTTCAGAGCGACCTCGTCAATGAAATTCGTAAACGAGTTCGACGGACGAAAAATGCTTGCGGGGAGCTGCGGCGAATACAGCTTCGCTTCTATGTTCAACACACCTCAAGGAATGCAGATTAGCTCTGTGGCGATCGCCAAATCTGAGAAAACCTTTGCCGAAATACTCAGCAGCGGAGCGCTGGAATTTGTAGCCAAAATTTCCCGCAAATTTGAAAGCCGCAGACAGGAACTGTTGGCCGCCCGCGTCGCGCGCGCCCAGCGTCTCGAAGCAGGAGAAAAGCCTGACTTTCTGAAAGAGACTGCGAACGTCCGTCAAGGTGACTGGGTAGTGGCGAAATTGCCCAAAGACCTTGAATGCCGCCGGGTCGAAATTACCGGGCCGGTCGAACGCAAGATGGTCATCAACGCACTCAACTCGGGTGCTGACAGCTACATGACCGATTTTGAAGATTCAAACACACCCAACTGGCAGAACCAGATTCAGGGCCAGATCAATTTGCGCGACGCAATTCGCCGCCAGATCGATTTTGAGTCGGGTGGCAAGCAATACAAACTCAACGAGAAAACGGCAACGCTGCTTGTGCGCCCCCGCGGCTGGCACCTCGACGAAAAGCATGT
>Ga0138256_10003894_pt1 | contig 15850 bp, 14 predicted proteins | sample KNB2016incub_MG_FD_105486 | JGI IMG/M metagenome (GOLD analysis project Ga0138256, IMG submission 105486) | Active sludge microbial communities from wastewater in Klosterneuburg, Austria - KNB2014incub_MG | ecosystem: Engineered > WWTP > Activated sludge > Unclassified | place: Austria... | reverse complement strand
TACTAAAGAGAGGAGATACTACTGCAGTATTTCAACTTGAATCTGATGGAATGAAAAAGTATTTAAGAGACTTACAACCTGAGAGTTTAGAAGATATCTGTTTTATGTGTGCTGCATATAGACCTGGACCTATGCAGTTCATTCCAGACTACATTGAATGTAAGCATGGCAGAAAGGAACCTGATTATCTAATCCCTGAATTAGAGCCTATTGTTAAAAACACATATGGTTTTGCAATATATCAAGAACAAGTTATTAGAATAGCTGTGGATATTGCAGGTTACACGATGGGAGAAGCAGATATTTTAAGAAGAGCCATGGGAAAGAAAGTTAAGGAAATTATGATTGCCGAAAAAGCAAAGTTCTTAGAAGGATGTGTAAAGAGAGGTCACACTAATGAAGTAGCAGAAAAACTTTTTGAATACCTTATGCCTTTTGCAGACTATGGATTCAATAAAGCTCACGCTGCAGGGTATGCCATGATTGCATATCAAACTGCATATCTTAAAGCTCACTATCCTATTGAATTTACAATTGGACTACTAGAATCTGATCTTGAAACAGCAGATAAGTTACACCGGGATGTAGAGGAAGCAAGAAACCTAGGTATAGAAGTTCTTCAACCTGATGTAAATAAATCTAAACTCATGTTTGGGATAGAAGAGAAGGAAGGAAAGAATTGTATCAGGTTTGGAATGGGAGGAATAAAGACGATAAATAGAAAAGTAGTGGAGAAGATAATTACTGAAAGAGACAAGAAAGGACCATTTAAACATTTTGATGATTTAGTAGGAAGAGTAGGAATTGGGGACCTTACAAAGAAAACCTTAGAAGTATTAATTGAATCAGGAGCACTAGATGCTTTTGGATCTAGAACTCAACTACTAACAATAATGCCAACAGTTTGGAATAAATACACAAGGCTAAAAGATGAAAGAAATCAAGAATCCCTATTTGGAGATAGTAAGGTAATGGGAGAGAGTGCTTCACTACTACCTAATATCGAGAAAGAAACGGATAAACAAAAGCTTGTATGGGAAAGAGAACTACTTGGTACTTTCTTTAGTAACCATCCACTTCGTAACTATACCTACCTCATAGATAACGAAAAGATACTAAGTATCAATAAAGCCTTAGAGGGAGAGCTAAACAAACCAGTACTTCTATTAGTAATCTTAAAAGAAACTAAAAAAATCATTAGTAAGAAGAATGGTAAGCCAATGGCTTTTCTTAAACTAGAAGACCTTGAAACAGTCATGGACTCAGTTCTATTTAACACTACTTATGAGAAATATAAAGATAAGTTAAAGGATGGGGAGATATATTTAATATCAGGTAAGATTAATGAGCGTAATGATCAAAAGTCACTTTTAATAGACTCCATAGAGCCTATTAATGATCATACGGAAGTTTTAACAAAGCTTGAGAATTCCCCTGTAATGAAACTTGAAAATGAACCTATCAAAAAGAAGAAACCTGTATCAATACTCATAGATGTGAGTAACACAGAAGACAAAGATCTTTTAAAAAGACTTAAAGAAAGTATTAAAAATAACCCTGGAGAGAAAGAAGTAGTGCTAAGATTCAAAGATAGTAATGAAACTATTGTAGAAAAGACACTAAGTACAAAGATAAAACTAACAAAGGAAATGATTGCAGAATATGGAAGCCTTATTCACTAAGCTTCTATCATCTTAAGTCCATACATAATTCCAATACCAAGAACAAACATGAAGAATGAAAGTGCAGCATCACGTCTTGATGTATTCTCATCATGTATTTCAGGAAGTAAATCAGTAAGGGAGATATATAGGAAATTACCTGCAGTAAATGCAAGTAGATAAGGTTCAAATCCCTGAGGTAATACATTTACAAAGAGTACTCCAAGTATTCCAAATACAGCGGTTAGAAGGTTAAGTTTGATAGACTTTACAATACTAAGTCCTGATTTGATTAGGACAGCAATGCTACCTACTTCTTTAGGTATCTCATGAAGCACTATTGCAACAACTGTAGCAATACCTAGAGGAAAACTCACACTAAATGAAGCTGTAATAGCTACACCGTCAATAAAGTTATGAATTACATCAGATACTACTAGACCATACCTCATTGATGAATGAGGATTAACTTCTTCATGTCCATCATGGCTATGTCTAATATGTAGTATTGATTCAAGAAAGAAGTAGAAGACTAAAGCTAAAAGAATGATTAAAGAGAAACTTGGATTAAGAGAAATATTTAGTTCGGGTAATATATGGATAAAAACCTCAGCAAGTAGAGTTCCAGATGCTAAAGCTATTAAATATGATAAATACTTAGAGAATACCCTTAGTTTATTAAACAGAAGTATTACTAGTAGAGATATGAGAGAAACTACTAATACAGCAATATATGATTCTAATTGAGTGTTCATATTATTATTTACTTATATAATGACCAGAAATTATCTTTTGTTACTACATAGGACTGAGCATCTGGAAATTTACTTATAAAAGACTTTGTAACCGTTCCTCCAGTATATTTTATTTCAAGTGCTGTAAGCTTATTGTTTTTAGAAAGAATTAAATCAACTTCGTAACCATTCCTATCTCTCCAATAGAATAAATCATATTTATTAAACTCATAAAGATTTGATTTTATTACCTCACTAATAATAAAGTTTTCAAATAAAAATCCATTATCATTTCTAACTGATAATTCATTAAAATTATTAATTAGCGAATTCCTTACCCCTAAGTCATAAAAATAAATCTTAGGTGCTTTTACAATAGTATCTCTTAACCTTGTAGAATATGGATAAAGTCGAAAAATAATATAGGCTTTTTCAAATATTTCAATATACTTCTTAATGGTTCTATGATCAGTCATTAATTTTTGTGCAATTTCAGAATATGAAACAAGACTTCCAATTTGAAAAGCTAAGAGTTTAAGCAGATTTAAAGCAAGCGTCTTATTTTCTATTGCTTTAAGTTCTAACAAGTCTTTTAAGATTGTACTATTTACTAGATTATCCAAATATCTTTCATCTGCCCTTAAATCAATAAGTGCAGGGTAATTACCCCAAATAAGTCTTTCTGATAAAGGAGCGTTTAGATCATATACTTCAGCATTTAAATTATTAATACTAACAGTAGTGATATCTAAAATCTTTAAATTTTTTTCAATATCAGTTTGAAATAAATACTCTCCAAAAGTAAGTGGGAATAAGTAGTATTCAATTTTTCTACCAGCAAGACTTTCTGTAGTCCTATTTTTAATATCTAAGCTAGAGGAACCTGTGATAATTAGTTTTAAATCTTGAAAGTTATCATATACTAATTTTGCGACTCTTCCTGGATCAGTAAGTAACTGTAATTCATCTAAAATAATAAGTTTATTATCTTTAAATAGGCTTTTATATTGAGTAGTATCATAAGATTCAAGTACTTTTCGAATTGGATCAATATCCATTACAAGGTACAAAGCATCAGGAAATACCCTTTTTAAAAGAGTAGTTTTGCCCACTTGTCTTGGACCAATAAGAGTAAGGATTTGCTTATATTTTCCAAAGTGATTTTTTATAGATTCATCAATTTGTCTTTTGTTCCTCATAACTCTAATGTAAGAATTAACTAGTATATTTTAACATGGTATGTCAGAATTAGCTAGTATATTATGACATTTTCCAGTTATTCGTACCTATTTCATATTTTTCCTTATCTCCCTATATTCTTCTAATGATACAGTTGTTACAGATTTACCAGGTGTAATTCTAGTTACTTTAAATTTGCCATAATCGGGAACTTCTAATATTTTTACTTTTAGTGGCTGTATTTCAGGGAGTTGAGTTTCATGCTTTATACATAAATACTTTCCCTGCTTATTTGTATTATCAACAAATTTTTCAATTAAACTTTTTCTAACTTGATCAAGATTATTAAAATCAATTAGGTAAGCAATTACTGACTCAACTATGTCGTCTTCAATAGTAAGAGCAGCATAATCACTTGGAAGTGTTGCATAATCTCGATTAAATTTATTGGTTACATGACCATCATAGTATTCAATTACATATGGAGGTTCTACATCTTCCCAACCTAATTGATCTTTGAAAGTATCCCATCTAGCTTGCAAAGGATTTTGCAACACAACATGTGCTGCTTCATGAAGAGTTAAACCAAACAACCAACTTGAATTAAATTTATCCCTATACTTACCATCTCTTAAAGTGATTGGGAATATTTTCATATAACCTACAGAAATACACTCCTCACCATTTTTATTACCTCCAGTTTTCCTATTAAAAACATTTTCTTTTTCTAAAATAATATCTTTAAGTGTCCATAAAGACTTATCTTTTAAAGATCCATATAACAAAGAGAGGGCTCTTGCTATTTCCTCGATATGTTCCTGTTTAAATTCAGCGTTAAAACTAAAAACATCAACATGAACATTATCATCGAGTACAATTTCAAATCTCTCAATCAATTCTTTTCCCTCTAAGTTTTCTCGAAAAAACCACCTTTTACTTTTTAATACATCTGACATTCCTTCTTCCACGACACTTTTATCTAGAACCTTACTGACAGGGATTTTTATTTCTAAGTCGGCTGAAGATTCCTCACCAACAATTTGATAAGGCACTTTAAATCCATTTACATGAACAATTCCACTTTTGGGTTGATCCGGTTCATAAATTTCCATACCATATTTTAACATAGAATTTAAGTATTAGACCCATGATTTTAGAGATTTCTGTGATATAATCTTCTGATGTCCCTTGAAAATATTGTCATAAAAAATGCTAAGGTACATAACCTTAAAAATGTAAGTTTAACCTTACCTAAGAACAAGCTTATTGTCTTTACAGGCTTATCAGGATCGGGTAAATCATCTCTTGCTTTTGACACCATATACGCAGAAGGACAAAGAAGATATGTAGAAAGTCTTAGCTCATATGCAAGACAGTTCTTAGGCTTAATGCAAAAACCTGATGTAGAATATATAGAAGGACTTAGTCCAGCTATATCCATAGATCAAAAGAGTTCAGGACATAATCCTAGATCCACAGTAGGTACAGTAACAGAGATATATGACTATCTTAGACTTCTCTATGCTCGTATTGGTAAACCATATGATCCTAAGACTGGTAAAGTACTAGAATCACAAAGTGTACAAGAAATTGTAGATAAGATAGTTACATCTAAGAGTGAAAGAAAAGTAATGATACTTAGTCCCATAATCAAGAACAGAAAAGGTACATATGAGGAGCTATTCCAAAGATTTCTAAATAAAGGATTTGTAAGGGTAAGAGTAGATAACGAGATACATAACCTTGAGGAAGATATTAAACTAGATAGATATAAAATCCATAACATTGAAATTGTCATAGATAGACTTGTAATAAAGCCTGAGTATGGTGAGTTAAACAAAGAACTAAACAAAGAAAATACCAAACTTAGTGAAGATCTTAAAACTTTTAAAGAATTTAGAAAGCGAGTCACTGATTCTGTAGAACTAGCTCTTAGTCTAAGTGAGGGATCAATAATACTTAATGATGTAGATAGTAAAAAAGACACCTTGTATTCAGAAAGTTTTGTTCTATCTGATGGATCATCTTTTCCTAAACTCGAACCTAATCTTTTTTCTTTTAATGCTCCCGCTGGGGCGTGTCCTACTTGTGCTGGACTAGGTACAATATCTGAAATTGATCCTGACCTCATATATAACCCTAATTTAACTATTGCAGAAGGAGGAATATATCCTTGGTCAAAGATGTGGGATAGTATGAATAGCTGGAATAGGATGGTAATGGAAACTGTATGTAAGAAATATGGTGTAGATATTAAAACCCCAATGAAGAATCTATCAGAAAAAGATCTTAAGATTCTTTTTTACGGAGTAGAAGGAACACATCGAATAGAGACAGCGAAGGGGAGTATATATAATGCTAAGTTTGAGGGAGTCATTACAAATCTCGCACGTCGTTTCAAAGAAACAAACTCAGACTACATCAGATCAGAAATAGGGGAATATATGAGAGAGAGAATGTGTCCTACTTGTAAGGGAGCTAGACTTAGAAAAGAATCATTGTTTGTAAAGATCAAAGAAAAGAACATTCTTGAAGTAAACAATATGACTATCACAGAAGGAAAGAACTTCATAGAATCTTTAAATGAAAAGTCTCTATCTAAAAATGAACTCATTATCGCTAAACAAATACTAAAAGAACTTACTGCTAGACTTGGTTTTCTAGTATCAGTAGGTCTAAACTATTTAACCCTATCTCGTAAAGCTAAGTCGCTATCAGGTGGAGAAAGTCAACGTATTAGACTAGCATCTCAAATAGGATCAGGTCTAACTGGAGTCCTATATGTTCTAGATGAACCAAGTATTGGACTACATCAAAAAGATAATGAAAAACTCATAAAAACACTAAAATATTTAAGAGATTTAGGTAACACAGTAATAGTAGTTGAACATGATGAAGATACCATTCATAACGCTGATCATATTGTAGATATAGGCCCTAAAGCTGGAGAACATGGTGGAGAGATCATATTTGAAGGTAATTTAGAACAACTCAAAGAGTCTAAGACCTTAACCGCTGACTACATATCTAAGCGAAGAGTCATTACAAAAGAAAAGATTTTAAAAGATATCCGTAACATTGAAAAAGATGTAAATGATCTTGAAGTCGAGCAAATTAAAAAGACATCAGGTAAATTCATAGAAGTTTTAGGAGCTAGTGAGAATAACTTAAAAGATATATCTGTTAAGTTTCCACTAGGTAAGTTCATTACAGTTACAGGAGCTTCTGGTTCTGGTAAATCTACCCTTGTAAATGACATCCTAGCAAAAGCTTTGATGAAAGAAATATATGACTCTAAAGACTTCCCTGGGAAACATAAGGGAATAAATGGAGTAGAGAATATAGACAAAATTGTGGTAATAGATCAATCTCCAATTGGAAGAACACCTAGAAGTAATCCTGCTACATATACTGGGGTATTTAACTTCATTAGGGATATGTTCTCTCAAACTAAAGAAGCTAAGATGAGAGGATATGGACCCGGTAGATTTAGTTTCAATACAAAAGGTGGAAGATGTGAGAAGTGTTCAGGTGATGGAGTAATAAAGATAGAAATGCAGTTCTTACCAGATGTATATGTTACTTGTGAAGAATGTGATGGGAAAAGATATAACAGAGACACACTTGAAATAGATTTTAAAGGAAAGAACATATCAGATATTTTAGATATGACTGTAGAAGAAGCTTTAAAGTTCTTTGAGAATATATCTTTCATAAATAATAAACTTAAGACTTTAGATAGAGTGGGTCTTGGATATATACGCCTTGGACAAGCAGCTACCACATTATCAGGAGGAGAAGCACAAAGAGTAAAACTAGCTACTGAACTTGCTAAGAAACAAACAGGTAAGACTATGTATATATTAGATGAACCTACAACTGGACTACATTTCTACGATGTAGAACAACTCTTACATGTTCTTCATTCCCTTGTTCAGAAAGGTAATACAGTATTAGTAATAGAACATAACCTAGATGTCATTAAGACAGCTGATCATATTATTGACCTTGGACCTGAGGGAGGAGATAAGGGCGGATCAGTTATATTTGAAGGTACGGTAAGTGATATAGTAGAATGTAAGGAAAGCTATACAGGTCAGTGGCTTAAAAAGATACTTTAATACATTGGGAGATCGTCTAATGGCAGGACATTAGCCTTTGAAGCTAATCATCTAGGTTCGAATCCTAGTCTCCCAACCAATCTTCAAGTAGTATTTATGTTAATATCTTTCCATGAAAAAACAAAAATACAAAGCAATAGTAAGCGATATTGATGGAACATTAACTCCTATTGCACCTAATTCATATCCTACTGATAAGGCTACTAAACATATTAAAGAAGCTATAGATAATGGACTAATATTTTCATTAGCATCAGGAAGACCTTTCTCTATGGTTAAATATATAGCTAGTCATTTAGGAAATGTAGGACCATGTATTGTAGATAATGGAGCAGTAATAGTTGATCCAATTACAGAAGAAATTCTTTGGGAAGCTATATTACCGAGTAAGGTTGCCAATAACATTTTAAATATGGCTAAGACATATAAACTTACACGTGCTTCATGTGATATAGGTATATTTGAAAATACTCATTCTGTACCTATCGAATCTAAGGTAAGGAAAGTATCTATTCATAACATTAAACATTCTGAAGCAGAAAGACTAATCAAAGAGATTACCTCTGAGTACGAAGATGTTGTAGGTATCAAAGCAGCCTCATATGAAGGAGATCATTTAATAGACATCTATTTTTCAAATATAAATGCTACTAAACAAAATGCTGTAGTTAAACTATCTGAAATTTGGGGTATATCTTCAGATGAAATTATTGGAATAGGGGATGGTCATAACGATGTTTCATTATTAAATGCTTGTGGTTTAAAGATAGCTATGGGAAATGCTGTGGATGAGTTAAAAGCAATTGCCCACTATATAGCTCCATCATATATCGATGATGGAATAATTGATGTAATAAATAAATACTATAATTAAAAATTTAAAAGGGAGAGGGTAATTCCTCTCCCTTTTTTCCCCTTATTCCTTCAAGTAAGTCTCATATACATTCTCTACATCCTTATCACCTCTCCCTGATAAGTTAATGACAACAATGTCATCTTTATCATATTTTGAATGCTCCTTTAGAATGTATGCTATAGCATGAGCTGACTCTAATGCTGGAATAATTCCTTCTGTCCTTGAAAGATAGACAAAAGCTTTTACAGCCTCTTCATCTGTAGCATTTCCAAGGGTAAGTCTACCTGATTCTTTAAGCATCGAAAGTTCAGGCCCGACACCTGGGTAATCTAATCCTGATGCTGCACTATATGACTCACCAATATTACCTTTATCATCTAGAAGAACAAGTGTCTTAAAACCATGAATAACAGAGGGTTTACCTTGTTCTAGTGATAATCCATGTCTACCTGTTAGTTTACCTTTACCTGCAGGTTCAACAGCTACTAGCTCAACTTCTTTATCCTCTATGAAGTCATACATAGCTCCTATTGCATTACTACCCCCACCAACACAAGCTATTACTGAGCTTGGTAGTTGACCTTCAAGTTCTAACATTTGCTCACGAATTTCTTCTCCAACAATCTTTTGAAAATCTCTAACCATTGTAGGATATGGATGGGGACCAACTGCTGAACCAAGAAGGTAATGGGTGTTTTCATGATCTTTCATAAAACTTTCAAGTGCTTTATCTACGGCGTCTTTTAAAGTACCTTGACCTTGGGTAACAGGAATGACATTAGCACCTAATATCTTCATTCTATATACGTTTGGTTTTTGTGCCTTGATATCTCTTGCTCCCATATAGATGTCACATTCCATTCCTAAGTATGCTGCTATTGTTGCAGTTGCAACACCATGCTGTCCTGCTCCTGTTTCTGCAATCAACTTCTTTTTTCCCATATGCTTTGCAAGTAGTCCTTGACCGATAACGTTGTTGATTTTATGTGCACCTGTATGATTTAAATCTTCTCTTTTAAGATAGATCTTTGGTCCACCAAGTTTCTCTGTCATGTTCTTTGCAAAATAAAGAAGGCTAGGTCTATTTACATAGAACTTATATAGGTATGCTAGTTCTACTTGAAAGCTTTTATCATTTTTTAAACTTTCATACTCATTAGCAAGACTACTTAACACCACTTCAAGTTCTGGTGGAAGATAGCTTCCTCCAAAACTACCAAAAGATCCTTTAACTAAATTTTTCATGATATTTATTTAATAATTTATATAGAAACAAAATTGAATATGTAAAATATATGTATGGGGTGGCCCCCACCACTTATTTGTTAGGTTTCTAATAGTTATTAAATTGTTATGTATATATGTTTTTTCCATTTTATAGTTACTTAATTTCAGATAGGGTGAGATTCGAACTCACAATTTCCGTTTTGGAGACAGAGGTTTTAGCCAGTTAAAACTACCTATCCATAAAGGTAAGTAATTTCTTAGTAAGATAATAAAAGGGGAAATATAGCTGTGAAGAAATTACCTCTAAATTGTTAGAGGCGCCACCAAGTAGACATATTTAACATGTATCTATTTTTCTTCATTGGAATATTATATATGCTTAAGTGTTTTCTAGTCAAATTAACCTTTTAATAGGGCAGTAGTTTATTCAACAAAAGAAGCTATACGATTGTATTATTTGATTCATCTTGATTAGTATTGTTTATATCTTTCAATTACAATATTACATAGAAATATATTTGAAATAAGTTCTTAAAGATATATATGATTCAATTTAGAAATAAATGAACGGAAATGTAAGAAAACAAGGAAAAGAACCCTTTGGAATTGTCTTAGTTCATGGTGGCCCAGGAGGAGCAGGTGAATTAAAACCTGTTGTAATGGAATTAGGGAAAAGCTTTGGAGTAATAGAACCTTTCCAAACAAAACTTACAATAGAAGATCAAGTAGAAGAATTAAGAGAACAAATAGATAGAAATGGTAATAAACCAGTTATTTTAATTGGATGGTCTTGGGGAGCTTGGTTAACTTACATATTTGCTTCTAAATATCCTGAATATGTAAATAAGTTAATATTAATTTCTTCAGGTCCATTTGAACAAAAATATGTTGAGGAAATTAATAGAACTAGAATGTCACATTTAAGTGATAGTGATATCAAAAGACTTAAAGAGCTTGAAGAAATCTTTAAACAAAAAGACATTCCAAATATTGATAGTCTATTTGAAGAATTTGGAGCTATATATTCAAAAGCAGATACATTTGAACATAATGGTGAAAAAGAAGTGAAGATAATTCCTAATATGGAAATATACAATAGTATATGGCCAGAAGCTGCTAAACTTAGAGAAAGTGGAGAACTATTAGAAATAGGAAAGAGTATTAAGTGTGCAGTAGTAGCAATACATGGAGACTTCGATCCACACCCATATTTTGGAGTTACATATCCTTTAACTAAAGTAATAAATAACTTTAAGTTTATATTATTAGAAAAGTGTGGACATCATCCTTGGTTTGAGAAACATGCAAAAGATAAGTTCTATGAGGTATTACTAAGTGAATTAAAATAACCAATTTAATTTATAGATAATGATTAAGAGTAAAGTATTAAATCTCACAACTTCTGAAATTGTTAATGAAATTTGTAGTGCCTATAAAAATAATTATGGAATATTTAAAGAAAAGCATAATGCTGAAGATTTAGTTCCTAAAGCTTTAAAAGAAGAACAAATACAATTTCTTTTCTGGGTAATACAGATGGATTATGCCACAAAATCATCTAGACTCTATGATAATGCAAACAAACTATATACATCTAATCCTAACTGGATTAAGAGTAAATACATTTCTGATATTTCAGACAAAGATCTATATAATCTAATACAACAAAATCTTAGACCAAGGTACACTAATGAAATTGTTAAAAGATTTAAGATAAATTGTATATCACTTGAAGAAAAATATTCAGGGAAAGCTATTAACATTGTTAAATCTTCAAGTTCAGCAACGGAGTTACTTAATAATATTAAAGAATTCAGAGGATTTGGAGATAAATTGGCTAATTTCTTAGCCCGAACATACATAGACCTTTTAGACCTTAAATATAAAGACCTTGAAGATATACTTCAGCCTGTTGATGTTCATGATGTAAGACTTTCGTATGAATGGGGATTAATCAAAGACAAGGAAATGACAAAAAAGAACATATTTAAAGTTAAGGAAATATGGCAAAATGCTTGTATTGAAAGTAAAAATAGTTGGATAATATTTGATAAAGCCTTATGGCTTATTGGTTCGAGTGGAAAAAGATCAGATAATCCCAAAATAGATTTTAAAATTAATTTAGGACTGTAAAGGTATGACACAATCTTTTAAATATACTGAAACTCATCCAAATTTAACTAGAACAGTTGTATGTTATCTAGTTAAAGGAAATAAAGTAACTGGTGGACTTAGAAAGAAAGTGTCTTTAGGACTAGGAAAAAATCTTTTCTCTGGTATTGGTGGTAAGGTAGGAGATATACCTGGTCTAGAAAACGAGACATACGAGGAGGCTTTAGCTCGTGAGGTTAAAGAAGAGGTAGGTGTTAAAATTAAAGAATATAAACAATTTGGTGAAGTGATTTTCATATTCCCATTCAAAGAGAAGTGGAGTCAAACAGTAGTGGCATATATTGTCACTGATTGGGAAGGTGAATTAGTAGAAACTGAATCAATTAAACCAGTTACATACGAAATAGATAAACTTCCAGTATCTGAAATGTGGGATGATAGTAAATATTGGGTTCCATTAATGCTTAAAGGAAAAAAGCTTAATGCAAAATTTATATATTCGAAAGATAATAAAACAGTTTCAGAAAAAGAAATTTATATATTGTGATATTAATAAAAGATGAAACAATTCAAAGACTTACCCAAACTAAATAAAGGAGATAAAGTAGCTATACTTTCTCCTTCCTTAGCTGCACCTGGACTATGGCCTCATGTATATGAAAGAGCTATTAGAAATCTTAAGAAAGAATTTGATTTAGTTCCTGTAGAGTATCCTGCTACAAAGAAATTAGGAGCTTCTAAAGGAGAAAGATCTAAAGACTTAATAGATGCGTTTAAAGATAAAGAGATTAAGGCAGTCATTGCTTCTTTAGGCGGAAATGATCAAGTGACATATATTAAGAACTTACCTCAAGATGTATTCATAGATAATCCTAAACCTTTCTTTGGAAATAGTGACAACACACATTTTTGTAATCATTTATGGCTCTCTGGTATCCCTTCATATTACGGAGGTACTTTAATGGACCTATATGCCAAAGAAGAAGTTATGAATCCATATACAGTCAAATATCTGAAATATGCATTCTTTGAAAAAGGAGAGTTTGAGATAGAGCCAAGTTTAGAGTTTAACGATAGAGAATATGAGGTAGATTGGAATAAACCTGAAACGATGGATAATAAAAGAACATATGATAAAGGGGAGGGATGGTTCTGGGATGGAAATATAAATACACGTGGTATTTCATGGGGTGGATGTCTTGAATCAATAGATGAACTATTGAGACATGGGATTCAAATACCATCTTTAGAAGATTTTAAAGATATTGTCTTATTTCTAGAAACCTCAGAAGAAAAACCAACAAGTGAATATGTAGAAAGAGTCTTTAGAGCACTTGGAGAAAGAGGAATATTATCTAATATTAAAGCACTCATTGTAGGTAGACCAGCAGCCAGTTCTAGACAAAGACCTAATACTTTAGAAGAAAGAATGGAATACAAAAGAAAACAAAGAGAAACTATTCTAAATATTGTGAGAGTATACAATAAAGATGTTCCAATAATTCAAAATTTTGATATAGGGCATACAGTCCCACAGGTATGTTTACCTATGGGTAAAATGATAAGAATTGATTCAGATAACAGAAAGATATTTGCTGAGTTTTAATATATTTCTCCCAATATGTCGAATAAGTCATAGTTATTGATTTATAGACTTTTTACACATATAATTAATCCTATGAAAGCAATAATATTAAAGATAAAAAACGTGTTCAAGCCATCAAATGAAAAAATTGAATTTAGTACTACTGCTGTTAATAATCAACCACAAATGAGCGAAGAAGAAATGAAAAAGTTTTTAGTTGAAACAGGTAAAAAGTATAAAGAAACTTTCAAACTACTTGCCAAAGAAGACTTTTAAAAAATTATACATTTCGGATATTCTCTCTATAGTAGCCATTATTAATCAAAAGGTTAAGGAAAAAGAAGACCTAAGCAAATTACTCATCCTAAATCAGATACAAATTAGAGATTTAATTGGTCTTGAAACTACTATTGAAACTCCATTTCAAAGTTTTGGAGGACATCAACCCTATAAGGATGTTTTTTCTATTTCAGGAGCATTATTATACTTTCTTTCAAGATCTCAGAATTTCTTAGACGGAAATAAAAGAATGAGCATATTGATTACTAGTTATTTTCTATATATTAATGGTTATGTTTTAAATATTCCTCCTATAGAACTTTATGAAATTACAAAAGTAATTGTATTATCTAGTCCTAGTCAAAAAGATAATCTAATTAAAGCTTTATCCGATGTCATTAGTAGCAGTTCCTTAAAAAGAGTAACTATTTAGTTAAAGATTTTAAATACTCAATAACATAGCTTGAATCTGAAGAAGGATCCACTTTCTCCCATACTTTAACAATCTCTTTATTACTATTAAGAATAAAAGTAGATCTTATTGATCTTGCTTTTATCTTATCTATTAGCGAGTCCTTATTTAGTTCACAAAACATATTTCTTAAAATACTATCTTTGTCTGTAAGTATTGGATAGTTTAGTTTGTAAGTATTCGAGAAGTTTTGATGAGAATCATTTGAATCAGAACTTACTCCTATTACTTTAGCTTCTAGCTTTTCAAACTCTTTAATACTATCCCGATATGAACATGCTTGAGATGTACATCCAGGAGTGAAATCCATAGGATAAAAGAATATGACTGTATATTTAGAATCTACATTGCTTAAATTTACAGTATTATTATTCTGATCAAGTAGATCAATATTTATATTTGGTTTATTTCCTATCTTTAACATTGAGGTCTACAAATAACGGTGCTTTTATTCCCTTTTTAATCAAACTAAGAACAAAATCTAAATCTATATCTTCTAATTTCTTAAATCTAATACAGCTTTTACCACAAGATGCTTTACCTATCTTTTTTGAGTTAATTTCTACTAAATACTTATTTGTAACTTTATCAATTGAACAAATATATATAGAATATCCAGTTTTGTTTTCTTTTAATCCTATTGTTAACCAGTCACCCTCTCGCCCTGAAGCATATTTAAAATGATATTTACCAAATCCAATAATCCCTGACATCATAAAAGGTTTTTCGTTAGGAAGTACTTCCGCAATTTTACTAAGTAAGAATTGAACTACATTTCCTTTTTCTTTAGGTAGGCTTTCTATATATTCTTTAGGAGTTTTAAATTCTTCTTTACTTATGTTATTTTTCATTTAATTAGTTTTATTTATATCCCTTCGCTTGTATTTCAAATAGTTCTTCATATAGTCCTTTCAGTGCTATTAATTCCTCATGTGTTCCTTGCTCTATTATCTTACCATCATCAAGTACTAAAATTCTATCTGCATGTCTTACAGTAGAGAATCTATGTGAGATTATGATCACCGTCTTATTCTTTTCTAAATTTTGAATATTTTTAAATATTTCATACTCTGCTTTAGCATCTATTGCGCTTGTAGGTTCATCTAGTATTAAGATTGGAGCATCTCTAAAGAAGGCTCTAGCTAATGCTAGTTTTTGCCATTGTCCACCAGAGAGATCAACACCTCCTTCAAACATTTTACCTACAATCTGTTCTATACCATTTGGAAGGGTATCTAAATATTTATCAGCTCCAGATTTAGAGATTGCATCTTTAAGTAGTTTCTCATTATCAGTTTTTGAGAGATCCCCTAAATATATATTATCTTTAAATTTAAATTGATATTTAATGAAGTCTTGGAATAGAGCACCGATATATTTATGCCACTCACTAAGATCTAACTCTTTGATATTAACTCCATTGATTAATATTTCCCCCTCAGTTACGTCATAGAATCTGAGAAGTAGTTTAATTATTGTAGTTTTGCCAGCACCATTTTCTCCAACAAGAGCAATTCTTTCACCACTTTTAATGGTTAAGTTAAAATCTTTTAAAATATATCTTTCACTTCTTGGATATTTAAATGAAACTGACTTAAATTCAATAATTTGTGGGATTGTTGCT
>Ga0138256_10003893_pt1 | contig 15851 bp, 11 predicted proteins | sample KNB2016incub_MG_FD_105486 | JGI IMG/M metagenome (GOLD analysis project Ga0138256, IMG submission 105486) | Active sludge microbial communities from wastewater in Klosterneuburg, Austria - KNB2014incub_MG | ecosystem: Engineered > WWTP > Activated sludge > Unclassified | place: Austria... | reverse complement strand
CGTAGGAGCTAGTTTTTATTCTAGGATGAATAAGCTAAATAAAAATGAAAATGATGCTTCTTATGTGTCATTAGTTTTAATGGCTATAAAAAATCAGATAATACCATTTTCAAGAAACTTGGTGAATTTCTCGCATAAGCACTTAGTAAACACAACCATTCCAATAAGTATGGTTGCAGCAGGAATGGGTAAAAAAGCTGAAATTATCACAAGGCAATCATTGGTAGCTAATCTGCTTACACAGCAGTATGATAACTATAGAAAAACTATAGAGTCAAAGCAAGAATACGATGAGATGTATTATAGATACAAATCTATGGACGAAAATTCACCCGAAGCAAAATTATTAAAAAGAAAATTAGATGAGTTTATAATTGGTGGAGTTCCAGTTTTTAGAAATGGAAAAATAGAAAAAGAAATTTACACCAAAAGAGACTTACTTCTTGATGCATTAGAATCAGCAATAGGATATTCGACTGCATTGATGATATTTATGAGCTATGATGATGATGAAACAGAGCAAGGAATTGTTGCAAAAAAACCAAACTGGTTAAGAGTAACTGGATCTGCTCATGGATTAACTTATGCGGAAAAAGATGCGGCAAATTATACTCCATTCTCAATTCAAGTAAAATCAGATGATGGGTGGAATACGGTATTAAAATGGCCATACGTTTTTGCCCATCCAGTGTTTTTCTATCTTGGTTCAATGACAGATAAGAATTATGATAAAAACACAAATTATGGATTGCAGGAAAGCTCTGTCGCTGAAATACTATACCATTTGGCTTCTTCGCCATTATCACAAGGATCACAGCAAGGATTACAGACAATAGCTGATGCAACATTATTTGTATCGAAAGAAGATTCAAGCGAAGAAACATTAGAAAAGCTATGGAAGTCATTGGTAACAAACACAGCAAGGCAAAGTGTTACCCCTGGTGCTTATGTTTTTATGTCTGAACTTAATAGGTGGTTTACAAACCAAACAGTAATGACATCAGATGATCCATTTAAAAATCAATTATCAAAGATGCCATTTTTAGATGGACTAGCAGATAAAACTAAATTGTCTCCATTTGGATATCCATATACTCAACCAATACCAATAAAACTAGCCGAATACTTTTTTGAAGATAATGGACAGGAAAATGAACTTACAAATATCAATAAATATTTAGTTGAAAATTCCGTAAATGGAGTATTAAAATACTATAACTCTGGAAGTAATATATCTGATGATCTACAAGGAGATATTTTGATTAAAGGCTTTCCAGAAGAAAAGCAATTTGAATTAAGAGATGCGGTAGCATCAGCGTATGGAAGGATAGTGGCAGAGTCAAACATATATAATGACACAAAAGACTATAAAAAAGACTATGTTACGTCAAAAAAAGCACTGCAGCAAACATTTCAAAAATACTATGAAGAAGCTATAAAAGAAGGCAAGGATTTGGTGCTTAGAGAATATGTTATGGGGATTGCTACAGAAGAACTTGAAAAAGAAACTTACCCAGAAAAGAATGGCAAGCAATTATTAAAATTTGTAAAATCAAAAGAAGATATTACAACAGCTATGAAAGAATGGGGTATAAGGATAGATGACGGCAAGATAAAGTACATAGACAAAATGATGAGTCCAGTAGAAATATACTAGCTAATACAAAACAAATAATAATTATATTATTATCAGTATGTGTCAATAACGTATTATTGAAAACATCTATATTTGCATTATGCCGAACTATATAGCAACAGAAGGCTTTATTGGTCTTGATGTTCCAGAACTATCAGACATGATAAAAACAAATACACTTAGATATTCAAATATCTCTGTGTCTCACAATTGTTGCTCAAATAAAGTTTCTAAGAATGCAGTGGAATTTGTTTCCCCAAAGATAGGCACTTGCAAATACCACATAGGCTATTGCAATATAAATAATACTTTCGTCACTCCAAAAGGAGGTGGAGTGTGTAATGTAAATGCAACTATATCACACGATTGTTTCAATGGTATAAATATTCTACTTGGACTATTTGATGGCATTGTTCCTATACCAAATTGCACATTAAGTGTATGGGTAGATGAGCTTGTAGTTGAGGTTGTTACTGATGCTGCTGGATTTGCAGATGTAAACATACCTTTATCTGGAAATGGCACATACAATATACAAGTAACTTGCTGCGATGGCAAAACGAAAAGATTTACTTATGTTGTAAATGACTGTGCTGGAATACACATTACAAAACCATACCCAAATCCTTGTTTAGATGGTGATTTCTTCAAAATAAGAGAACTTCATTTATCATACAACCAAGTAGTTACTCAACTGCTAAAAAAGATATACAACATGAGGATTGCTTCTGACAGGGCAGAACTCAAAAAAATAATTGAAAAATACCTTAACGATAGATGCAAGAAAGGAAAGGTAGATATTAGTTATACATTAGACCTAGAAAGCCAAACACAAAAAGAATGTTATGAGATAACAATTTATGATGTATCTAATAACCTTTTGCCAATAAAATTAATTTCAGAAAACATAACTGAAACTTGTGAGTCAACTAGATTTTTTACATGTTCTCATTATGAAAATATATCTAATTGCGATGGTGATCAATATACAAGATGCTCTGAATTAAAAGTATCAATACCACTAGACAAAAAACTATATCGCTTTGATAAAATAGTATTTGAAAGCAAAGGATGTATTGATAGATCAATACAATTATTTAGTGGAACAAATGGATATGTAGAGATTGATAATACAGGAATATCTTATGTAGGAAATTTAGCTCACATAAGGAATGCTATTATATCTCACTACTCTTCACTTAGCACTCCAATAAATGTTACAGTAAACATTGTTGCAAATGTTTTGACAATTAAAATAATTGGTGACAATAGATTAGAAATACCAAAGGAGATATTTTTTAGAAATATTACTGACTCGATATCTATGGGATACGAGTTTGTATGCAGTAAATATGATTTCGGGATCACTGATTGTGAATGGGCAGTTGAATTTGAAAGTGGGTATGATTGCGGATATGGATTGTTTGGCTATGTATCCATAAAAAGCAACCACCAGTCAGTTCCGTTAATTGTATTACAAGATAGTATAAATTTATATCAAGAAAGCGATGAAGCCATTATAAATTCATTGCAGAATTATTTCACTGGATCTACAGTTGAAATAACAAGGACTGATGGGATACTGCCAAAATCTATAATCAGAATAGTAGTAAAAAACACAGATAAAACTCCACATGAACTTATAATTTTAAAAGGAGGCAAAAAAGAGTGCTATAAATTCTCATGCGACAATCTATACTATACAAAACAGATTGAATGTAAGAATAGCGTAACTTTTACTGAAAGCTCAATATACATATTTCCAGAAATATTTGGATTAGAAAAATTTAGACCAGGAGTTTATTCTTTTAAAGTGCAGCTTGTAGATATAGACGGGAATTGCACAAACAAAGAATATTGTGTTTATAATGGCGAAGGAATAACTTGCCTTCTTCCAGATGCAGTAAAGTCAAATCCAGAAACAAAAGCAGTAATGCTACATGAAACATTGTTAGCATCCAAGGATTGCGATCAGTGTGATTGTGAAACATTGTGTGCTATATATAAATCATTGGTATCCGAATTATCTTCTTCAATTCCGAAAAAAATAACTGAATTCCATGATTGCGGTTGTTAATTGTAAAAATCTAATTAAAGACGCTTCTGGCGTTGCTGCAAACATCTTGTATGGTGTTTCTTGTGGCAGTTCTTTGATTAGTTACAACAATTATAAATTACAAAAAAATAATCTAAAAGGAGCTTATGTTCCTAAAAAAATTGATCCTATATGTTACACAGATGATACTTGCGTTAGTACATCAATAGGAGTTGTATCGACTACAGAGCAATGCGAAAAGAATTGCATAAATGTAACTAAAATATTCGACTATCATTATAAGCCAAAAATAGAAACTGATATTTGTGACGACATAGAATTAACAACTACTATAAATAATGAAATAGACTTTGTAAATAAAAAAATGAGATTTACAGTGTCTTATCTTGGATCAGTTGTGAGGGCATTATACTTCATAGGAAATGAAGTTCCTGTTGAGTCACCAGAATATCTTTCATTTTCTTCAATTGGGCCAGATGAGGATTTTGTTGTAACGTTCTACGTATATGTAAATGATAAAAAATATTGTAGAATTAAAAAAACATTTAGAACTCCAAAAGAACTTGACGAAGATGATGACGACACCCCGTGCAATATTTCTATAACTCAATTAAAGTACGAGAAGCCAAACTTAATTGTATCTTTCACTGGACAAAAAGATCCTGTTATTCATTATATAAACAACTCAATAGCAGATATTACTAATTTAGATTTAGCTGATGGAGTTTATGTATATAAAATCGTTGATTCTGATGGGTGTACTGCTACATTAAATTTTACAGTAGAGAATGAAAAAGTAGATAAAAACTGTATTTTTATTGATGATGTACAAACTGGAAACAGAAGCATGGATTGTTTGGGTGATCCATTCTTAATAGAAGAAAGAAGGGTAAGGTTTTCAATAACAACTCCTATCACTACTGACATAGTTATAGAGTTTGAAATGATATATACAAACTGTATTGGAGTAGAGCAAATGCAGTACCATAATGTTAAGATTATTGCTGGGTCTCTATATGTTGACTTCTTCTATCAATGGGATAATTGGGTTGACTGCGGACAAGTTAGATGCGAGAGAGAGTTCTTACAGTGGGGAAAAATGATTCGTAATTCAAAAGGATATAAGCAATGCTAAGTAGTGTAAATAAATATAAAATAACATACGACGGCAATGCTCCTAAATATAGAGTAGAGTTGCCAGATTGTGTTTCATACGAAGAGGTGTCTTTTGAGAATGGAATACTTTGTTTAAAGTTTATTTTTCCAGACCAAGAGTGCTATGATGAAAATAAAACAGCAACGCTTTATGTATTATCTGGAGGTTGTGAAAAGCCTTTTGATATCGAAATAAATAATCCATGCGAAGGATTTGAGTTAGTAGGAGATGGGATTAAATTAGTTGATGGATTGAGATTTTTTGCAGATGCTACTAATGTTCCTGCAATGCCATACGAGTATATTTGGGATTATAACCCTGCTGTTCTTAAAATAGTAGATAGGAACGATAAATTTGTTTCATTTGAATTTGTATCTACAGGCGTTTCTCCAATTAATATAGGTGTCAAAATAGTAAATGCAAATGGATGCTGTCTAGTAGCTGAAAAAACATTTGATATTTGCTTTCCAGTAGCGAAGGATTTAGACACTCAAACTATTTGTGAAGAAGGAAAAATTGTTGCATACTTACAATTAGAAGTTGAAGAATGTGATTCAACTTGCGGTGGTGCAGCAAAAATAGATTGGTCAACGGTAGAAGTGTCGTTACCAAAAAGAGTTACCTATGAAAAGATTTCAGATGGGTATATAAAATTATTATTCCCATCAGATTATCCAAAGTCAATACTTTCAGTAAAGTACTGCGTATGTGATGTGCAGAACAGAAAAACTTGTGCTTCTATTTGTGTTAATGTAGTTCCTTGTTCTGGAAAATTATTTGCAAGTGATATTACTGGTGAATTAGGATGCACTGATTGTTCAGAAACACAAGAAGCATTATCAAGATTTGCAGCGACAGAAGAAACACAGGTATGTACTGGTGGGTCAGTTAAATTTGATATAGCAACTTATATAAATTCAGAAAAACCACTAGACTTCGCTTCATTTACATTCGTTCCAACACCAAGTGACATTTTTATTTCTGCAACAGAAATGAAAACTCCAAATGGAAATGCTGTATTTGGATCGGATAGAATGATCTGCTATACTCCAATAACTTACGGAGCACTTGAAGTAATAAATTATAGCATAAAAGACATTGACGGAACCATAGCATACGGACTTGTAAAAATTTATAGAACAGCATCATGTGAAGGTAATCCATCTTTGGTTACTACAAATAATGACTCTATATGTATAGAGTCTGGAAATTGCTTGCTATTTAATCCATTGATGAATGATGATGGTGATTATGATCCAAGTACATTAGTGATAGAAACCATTCCACCAAGCACAGGAACTATTGATAAAAATAGTGATGGCAGTTTAAATATTTGCATTGATCCAAACTATGAGGGCATTGTCGAACTAGAGTATTATGTAAAAGATATAAACGGAATAGACTCTAATGTTTCAATATTAGAAATAATTGCCATTAAGAGTTTTGTTACAACTCCAAAGCAATTTTCTTTTTGCAACTCTGATGCTGCTGAAATAAATTTATTTGATCTACTTGGAATATTAAACACAAACGGAGAATGGACGCTGGTAAATACAACAGCAAGTTTTTCTGTAAACAATGTATTTAGAAAATACTTCCAAAATGAAGTTATTGGAAATGGACATATTGTTACTATTGACTTTTCAAATAGCCCATCTGGTATTTATGAATTCGAGTACGGAAATAAATTTGGATCTTGCGGAGGTGTGTATAGTTTGATGGTAGAAATTTTAGAGCCAGTTGAGCTACCAGAAGATGTAGAGGCAAGTGCTTGTGTAATGCATGGAGAAATTAAACTAAGCAGCTTTGCGGTTTTATCTGGAGGAAGTTGGAACAATATTCAACCTGGAGGACTTGGTGAAGTTGTTAATACAAATACTCTTGGTGAAGGGGTTTATATATGGGAATATAGAGTACAAAATCAAGGAACTTATGGGCAAGTATGTGACTCTATTTTTAAAGTAACACTAACGATAGATGATGTTGCATACACTGGAAAAAAAGGATGTGTGACTGTATGTAGCCAAGGACATGAGCAGCAAATAAATGAATGCGAAGATCCTCCTATATATGAATCACAGTGCCAGATATGTTTGTTCGATTATTTGCGAACAGATGGAACAAATGACATTACAATAGGTGGTGTATGGTATTTAACCGACGCACCACAAGAAGTTCATAATTGGATAGACATAGATGGAAAACTTTATCTTACAAATGTAAATGATAAACTAAAAACAGACTATAATGGATGCATTGATTTAGGTCGTGCTGATTGTGGTGAATATACATTTACTTATAGGGCTGGCGTACAAGGATCTGGATGCTATTCTGAAACACAAGTAAAAGTAACTGTTTTGCCAGAGCCAATTGAAATACCTAAAAAAGAAATTAGGTACTGTAATAGCATTGGAATACTTAATTTGTGGGAAGAAATAAATTGTATAGGCTTAATTAAAAATGGAACATACGAATTAATCGAAGGACAAGCTGCTCCATTTAATTTTTCTGGAAATTGTACAGATATATTGGATCCATCATTGATTGATTTCACAGAAAATAACGAACAAACATTTGTTTTAAAATATAAAGCATACTCTATTATCCCTATTGGATGCGAAGTATGTGAAGCCTGTGAAAATTGTGCTCAAATAGTTGATATCTGCATAGTGATCGTTAAAGATGAATCATCTGGAGTTGCTAATAATGCAACTGCCCCAATAGGTGAATGTTCTATTAATCTAAACTCACTCCTTACAGGAGCAGTTAGTGGTGGCCAATGGACATACATTGGCTGTAATGAATTATCCGATACTGAAATTGATCAAAACTGTGATTTGTCTATCGGTGGATATTCTAAGGATCAAAAAGTTTTTGGCAACGTAGTTAAAGCAAATGGAGTTCCTGGATATTATTTCTTTAGATATGAGACAAACAGACCAAATGGATGTTGCTCTGAAACAGTTGTGGTACTTCAATTAGTTGAAGTTGGCAACTCTGGAACAGGAAGCGAACAAGTACTTGGAGAGGCTTGTGTTGATTTGAATTCATTCTTAACTGGACAAGATACAGGAGGAGTTTGGTTTACAAATAATCAAATGATTGCCGACACTCCATGTGTAAATATATCAAGCCCATCTGGACTTCATTCATCTGGGAAATTAAATACAACTGGATTTGCTAGTGGAGATTATTTTTATTATTATGTAGTTCCAATAGGAACTGTTTCTTATAGATTATTATTTAACTCTTGCTGGAATGCAAGTACTATAAAAATTACGATATGAGCTTTGAAGACTTATTTAATAGTATAAAAAAAATAGCAGGAGACATTAAATGCCTAATCACCAAAGTAGATATTATTGCTGGGGCTGGTACTGGCACACAAGATTATGAGGCTGGAAACTATACTCTACTTTGTGACTCGGCTAATCCAAATATTTATTATTTGGCTTACTTTACTTCAATAGACGGAGTTAAAGAAAACCACTATATAACTTTGCCATCTGGAGTTGATACAGTTGGCAATTTACCAGCCACAGCAATGCCATGTAAGGAGCCAAAGGTGATCACTTCGTGTTACAAAGCAAATGGTGTTTTATACACACATGTGCTATGCTTAAGCGGAACAAGCATTGTGTCTAGCTTATGGATAAATATGTCAAACAACTCAACGTCAACGACTGCTCCTGCTGGCGCAGTTTCTTGCTCTGATCCTATAGTTGTTTGCACAAAAGATTTATGTGCGGAGATAGAGCCAGAAGTTTCTCCGACACAAGGAGCTGGATTAATTACAGGATTTATAAACCAAGAAGACTTTTCATCTTATGCCAATGGAACTTACACAACAATCAATAATACAATTGGAGGAACAAATTTCTCTATACAACACAGAGATTTTAATGCTGCGAACCCATTATTGGGAACACTTAGGTCATTTATAGTAGAAAGCCCTATCTCACAGAATGGAGCTAATTTACCACAGAAAGGTATAGAAACAATCGGTGGAGGAACGGCTACATTTAATGCTTTTGTTATTTCATTTACCACCCCTGTTAGCGCATTTGGAGCAAATATACTAGATGCTGAAAGTAATACCACTTTTGGTGAAGCGCAAGTCATCGCTTATGACAGTTCTTTTAATGTGTTGCATAGTGAAACTTTGCCTTCTGGGGCAAATTTAGTAAGATGGGTAAAGCTTCAATCTACTCTTAATAATATATCTTATGTGGCTATAAAAGTAGGAGATGAAATTGGAGGAACTTTATCTGATCAAGTTGCTGTAACAAATATAAGTTTCGAGACCACATTAGCTGCTGGGCTTACTGAAATAAAAGAAATCATATTTTATGAAAATGGGCAGCTTATTACAAAGTACTACAACAAGCTAACTGGACAAGAAATATTAGATATCAGTGGATTGACATTTATAAACTGCAACCCAGAACCTATTCCAGATTTCTTAGCGATAAGAATCCCAATTTGCGTCAATGGTGTAAACCATGTGCAGCAAGTAGTTTATTTGGATGGTGTGCTTCAAAGTGGAGCGACATATTATGACATGAATGGCGACCCTGTTACTGCTCCTGCTAATTTTACATTGGGATGGTGTGAGCCAGTTGACTACGAGATTATAACATCTGGTGTTTGTATTGGTGGACAAAATGGTATTAAAAAAGAGTTCTATGAAGATGAAATTCTAATAGCAACAGAATTCAGTGTCAATGGAACAATAGTAGTTCCTTCAAGCTACACTGACGGATACTGCAATGTCAAAACCGTTATAGCAGTGGAGCCACATTGTGCTACTAGAAACACTGGAGGAACTGCTTACTGCTTAGTCTACAAAGGAAGCTATCAAGACTATTTAAACGCTGGAGGCGATCCGAATGGAGTTTATTTAGGCACATTCTCGGAGCCCAACTATGATGGATGGTCTTACATTGGCTTGTGCGCTGCTTCATTGCCTGATCCTATAGATGGTTGGGAGTGGTCAACAATAAAAGACCCTATATATGGGTATAATGGAGGAAATCAATATGGCCCACTTACTCTTGTGCCAAGCGGCAATACATTTAGCTGTGGAATAACAAGAAAAAATATTGAGAAAATAAAGCACAGCGATAATTCAATACGTTGGGTAGAGGACAGTTCTGATCTCCAAAATCTTATTGATTTCGATACCACAGGATGGGATGTTTTGCCAGGAATTTGCCAGGTGATGCAAGATGTCACTTATGTTGAATGTGGTGCAGAAAAAACTACAGAGGTAAGTAGTGTTGTTGGGGCAATAATATTAAACAAACCAGAGAGCACAGAAAGCGTTTATGACGTTATTGATGCGACTATAACAGGAACAATAACGCCAAATGTTGCAGGAAATGTGCTTACAATTCCTTTTGCTGGACTAACGGTAACAGGGCTAAGTCCAGTTACAGGAACTCTTGCAGTTGATTTTGGAAGCGGATTCCTAAATTATGGAACCACACCAGATCAAGACTTTACAGATCAGCCAAACGGAGAGTACGAGGCTAAAATTTACTACATAGCATACGATGAAAGCGGAAAGGTTGTTTTGCTTTTGCTTCAAGTTTGTGAGTTTACGGTTACTAATGGAACTCCAGTGGTTACGTCAAATACTCCAATTCAAGTAAACAGAACTATCAAAGTATGCGTAGGTGTAGCAAAGCAATTATTTTGCGGAAATGTTCCTGTAAATACAGCATTCGATCCAGATGGAAATACTTATGTATTTCAAGGAACAAAGTATTTTAATTGCCCTAAGTTGGTTAATGAGTTTGTTCCAAACGGAAATAGTGACAACATTCAATCGTCATTATTAGAGTGGCCAAATGCAGCTACCTATGTAGATAATTATGCAATTAATGCGCCACAACCAGCTAATGCAACATCAATAACTGTAACAAAGCAACGTGGGGGAGAACTAGAGGTTTCATTCAATGCAGGGTCTACGTGGAATTTAATTTTGTTTGAAAATGGATCAAGAACATTCGGACAAGGCAACGGTGATTATATATTTGCTACAGATATTAGATTTAGGCAAATACAAAGTAGCACTAAGCCAAAAAGTGATATTTATGATGTAATTTGGGATTTCAAATAAAAAAGTATGAGCGCAGGGTATACAGTAGATTCTTTTAAATATAATCCATTTGTTCCAATTGGATTTAGTCTTCCAACAGGAACTAGGAATGCTTATCTTGGGTCCAGTGGAATAGAAGATAATTGGCATAAAGAAAACTTCACAAGAGGTCAAGCAGTTCCAACTACAGGGCCATTAATGTCACAAGAGTTTGATATAAGGGCGTTTATATTCCCGAATACATATAGGCTTTTTGACAATGATCTGCAGTTTTTTATATTTAGAACTACAAATAGAAATAACCATGCAGATGGCACCGCATTTGTGGCAGATGGACATCAGTGGGTCCATCCAACAAATTGGGTTGTTGGAGGCAATTTAATTGGACATAGGCATTATTGTGGAAGTCATAATAACGCTGATCTTGACAGGGTATCTGAATTTGCAGTAAATCCAGATTTCTATGGAGGAAGAGCTGATGATCCAAACGGATCAGTAATTAAGTTTCAACCTTTGGCATGGTACTCACAGCCAAAAGTAATTCAAGATAATGGAGTAATGTTCCCACAACCATTTAACAACGACTTAGCGACAGGAGTTAAGCCATTCGCAGGAATTGATTTCCATAGAATAAGCGATGGATCGAGTACATACTACTTCAAATATGGACCAGATAAATTAAAGTACGGACAAGCAAAACAAACTTCCTATATGGGATAGGTTTAGTTATGGCTAATCCAGAGTATGACGGTGGAAGCCAAATTGCAAAATATATAGTCATATCTCCGATATGTCCATTTACAGTTGGATTTAAAAAACATAATTTCAAAGATACTGATGGTGTTCTTAAGCCATTTGCAACAGATTGGAATTTTAAAAAAGGAACTCCAGGATTTAAAATGTAAAAAATATGATTAATCATTATTCAGAAAGTATCCCTTCGGCAATTTCTCTTTGTGAAAGTAGCAAAGGTGATGTAAAAATGATAAGAGCTGACAAATCAGAATTAAAAATGTCGGATTATTATAGCGAACTTAAGCTTAAAAAAAGCAACGGTGAGTTGAGTGATATTGAATCGAAAAGATTAAAAAAATTAAAAGAAATTTTTTCATGAAGATATGGCGCACCGATTTGACGAAATGCCGATCATGGCGTTTCGATTCTACAGTCTGCCGATCATGGCGAACTGATTTGACGGTGTGCCTTTTTTAAAAAACAAATTATGCGATATATAATTTTATTTTTATTGTTTTCTATCGACTTGTGCGGACAAAGCTACTTAGACAATGTTATTCCTGTTGGTGACAAGGAAATAAGATTTGTAAAACCAAGTATGTCCCCTTACAATGTACTTGTTAATGACTACACATCAAAAGTAAGGAGATGGAGCCAAACATTTACAGTCATTATCCCAGAAGCTCCCACAATTACTAATAGCATTGGTAGTTTTGGTGGAAATATTCTGACTTCAAATGTAAGTGGATATATAGATACAGCAAGAATTATAAATACAAATTCACTTACTTGGACGCAAGGAACAGGCGTAACTAGCACAATAAATGGAATTCCTGGAGCAGTTTTGACTCCATCTGGAACGCTATTAAATGTGTTAGGATATAATGCATTAGGGAATCCAGTGTACCAACCACTTGCTAGTCTTATTAGTACAACTCATACAATGGGAAGCGCAGCAAATATCATGACATCTACGGTTAATGGAATTGTGGCTACAGCTCCAATTATTAACTCAAATACGATATCTTGGAATTCTACGAACGGTCTTTTAACGTCAACTATAAATGGCATTGCTGCTTCTGCAACAATTCCTAGAGTAAGTAAATCGACTCCACTGCAAAATGGAGTATTAGATACAAGGACTGGAGCGATAGGAACTGCAGGGACAAATATCTACGCTGCATGGGATCATCAGCACCCATTGGTTGCATTAACCGTACCAGCATTGCCTAATTGCGCAGTAAGTGGATCTGGTAGCGCATTAGTAAGTCAAACGATCACGAGGGTAAGAGCAACGGAAGAGACTATAACATGGACAATACAGGTACGAACCTCTAATACAGCAGCTACGACATGGCTAAACATAACGCCACCAGCGATTGCAGGATTTTATTTATCCAAGTTTATAAATGTAGGAAGTTACGAAAGCGCAACAGCAAACGTGGCTCCTTATTGGGCTACGCACCCAACTTTTATCTGGGCAGGAACTACTCTGTATATGAGACCTAGAGCAGCAAACCTTGACGTTTACCATAATCTTATTTTAGAATACACATTAAACTAGAAATCATGAAAATCATTATCCTATATTTTATATTGAATTCAGAGTATTATTCTCTTCCATTGTTACCAGACATGACAAGAGAAGATGCGATTAAAATTGAATTAGTTCCTCGTGAAGCAAGAGAGATTACAGAAGATGAATTCAATAAAGTTATTGACGTAAAACTTGATGGTAAGAAAAAAGAAAAAAAATCAAAATAACACAGTGGGAAAAAGTTTTCACGTTATAAATTACTGTATGTAGCGGAACTTACCTCCGCTACTTTTTAAAAAAATAATATGAAAATAGAAGAAGCTATTTATAGAGTCAAAGATAAAGCCGCAAATGGAACCCCATCTGAATCAAATAGGATTAGAGACAGAAGGGTTATGTCTGCTATAAATACAGCTTATCATCATATCATTAAGGAAGAGATAAAACAAAAAATGTATATCCCTTCTGAAAAAACTTACATCCACTTGCCATGTATAGAAATGGAAGATGCGCCAATAAGTGATTGTGATTGCATTAAAATAAAGCTATGTACATCCAGAAGAAGTAAGCATAAACTACCAAAAATACTTTCTCTGAACGGAAAGGATTATATTGAAAACATTTCAGTTATAGACGGAAGCTCATTCTATAGCTATACAGGATTCCAGTCTGCTAAAAGATCTGCTGCAAATAAGTTTGCAGCAAACTTCAAGGTGGCTTATATTAAAAATGATTACTTGTATACAATAGGAGACAATTTTGATGTCGTATCTGCTGACATAATACCATCAGACATAACAGAAGCCATAGAGTTCAATTCGCTATGTACAAAGAAAGATGAAAATGGAGAAGATGCGAATTGCTTTGATTTTTTAGAGCAAGAACTATCTATAGAGCTTTCATATATGCATAGAATTATAGACATGGCTGCAAAAGAAATTATAAATAAAATAGAAGAAGATAATATATCAAACCAAACCAACAAATTATAATATGATTATTCTTACAAAAAGAGTTTTTTACAATTCAATTAAAGAAAGTACAGACGTAGAGATTAACTACGATTCTTTTTCAAAGTTCTTTGAAGAGATGAAAAGAATATGCGCAGCATTTCTTGCAAACGGAGGTGAGCTTGAATTTGGAAATAAAGGATACTTTGTTGTCACAACAACATTTCCAAAGGTAGATAAAATAAACTTTGCCGCAACGAGAAAGTTATGGGAAGAAGATAAGCAAGCATATATAGAAAGGAGAAAAGCTTTCTATGATAAAACAAAGCCTGTATCTGGATTGAAGTGGATTAAAAATAAAACACATTGGGCTACAAAAAGATTCTATGGAATAGTAGCAAATAAAATTACAAAAGATCTAATAAAGCAAAAAAATGCATCACTTTAATTGGCTTACGTTTGACGAAGTAATGGATAGGATAGTTAGAGATACTGGGTACTCTGACCTATCAGAACTTGACTGTGTTACATGGATGTCACAGGCATTAGGTCAAACGAATACCACTAGTGAGAGAGAAGAAAGAGTCGCATTTGGCGAAGTTGAAAATAACATAATAAAAATACCAAAAGGCTTAGTTGCTATAAGAAGAATAGCCATGCATAAGTCTTTCAAAAAAGAATGGAAAACAGAAAGAGTGTGCGGAATGGGAAAAGCATTTATGAGAGACTTGCCAGATGGAGATGATCATCCTTGCCCAGATAGAGTAATAGAGCCAGCTCCTACAGGAGATTGTTGCGAAAAGCATGAAGTAGATTGCAATGGATGCATAATAAACCTTCCATCTAAAGTTTGGTATAGACCATTTTTTGATATGCTATATATGCATGATAGCTGGAAAGGATCTCGGTATTATAAGGATAACTACACGCCAGTGGTGCTTACTAATAATGATTTTTTTAATACATTGGTATGTAAAGACGACTTAAATTATCCAGAAAATTGTCCGACATATAATGTTGTTGGTGATAGTTTTGTATTTTCTTTTGACTGCGGATCAGTTGCTATATCTTATTATCGTGCAAAACTAGACAACAAAGGACTTCCAATGCTTCCAGACACAACATCTCATATTGAAGCAGTTGTTAGATATATTGAATATAAGATGGCATCTAGGGCATATAATCAAAATCCAGGTGATCCATCTTTATACAGGAAGAAAAAAGATGCCGAAAGTGATTGGCAGTGGTATTGCGGTCAAGCTAAGACACTATCAAAAATGCCAGGATCACATGACGAGCTAGAAAGGATTATGAGAGAGAGGGAAAAATTTATTCCTAATTCTCATTTTGGTTACTTTGGATATATGTAAAAATGGAAAGAGCAGATACTAGGCAATTTGTTGGAGGTATGACATCTAGTTCAGACCACGTTAGCATTCAAAATGGAATGTATAGATCTGCTTTGGGATTAGTTGACCATCCGTCATCAAACAATGAACCATTTTCTTCAAGAGAACATGGAACTAAGCTATGCTTAGAAACAAATGGATTTAAAATAAAAGGAGGTGTGTATGCAAATAATAATATTGTATATGCTATACTTTCGGATAAAAAAGAGTTTAAGATTGCTAGAATAAATGCAGACTGTTCGACAGATTACTTAGTAGAATCAGATTGT
>Ga0138256_10003892_pt1 | contig 15852 bp, 16 predicted proteins | sample KNB2016incub_MG_FD_105486 | JGI IMG/M metagenome (GOLD analysis project Ga0138256, IMG submission 105486) | Active sludge microbial communities from wastewater in Klosterneuburg, Austria - KNB2014incub_MG | ecosystem: Engineered > WWTP > Activated sludge > Unclassified | place: Austria... | reverse complement strand
TTTGCTGATGGATCCACTCCGGTACATTTTAAACCTTTATCAGCTAAGGCAATGGTGTAATTTCCCGTTCCACAACCAATATCAAGATAGTGTCCTTCTCTTTTTGGTTGTAGAAAATGTAGAAGTCTATCTGTTATATAGGGGTCAGCTTGTCTCGTTGAATTATACCCTGATCCTATTTTGTCATATTTTACATCCATTTGGGTCGTTCATTAAAAGTGATGAATAGGAAGAAGGGTAAAAAACGAAAAAGAAAGTTTTTACGGACACAACAATACTTTTAGCTTTCAAAGGGTTTCTGTCTTTATTTTTTTTGAATCAAGTAATCAACATGACTAAACTTTCCGACATAAAGCACGATAGTTCTTAGTTGACTTAATATTTGTATGGAACTATTAAGATGTTTATTAAAAAAATATTCTTGATTACTGTTGGTATTTTTGATTGGGCACATTAAACATCCAACGAATTCCAAATCTGTCCAGACAAACACCCCAGTATCCCCAGAATTCATCATGTGGTGGAACGCAGTCAGTTCCACCTTGTGACAACGCATTGTAGATTCTTTCGGCTTCTTCTTTTGTGTCGGGTTCTAAACTAATGGTTGTGTTGTTGCCAATGATTAATTGATGCCCCATACTTTCGAGCATGTCTGTACCCATAATGTTTGTTCCTCCTAAAATTGGAAGTGAAACATGCATCACCATTTTTTTTTCAGCATCGGAAAATGGAGGCATGCCTTCTGGTTGGGGCATATCTCCAATTCGCATAATAGATGCAGCCCAATCTGTTTTAAAAACTGATTTGTAACAGTTGAATGCTTCTTCAGCATTACCTTGAAAGTTCAGGTAGATGTTTGTCTTTGCCATTTGATTTTTATGTTAAATTGTTATTGAGTTGGCAAATGCAAAATTTTTTGGTCTCTTCATTGGTAATAAAATGGTGTTTTTTTCTATTCAATTTGGTATAAATATTTGGAATGTATAAATCGCATGATTATATCTTCTGTTACACAATTTATTATTTAATTATCCTTTCATACCCGGTATATGGCCTTAACTCCATAATGTCAAATTGAATCTTACCGGATTTTACCAAGGGCAAAGTTTCAAGAAGGTTTAGTGCTGATTCCTTATCCGTAGTTTCTAGTATCAAAATGGCATTTTTGTTTTCTGTAAAATATATTTCTCTTAATGAATCTGAAAGATATAAATGAAATACATGTTGAGCCTCGGCCTTTAATAGATCTTCTAAATCATTCCAATCAACGCCTTTCGATTCTTTTTCAATGGCAAGTATTTTCATCGGATTATATTTTTTTTATTTTAAGATATAATGTATATGAATTTTATACCAGTTTATCATATTTCAATGAAAACCTTTCAAATCAATACAGGTTAATTTCTCCTGTTAAATACAATTTTGCTTTGCCTCCAATCAAACATCTGTCATTATTGAATTCACAGATGAGTTGCCCACCTCGTTCCGACAATTGAAGTGCAATAAATTTGGTTTTCCCTAGTTTTTTTGCCCAAATGGGTAATAATGAAGTATGCGCAGAACCTGTTACAGGATCTTCATTGATCCCTGATTGGGGAGCAAAGAAACGAGATACAAAATCTACTTGATCACCCTTCGAAGTAACAATGAGTCCTCTTGCATTAAGTTTAGAGATTTTAGTTAAATTGGGTTGGATATTTTTTAACACGTTTTCGTTATCAATGATTGCAATGTAATCTGTTTTCCCTTTATACACCGCTGTGGGTTTTATTCCAATACAGAACTCTATGGTATGTTGCATACCATCGATTAATTCCAAGTCATCTGTTGGAAAATCCAAATACAGCATGTCTTCAATTTTAACAACACTTAACCATCCACTTCTTGGAGCATAAAATCGAATTGTTGATTCAGAATAACCGAGTAAATTAAATAGTACAAATGCTGAAGCCAGCGTAGCATGGCCACATAAATCTACTTCAGTAGTTGGTGTAAACCATCTGATTTCAAAGTCTTTTCCAATTGGAACGATAAAAGCCGTTTCAGCTAAATTGTTTTCATGAGCTATCGATTGCATTAAATCTTCAGGCAACCATTGTTCCAGAATACAAACTGCTGCAGGATTTCCTGAAAACAATTTATCTGTTAATGTATCAATTTGAAATATTTTTAGGTTTTGCATATTTGGTCTTGTCATCTGAAAATCATATTAATTTCTTCTGTAAGCAGGTTGACTTTTGAATTAGAAAACACTCCACTTGCATCAAAGTTTAATAAAAATTAAGAATTTAGACCTACACTACTATGTATAATACCAATAGGGGAGGGCTATGCATTTGTCCTTTCATTTTTCAACAAATGAAACAAAAGCTGCCAAATTATTTTTTGTGTATACCATTGCTACAGATACCTTTTTAGCCCTTCCCATTTTTTATTAACTAGTCGCAGAATCCATTCATTAAATTAAGAATGTCCATACATTAAAGTTAGCGTCCAACGTTTTAGAAAGAAAATGTATCTGATTCAGTGAAGTGAAGAATCTAAGCATTTTGAGTAAAAACACAGGAACCATCATTCGAAATGGAATAAGCTGATCTAAAAATCGGAGTACAAAGATCATGAGACTTTATTCTCTTGACTACTTCTACTATTTTTAGCTGCTTTTATGGCCATGAATGATCATTCGTTTATCAATTTTAGTTCTTCAAGGATTTTATACACAATATCAATCCTTGAGTTGTCAAAAACTATAGCTAGATTAACAACATTTAAATCCTTGCTTTCTATTTGAACACAATTTGAGAAATTATAAACTTGACTCTTCGTTTCAATATAAAATATGTTGCTTAATCAAACATTTCATCATAGTTTCTCTTAATCATTTTTTTGATCTGCTTTGAATTGTATGATGTCGATTTTTGTATTAGAGTATGTCGTTGTTTTTATTTTTCTTTTTTTATTAATTCCCAAATATTTTTGTTGTAATTTGCTTTGGTTATTCCTGTTAGTTTTTCAAGGGTTTGATAATATTTTTCGTTGCCTTTCTCAAAAGGTCCGACATTTAATAATTCCCAAACTCCTGAAAAACCTTTTTCCTTTTCTATTTTCTTAACCAATAAAGCATTTACAATATAGTCGGCTGGATTAGTATAATTTCCTGTTTTGAATGTAACAGGATTTTCTTTAATATCAGTCCAGTCTATACTTTTATTATTTGCAATTTGTTCTTTAAAAGCTTTAAAAATTTCTTTCCAACTCTGACCCCAACTTCCGCCATATAAATAAGCACAACCCTCGTCAACCGGTTTGTTGACCTTGCTTCTCGGAATGACTAAACTTAATCTATCATGAAATAAATCGTGTGGATCAAAAACATCGAAGTTTGAATTATTATTGCCGAAGACAATGAGTTTTCTGTTGCCATAAGATGAACTCCAAACACTTTCACGCCTTCCATTGTAATCAGCCTTGTATTCCACTCCAATTAGTTTTTCAAGTTCTATAAGATTGTCGCAACAATAATAGTCTATTATTCTATTTGTTGATTTCAGTTTTCTATCAAATGCTGAGGTCAACTTACAGAATTCATTTACTTTGTCATTATTGATGGTGTTTTTATAATGAAAAATATTATTACCAACTTTTTTGGTTTTCCAATTTTTTGTATTTTTCAAAAGTGGTGAAGAAAAGGTGAACGAATTACTAGTCTTGTGAGCAATGAACTCAAAACTAGCTCTTAGTAAGGCTGTATTTTCATTTATTCCAATATAGGATAGTTGTATCAAATAGGTATAGTCTTTGAGTAAAACAATATTCGTCAAATAGGGTTTGTAGAAATAATCATCTTTGAATTTACCACTTTTTTCAATTCCATTAATTTCGTCAAGCTGAATAAAAGTTTCTATTTTTTCATGTTCAAAAATAAATTTATTATCTTCATTTGGTTTTTGTGCTGCAAGTAAGAAGTCGTTAAGTGAAGTAATCAATGCTTTACTTTCAATACTGTCAATAGGCAGAACAATATTTGGATTGATCCGTAAGCTGTTAATTTGTGCTTCTGCAAGAAGACTTATAAATAGCAGACTTGTTGTAATGTATAATTTCATATTCTCTTATTTTTAATTTTTTATAATCAGTTAGGATGTTTAAACATTTGAACCATAGCTATTTTTAACTATTTCCAGTTTGAGTTTTAAGTTATCGGTTTTTCTTTAAACTACTAATGTCCTATAGTATTACTAAATATCAATTTAATTTTAATTTCTGATATGTTGTACATCCAATGTTGTCGGATCATATTTATTTTTTTTGTACCAATTCATCATTTCTTCTTTATAGCTTTGTTCACTTGTAGTGTCCGTAATTAAGTTTTGGTAACTCATTTTCTTTATGTCTAAACAATATTGAGTTAATATCCAATCATTGTAATATACTTTTGGTGTAATGGTGTTATCTTCAAAAGTTAGTTCCCATGAATTTACGTCAGTTTGATTTTGACGATCAATATTGTTGATGAGGCTTTTTTGATTTGAATTTTGTCTTGAAATGTATTCCGCATAACCTTCCCATTTCCAATTTGGAATATCTGCTATGGGATTTGACTTAATCAGTCCTAATCGATCATACTGGATACAATGCATCATTTCATGTGCTACTAGTTGGATTAAATTCCAATGGTATCCGTTTAACTGTACAAAGTTCTCTTTGCAATTCATTTTACCATATATTACTACTTTATTATAAAATCCCCATGCAAATGCTTGTCCTTGAATAGCTTTTATAATACTTGGGTATGACGAGCCATCATTTAAGCATATATCAAGTTTGAGATTATTATTATAAAACTCACTTCTTGTTAAAAGCATTGCTGCTGAATCAAGTGACGAGAATAATAGTGCATCAATGGGTTTATTATGGAAAATGGTAAATTTATTATGAGTCGTTTTGTTGGCGTATGTTAGGATTGGATTTAAAATAATGATCAGTAAAAGTCCTGCTAGGAGTAATGATGTTGCTGTAAGTCTAAATGTCCATTTTTTAATTTGTCGTTTCATATTCTTTTTTGTTTTAATTTGATTTCCAACCCAAATGGAAGTAAATTGCATCAAACAAATATAACAATAGAATATGATCTTTTATTGCTTATATTACTCTGTTTTTTGTTTCAGGAAGAATTTGGCAACGAGTGTCATTCATACACCAATATTGTTGGCATTTCTTACAATATTATTAGGAGGAGTCTTTTTTTTCCAGTATTATTAAGTAGTCGATGTAAATATTCAATCCAAATTCTAGAATTAGTTTTTAACTTTAATTAATTTCACTAATTCTTTGAAACATATCGTTTCATCATTATTTTCGCATTTCATTTCTATCAAATTAATGTTTATATTTTTTGTTTATTAATAAATCTAAATTTACTTTGAAAGAAAGTCCAATTGGTATTATGTGTTGCTTCATTTTTATTTCTGATTTATTGATAATATCTATTATTTCGGTATTCACAATAAATGATTTATGGACCTGAATGAAATAATCTGGAAGGATATTCAGTACTTCAGAAATGCTGTAGCGTGCCAGTATTTTGGAATTTTGAAGATTGAAGGTAATATAGTTTCCATCTTTTTCAAGATATAGTATTTCGTGTGGGTTGACTCGATGTATCTGCTGGCCACTTTTAACAAATAGGTTTTTTGGTATAATAAGATCTTCATGGTCTTGATTTGCTTTTCGAATCGCCCTAGCAAATCTTTCGAAGCTTATAGGTTTTAGTAAGTAATCCACAGCTTCAATATCGTAGCTCTCAGCGGCATATTCAGAATATGCCGTTGTGAATATTATTTTTGAATTTTTTTTTAGTGATTTAGCAAATGCAAGTCCTGATAAATGGGGCATATTGATATCAAGTAGTATTAAATCTACCGGATTGGATTCAACAAAGGCTAGTGCAGTAATACCATTGCGAAAAGTTCCAGCAATTTCTATATTTTCGAAGCGAAATATATAGCCTCGTAGCAAATCGATGGCTTTAGGTTCATCATCAACGATTACTACTTTCATCATTTGTCGTTATTTTTAATTCTACAATAAAGAAATCACTTTTTTTAATGTTTAATTCATGCTTATCTGGATATACAATATTAAGTTGCTCTTTTATTGTGTTAATCCCAGTGCCATTTTTATATTGCCAAATCTGATTTTGTAACATACGATTACTAATTCTAAAGAAAACCTGATTGTGGATTTGAAGGTCAAAAAGTATTTCAATGGATGATTTTGCTTCGGGAATGGTTCCATATTTAAAAGCATTCTCGACAAATGGTAAAAACAGTCCTGGTTCTACTTTTTGTGAGGTATGTGCTCCTTCTATATTTATGATGCAATGCACTTCGTTTGAGTCATATCGAAGTTGTTGTAAACCAACATAATTACGAATGAATTCAATTTCATTTGCTACGGTTACAGTATTCTCTTTAGATTCGTCCACTACATACCTGAGTAATCCGGATAGTTTATGGATGGCATTAACCAGTTGTGGTGATTGTTTATGATCGACTAAAGCAAGTAAGTTGTTCAATGCATTAAATAGAAAGTGTGGTTGCAATTGTCGGCGTAATAATGTCAATCTATATTGATTTTTCTCAGCTATCAAAATTTGTGTTCTATTTTCATTGATTACAAATAATTTTGATAATGCGTAAAGTGTAGAAATGGCCATGTAAAAAATGAATATTGAAATTCCTAAAATGATTGATACTTTAAGTGAATTTTTTGGAAAAATTAGCCATTGACTTGTGAAATAACCACCTATAAAAAAGATGAAAAGGGTTATTGATATTGCTATATACTTTAGTTTCTGCACATTTCGTTGCAAATGAACTAAAATGAAAACATTTAAATAAAAGAGAATGGCATTAAACAAGATGCAAACCAGTAAGGATTTAATCAAATCGGGATTGCGGTTCACATATTGCGTTTCCTCTCCGTTGATCATATAAACTTCATGGGATTGAACAGAAAGACTAGATACGAGGAGCCAGCCGGACAATAACCAAAAAATGATATTGACTATAATTTCGAAGTATTTGATTTTCATTTGTCAAATTTAAGAGATTTATTTTATTTATTACGGGTGTGTTATGAAATACTGGTTTTGTGGTATAAACACCAAATAGTTAATAAGTTATTCATGTAAAAGTACATTTGTAACAATTCAAATGGTTTTTGTACCATTTTTGATTTAATAGCATTAGGTAGGTATAATTTTGCTTTCTATAAAATGAATAGTATATGAAACACATTATGTTTTTTATTTTTATTGTGGTATTCTTGAATGCTGCATGTTTGGGTCAAAATGGAAAAAGCATGGGGTCCATAATAAAAGTAGATACTTCCAAAATATCCTCTAAAATGGATAGCTATATTAAGGGGTATACTGATCTTGACCTATTTTCCGGAGTCGTTATCATTGCATATGATGGAAAGCCAATTTACCATAAGCCATTTGGCCTGGCTGACCGGGAAAGGAACATTCGCGTAACACCTAACACAAAATTTCTAATTGGAAGTATGAACAAAACATTTACTCAGGTAGTCATACTGCAATTGGTCAGTGAGGGCAGACTTAAATTGAGTGATAAGCTAGTGGATCATATTGCAGGATTTCAACAACCTGATGCTATGAAAATTACTGTTGAGCATTTGTTGAATCATCGATCAGGTTTTGGAGATTATTTTGGTCCCGAGTATTTTAATCTTCCTTATGATAAGAAAAATATTCAAGGTATAATGGAACTACTTAAAGATCGAACCCTTGATTTTACACCTGGTGCCGGGGAACAATATTCGAATGCAGGATACATATTGCTTGGGGCTATTATAGAAAAGGTGACAGGCCAATCCTATTCAAAGAATGTAAATGACAGGATAATTCGTAAGCTCAATTTGAAGGATATTTATACAGAGCATATTGATGCAATTCCTGATAAATCTATTGGCTATCTGAAAACCATAAATGGCGTAGAAGACAATTTGGAGTTTATTACTGAACCAAGGAGTGATGGTGGTTTTTGGGCAACTGCCTCTAATATTTTGATTTTTTACAGAAATTTTTTTTATGGGAATACTTTATTGAGTGAAAAAATGAAGGAGCCATTGGAATTTTTTAAACGACTCAATCAGGTTCCGCCTGGTAAAGCTATAGGTATGGCAGGAGGAATGAACGGGATTAATACGATATATAGCGAAATGCCGAATGAAAAAATCAGCATTGTTGTTATGGCGAATATGGATGAACCAGTTGCTGAAAAAATAGCCAGCGGAATCAAACAATTAATCACATGTCAAACGCCTGATCCGGTTGCAATACCTGTGAAACTAGCTGTATACAATGAATATAAATCAAATGGTATCCAGTCACTAAAAGATAATTTTGAATCGCTTACATCCAATTTCAATCATCAGGAACCTAAAGATGCAATTTTGAATATGCTTGGATATGATTTACTCCTAAGTGGTCATTTAAAAGAGGCACTTGAACTGTTTAAACTAAATACTGAACTATTTCCTAATATAGCTAACTGTTGGGACAGCTATGGAGAGGCATTACTCAAGGGTGGAAATGAAAAAGCAGCACTAGCTGCTTATGAGAAGGCGTTGAGTATCAATCCAAATATCCGTACTTCACAGAAGGCAGTCAAAATGTTGTCGAAATGAGAAGTTGATTCACACTATAAGACAAAAGTTGTTTGTCTAAATTAATCAAATTTAAATACTCAACTTAAATTTTTAGAAATATCTTCTTTCGAATTTTGTTTGTTTAGTAGTTTTACTGAAAGGCTTTGAATATAAAAGAGTCAATGGTTATCTATAAATCAACAAATCCAAAGTTGTCAAATTTAAATTGAAATGAGAATTTGGTTATTGATTGTCGTTAGTTAAGAGATGTCAAATCAAGAATTTTTACATTAGCTAAGGTAGGTATTTTTTTATTATAATTTTTTTTCATCTTATTTTCTTTCGGTTGAGATTGTATATACGACTTAAAGTTGTATGTTGACTTTATTCATCTCATACTTCTGTTCCTTTAATTAGCATTGATGTCTTTATGGATTGTTCCTTTAAATGTAAAATATTTTTTCGTTCCTCGTCTTTCATAAAGTTGTCAAAATCTTGTTGAGTTTCAAATTCTATGAGATGAATTTCATAGGGCTGATCCATATGAGTTTCTATGAAGTTGCTTGCTGTAGGTCTAACTCTCAATAGAAGCCTCCCGTTATATTTTAAGATAATCGGAATGGCTACGCTTTCAAATTCGTCAAAAACATTTTCCTGGCCTTCAATAATGTAGATGAGTTGAGTTATATGTATCATTGTTTTATTAATTTGTCTAATTCGCTAATAAAATTTTTAAGTTCTGCTGATGTTTTTATGTTTAATAAATTGCTTTCGGAATCAAACTTAGCTTTTACACCTTTAATTAGCAAAGTCGTTTCCGAATTGAATTTCGCCATTACGGTCTTCATAATGAGTTGCAAATCTTCATGTCCTTTTTCTCCATTAGCTGATGCGGTAATCAGACCACATGGTTTGTCTTCAAATATGGTAGTTGCAATACACCATTCTATTGCATTTTTTAGGCCGCTCGGAATACTAAATACATATTCTGGGGTGCAAATGATAATTCCATCAGCGTGTTCAATTTTGTTTCTGAATTCTAGTATTTGTTTGGGAGGATTGTTGGCGGAAAGTTCGGGATCAAAATGAGGAAGTAATTTTAAATCATTGAATATTGTCAAATTAAATGTATCACCACTTAAAATTTCAATTTTTTCAACAAGTTTTAGGTTTGTCGAATTGGCACTCGCACTTCCAATAATGGCAAAAATATTTTTCTTAGCACTCATTTATAAGTTGTTATAGTTTTATATGGACTACACCATGCACAAAGGAAGGATGTAAAATTACCATTTATTTTATATCTTCTCCATTTCAATATTTTTGAAAAGATGATTGTGTTGTTTTTTAAAAATGCGGTGTATAATAGATTGAATAGGAAATGGTGATTGAATTTGAATATTTTCTTCAACAACTGTAAAGTCACTGTAGGCCTTTAATACAAATGTCATTTCAATTTTTGTAAATTTCAGAATAGTAGCACGCATTATTACAATTTTTTCAAAAGGTTTACTTTCAATGGTTACAGGATAAGTAAATGAACAGGGAATAAATAAAAATTTTAATGTCTCATGGATTATATAACTGTCATTGCCGTTAGAATCAATTTGAGTAATAATGGGATGTACCTTTAAAAATTTTTGCATATCAGTAAGATATTCATAAATAAAGGCAGATGTTTTTTGAATTGTAAATGATAGTTCAATGGGCATATATATGATATTTATTTATATATTGAATATTATATTTTCATCATCCTATGAGCGTTACTTATAATGAACTATTATCACAAGTAATAGCGGGATTGCTTTAAGATAACAATATGAAGAAATAGGATCAACTCAACTTCCCCAATAGAAGAATGGGTCTGTGCTACCCGTTTATACCAACTCAAGCTGCGTAATTCTAGGTCCTATGACTGATCATGTTCCTAGGTTCGTTAAAATATTCATTGAATGATCAAGTAGCCAGTTATGGTAAACATTTCATAGAGTTACTTGTCTTCATGTCTTATGCTTGGAGCGATTTTTGAAAATGCAGCGAAATGTCAGTTGTATGCTGTTTTGTATCATTGCATTACTGTTCAATTATTCAACAATAAACAATTTATAAATCGCAAGTATAATGATTGAAAATGTTATAGTTCCTAAAATCAAGGCAACTTTTTTCATCCGGTGTTTATTTTCTTCCTTCATTTTTTATTTAATTTATTTGTGAGTTTGGATATGTATATCCAGTTTTTATATCTTTTTACTTAATGGGTCTAATTTCAATTGGCGCAGAAGGAACACAAGCAAATTCAGGATTTGACTTTGCGATTTGTATAAAAGCTGCAAAAGCGTCTGCTAACATGATATAAGAGCCGACTTGAGTGACCAAATCAGTTGCAATGCCATTTGAAGTCCAACCTGTTTCCGTTTTTAATCTGGACATGTTATATTGAATAAACGTTTTTATTGTGGAGTTCCATCCATTTGGAAGGGTCTGCAATGTCTGTCCAGCCGAATGGCGATACAACCCATGGGCATCGCCTGTGAGCAGTATCCAACGTCTTAGACCTTGTAGATGCGGATAGTTCATAACGGTATCTATTAACCATTTGGATAATCCTTGGCTCCTGTATCCTTCTAAAATATAAACATCACCAAAATAGGCGATGGTGGCATAGTCTGTAATTATTCTCGCAAATCCTATTTGTCTGTTATCATCGTAAACTCCAAAGCATAATGAATTTTCTATGGAAGTTTGTACTTTTTCTTTTGGAATATTTTTACACCAGTAAGCCTTGGTGGATAAAAATTCGTGAATGGCATCAAGGTCCAGTTTTGTTTTGTCCGTTGATATACTAAATTCGTCTTTGTAAAAATTGAGGTCTGCCATTGTTTATGTTTCATGTATTGAAAGTATGGGTCAGCTGACACAAGGTAAAATTGATGTCGACATCTAAAATCAAGTTATTGGAATTTGAATTTACTGGCATCTAGTATCGAAAATATTCCTTTATTATTTTGCATCTGCGATATTTCGATCTTTAGTTTGGAAGCTGTTAAGAAGCTCATAGCTTTCATTTTTTTATTTTTATTATCGACTTGAATTGAATGTTATAGCTATGCCTTAATGTTAACTGTTTGAATTTTGCGTTTTCAGATTTTCAAGGAGTAGTTTAATACCTTCTTTGGGTGTTGTAGCAGAAATTCCAAATCGTTTTTCAAATTTGGTGCTGTCGAAAATATAATCTTGTTCATATTGATAGATCATCTCAGGAAACTCTCTCATGATAGGAATAAACCACCCAAGTATTTTAATTAACCAAACGGGTACCGTTTGAATTTTAGCTTCGACTTTCATTTCATTTGCAATTAATTGGATCCATTGCAGATTTGTTAATTTTTCTTTTGTAGTAGGAACATGCCATACTTGATTATATGCATCATTTGTATTTCCGAGTAAGGCAGTTGCCTTCGCGGCATCAGGTGTAAATGTATAAGTATGAATTTTGTTGACGTTTCCAAATGCCTGTGCCTTTTTCCCTATCATAAAATTATCAATGACCATCATATTGAGCGCACTGTTTTTATTGTCAGGTCCATAAAAGTCAGCAGATCTGGCTATAAGTGCGGTAAGATTATTGTTCTCTACTTCATTCATAATCATGTCGTGCAGTTGTTGCCTTACCACTCCTTTTTTGCTAGGCGCATGGATGGGTGAAGTTTCAGTCATAAAGGGAATGGCTGTTTTATCATACATATAAACATTATCAAAAAAAACAAGTTTAACATGGTGGAGTTTACATGCATTAATTACCGATTCCATAAAAGATGGCCAGGTTTTTTGCCAAACACTTAATTTATATTCGAATCCAATAACGACATATACAACTTCACTTCCTGAAATGGCCTTTTCGATTTGATTTTGGTCATTTAAGTCAATTGGATAAAGCTCATCAGTTTCATTTACTTTTTTTGGATTTCTACTTACCAATCTTATTTTATTGGTATATTTTTTTAATTCTTTGGCTAATGGGATTCCAATGGCTCCGCCTGATCCTAAAATGGTTTGCATCTTAATTATTTATGAATTATTTATAATTGATATCTTTAAATCCTTGTTGATAAATCATTAGAAAGTTTATGTTTTAAAAAGGATACAATGTACAGTTTGAATCATATTTGTTTTTAAATTTTTATTGTTACCATCTGTGAATCTTCAATATAGAGTTTCGGTTCTCACGCAAAAGGACCTGATTTTGAAGCTTTTAAATATTGAAAAGTCAACATTTTATATCAAAGTATTATTGACTTGAGTTATTTTACAAGGTCGCTAAGATACAAATCTTAATTCATTGGATTCACGAATTGGATATTATTTTATATTAAATGATGAATACTTATAGGAATTAGGTAAGTATTTGTACTTAACTCAGTTTGTTGAAATGAGATCACCATGAATACTGCCAAACGCAATAAAATCAAAATAGGACTACATATCATTTTCATTTGGTAAGGATATTAGACATAAAATAATGACTTGTAAAAATCATTTTTACTAATTTAAAATTTGATACAGGTCAATATTCTCGTAATATTATCGACTCATTGATCTGCATTTTGTTTTTTCCAGCTGTTGCCCTCCAATTCAAATATTTAATTCAATGATTACTTTAATAAACTGAATCAAAAAATCTGGTCAAAGTAATTTAAGAATATATTTTAAAGGCATATTTTACTTACACTTCATTCAATGTTTTTATACTATTTTTTTTGTATCAGAATAAATCGTAGATTAATTTAGGGATAGTCTTATGAGTTAGTATTTATCTTTAGTTTCTAATTGAATCTTTTTAATTTTATTTAAGAGCAGAATAGCTTTCTTCTTGGTGGCATTTCTACTGTTTTCGGTAGCTCGATTTATAAAATCTCTGGCTTCTTTGTTTTTCATTATATCAGAAATAAATGATTTGAATACTTCCAGAACTTTTCCAATGGCAATGTTTTTGCACTCGTTTGTATCAAAGATGTCCTGGTCTACTAACAACAATTCCTTGAATATTTGATTTTTGAATTGCGGTTTATTCTGAGCAATAAGCCCAAGGGCAAATGTGGAGTGGTTGCAAGTGATAAGGTGGCCGCCATGTAATAGTTTGATTAATGATTGAATACAGCCGTCTATTTTGTTCCCTTGATCAACGGAAGATAAATACCCCATAAGATCTATACCAGTCCAATTCAGTATATTGTTTTTTTTATCCAATAAAGTAAGCAGAAAGTCAAAATGGGTTTACAGCTGTTGAGGACTTTCTGCCCCTATTTTGAGCAGATCTTTTGCAAATCCGTATTTTATTTTAGGGTTTGTTGATTTAAGTTTGTTAAAATCAAATCTGCTCGTCATTTTTCAAATTTTGATTTCGTTGGTTCTTAAGTTTTGTATTGTTATGTTTTTGATTAACAATCGACAGCTACTTGAAGGGCGGGACTTTTATAATATACTTTATTTTTTTTAGAAATCTAAGCTTTCATTAATCATTAATGCTGACTTTAGAACACGAAATCTCAGGGTTTGGTTTCTTTTGCTATGTATTATTTGTCTAATCACAGTAATTTGTTTTTAATTTTTATTTTCTGTTTGTCTCTTGCTTTTAGTACAAGATCAACAATGTCACGTGACAAATTTTCGTCTTGATATTTTCTTTCCATATCAATTGATTTGTCAGCTAGTTTAACAGCTTTTAATGCATATTTCACTGCTATCAATGAATGGTCAGCCATATGTGCGGTAGCAACTGCATGTCCTATTGAACGTGCTATTGCAATTTCAATTTGATCTTTCGATTCTTGTGCTACTTCAATTGCGTTTAATGATGCTTGTCTTGCTTGACCAACAGAAGCCTTGTCTTTTGTCCAGTTTCTTGCAATTTCAAGTGCATTTGTCAACCGGCTGTCAATGGTTTTGGTATAGTATATTAAAATATGTTCAACACATTTACAAGCCCATAGTATTAAATGTTTATGCTGCTCTTTTGTTAAAGATCCTCCTCGATGTTCTGCTATAAATTGTTTGTCTCTCATTTAATTATTTTCAGATATTTTATAGTTATGTTTTGTCTTTTTGTAATGACCATTAACATTTTATAGCTCTATGATAGTTGCGATTTCGAATGACAAATCGATCTGTCTGCATGGATTTTGAGCGGAAGTACCAAGATACATTCAAGTATGAAAATCCATTTTTTACCACACGCATTATTGACGTTTCTCTTTATTAGGTTGTCAAGGATTGAATTTTTCAAAAGTATTTCCATTAAATTTAAATGTTCCATTTTCTGGTGTTCCTAGCCATAGATTGCCTAGATTGTCTTTGTACATCGAAACCAACTGAACATCTTTGTTGTCATCTTTAACTGTATAATTTGTAATCGTTTTGCCGTCATATTTATATACACCTTTGTCCCAAGTCGTCAACCAAATAGTTCCATCATGGTCTTCTAAAATGTGGGAATAATATATGTATTCTTCTCCACCAAAAATTTGAGCATCTCCAATACCTTTTGTTTTATGATATTGAAGTCTGGCGCTTTTTATTGTTTTTTCAAAATCGAACTTATACTTATGCCAAGTGTTACACAACCAAAAATCGCCATTTCTATCTTCAAAAATAGAGCGTATACCAAAAGTTCCACCATTGCTTGAAACTATTGTTAAATCCTCTTCATACATCCATTTTATGGATTGTCCATCATAATGACAAGCACCAAAAACAGATGTGCCAAACCACATGGATCCTTTTCGGTCTTTGTAAATGCAATAAACTTCGTAAGGACTAAAAAATGGATTAATTCCTCGATTTGTAATTTCATCGTGTAAGTAGTGTTTTGGAAATTCTAATTGATAGAGAATTTTTCCGTCATAGCGATAAGGACCGTGTTCTCCTCTTTTACCCAAAATATGAAACCACAAATCACTTTCTTCTAATATCCATTCTTTGCTTTTTGTTGGTTGTAAAGGAGAGATTTTTTGACCATCAAATTTATTGATACCACCCAGCGTTGAAAAATAAATATTGCCAAATTGGTCTTCCTGGATTTGTCTTATACTGTCGTTGGCGAGTCCATCTTTGATAGTGAAATTAACTATAGTTTTTCCATCATAACGATATACTCCTTCGCCATTACTACCAAAC
>Ga0138256_10003890_pt1 | contig 15855 bp, 10 predicted proteins | sample KNB2016incub_MG_FD_105486 | JGI IMG/M metagenome (GOLD analysis project Ga0138256, IMG submission 105486) | Active sludge microbial communities from wastewater in Klosterneuburg, Austria - KNB2014incub_MG | ecosystem: Engineered > WWTP > Activated sludge > Unclassified | place: Austria... | reverse complement strand
CCAGCACGAGCACGAGCACGAGCACGAGCACGAGCACGAGCACGAGCACGAGCACGGCGGGAGGCGCCGCATGAGCGCCAGCAAGGCCCCGATTCCCCCCGCGCCGCCCGGCCCGGCCGAGCGCCTGGCCGCCAAGGCCGCAGCCGCCAAGCTGCCCGGTGGCGGCAAGCTGCCACCCAAGCCCGCCGCCAAGCTGCGCGCGCCGCTGCGCTGGCCCATCGGCTACGCCCTGGTGCTGGTGCTGGCGGTCCCCTTCATCATCTATTACGCCAGCCGCTTCGACGCCATCGAGCCGCCGCGCTACTTCCGCTTCGCCAACCCGGGTGCGCTCCTGATGCTGCTCAGCATCCCGCTGCTGGCCTGGGTCGGCTTCCACCTGCGCGCGCGCCGCGGCCCCAGCTTCGCGTTCTCGCGCGTGGCCGACCTCGGCAAGATCCGCCCCGGCACCATGACCTACCTGGCGCCGCTGCCGACCGCGCTGCGCATGCTGGCCCTCGGCCTGTTCGTGTTCGGCCTGGCCCGCCCGCAGGTGTTCCAGGTCGTCGAGACCACCGCCGGCGAAGGCATCGACATCATGATCGTGCTCGACGTGTCGAACTCCATGGAGGAGAGCGACCTCAGGCCCAACCGCCTGGCCGCGGCCAAGGCGACCATCGACGACTTCATCGATCGACGCTCGCGCTTCCGCGCCGACCGCATCGGCCTGGTGGTGTTCGGGCGCGAGGCCTACACCGCGTGTCCGCTGACGCTGGACTACAGCGCGCTGCGCCAGCTGCTGGCCGACGTCGAGCTCGGCATCGTCGATGGCCGCGGCACCGCCATCGGCAATGGCCTGGGCAACGCCATCAACCGGCTGCGGCGCTCCAGCGCGCCGTCCAAGGTCATCATCCTGCTCACCGACGGCGACAACAACGCCGGCAACCTCGACCCGCGCGTGGCCGCCGACCTGGCCGCGCAGTACCGGGTCAAGGTCTACACCATCCTGGCCGGTGACATCGGCGGTGACAGCTTCGGCGGCGGCGGCTTCGGGCGCAGCAAGTACCCGGTCAACCCCAAGCTGCTCGAGGAGATCGCCGGCAAGACCGGCGGCCTGCCTTACCTCGCCAGCGACACCGCCGCGCTCGAGCAGCGCTTCCACCAGCTGCTCAAGGAGCTCAAGACCACGACCATGGTCGAGCGGCGCGAGAAGGCCAGCGAGAAGTACGCCCTCTTCATCCTGCCCGCGCTGCTGCTGCTGGCCCTGGAGCTGATGCTCTCGATGACGCGCTTCAGGAGGTTCCCATGAGCGAGCTCAGCTGGGTCACGGGTGACCTGCGCTGGCTGGCCGCGGGCGCGGTGCCGCTGCTGGCGCTGATCTTCTTCGTTGATCACAAGCTGCGCCAGCGCCGCCTGAACAAGCTGGGCGACCCGCGCCTGATCGCCGAGATGGCCGCCACCACCAGCGGGGCGCGCCGCGGCGTCAAGGCGCTGCTGTTCACCCTGGCCATCGGCCTGGCTGCGCTGGCGCTGGCCGGCCCGCAGCAGCCCGACCGGCGCGCGCCCCCCGAGGCACGCGGGATCGATCTCGTGCTGGCGCTGGACTTCTCCAAGAGCATGCTGGCCGCCGACATCAAGCCGACCCGGCTGCAGGCCGCCAAGGACGAGCTCGGCGAGCTGCTCGACACCCTGCCCGGTGATCGCATCGCGCTGGTGGCCTTCGCCGGCGAGGCGATTCGCTATCCCTTGACCACCGATCATGCGGCCGTCAAGCTGTTCTGGTCCGAGCTTGGACCGGCGGACATGCCGGTCGGAGGCACCGCCTTGGGGCTGGCCATCAAATCCGGAATCCGCAGCCTGGTCGCCGGTCGCGAGCCGGGCAAGGAGCGCGACCAGGCCATGGTGCTGGTCACCGATGGCGAGGACACCGAGGGCGGTGACCCCATCGCCGCCGCGCGTGAGGCCGCCGCGCTGGGCATCCGCATCTTCACGGTGGGGATCGGCGGCCAGGGCGGCGCCCGGGTGCCCGAGGTCGACGAGCTCGGCCACCCCACCGGGATCAAGCGCAACCCCGACGGCTCCGAGGTCACCAGCGCGCTCGACGACAAGACGCTGATCCAGATCGCGGCCGAGACCGGCGGCGAGTATTACCCCCTGGGGCGCGGCCTGGGCGGCCTGTCGGCGCGCCTGTCGCAGCTCAAGAAGGCGGTCACCAAGAAGCAGGCCGCGTTCAAGGTCGACGAGTACAAGCCGCTGTTCATGTGGTTGCTCTTGCCTGCGTTCATCCTGCTGCTACTGGAATCGGTGCTGCGCGAGCGCAGGCGGGTCAGGGCCCCGCGCGTGCGCGCTGGAGGTGTGAAGTGAAGAACTCGAGACTGGCCAGGATGATGACGAAGGGCGCGCTGGCCATCGCGCTGGTGCTGGTGTGCGGCGGCTTCGAGCTGTTCCGCAGCGAGAACGAGGACGTCATCAAGGGCAACCGGCTGCTCGAGGGCGGCAGCGAGGCCGACCTGCAGGCGGCCATCGACGCCTACCGGCGCGCCCAGCGCCAGCTGCCCGACGAGCGGGGCATCGACCTCAACCTCGGCATCGCGCTGGGCAAGAAGGGCGACTTCAAGAAGGGCGCCGAGCACCTGGAGATCGCGGCTGGCTCGCACAGCCCGGCGCTGCGAGCGCAGGCGCTGTATGTCGCCGGCAACCTGCACTTCCGCGCCGCCGAAAAGGTCAAGGAGCCCAAGAGCCCCGACGAGGCCAAGCTGCGCCTGGAGGAGCTGGCCGCCGCCATGAGCGCGTACCGGCGCTCGCTGGAGACCCAGCTCAAACACCCGCTGGAGACGCGCCTCGGCACGCTGACCGGCGACACGCGCTGGAACCTGGAGCTGACGCTGCGCGAGATGAAGAAGGACGAGGAGAAGCGCCAGCAGCAGCAACAGCAGCAGCAGCAGAATGGCCAGAACGGCCAGAACCAGCAGCAGCAGAACGGCCAGAATGGCCAGAACGGGCAGAACGGCCAGCAGCAGAACGGGCAGAACGGCCAGAACCAGCAGCAGAATGGCCAGAACGGGAAGAACGGCCAGAACCAGAACGGGCAGAACGGCCAGCAGCAGAACGGCCAGAATGGCCAGAACGGCCAGCAGAACCAGAACCAGAATGGCCAGAACGGGCAGAACGGCCAGCAGCAGAACGGCCAGAACGGGCAGAACGGCCAGCAGAACGGCCAGCAGCAGCAGAACGGCCAGAACGGCCAGCAGCAGCAGAATGGCCAGAACGGGCAGAACGGCCAGAACCAGCAGCAAAATGGCCAGAACGGCACCGGCCAGAATGGCCAGAACGGCCAGGCCGGCGGGCCCTGCGATCCGTCCAAGGAGATCTGCGGGTCGAACCCGGGTGACGCGCTGCTCGACGCCCTGGAGCGCACCGAGAAGAACCTGGCCCTGGAGCGCGCGCGCCAGCGCCCGGGCCTGCGCCGCAAGCCGGTGAAGGACTGGTGATGTCGTGACGCGTCGGCGCAGGCTGACGATGCAGGCCGTGGTCGCGCTGGCGCTGTGTGCGCTGGCGGCGGTGGGCCGAGTCGCGCGTGCGCAGACCGTCAGCGTGACCTCGGACGTCACCCCCAAGGTCGGCACCATGGCCGACCGCTTCGTCTACACGGTCGAGATCGCGGTGACCGGGATCTTGGGCTATGACCGCTTCAATCCGCCCAGGTTCAACGACTGGTCGATCGCCGACGTGTCGACCCGGCAGTCGACCCAGTGGCTGTACGACCCGGCGCGCGGACAGGAGATCAAGAACGTCGAGGTGCGCCGCTACACCCTGGTGCCGCGCCGCGCCGGCAAGCTGAAGATCGAGGAGGCGCTGGTCAAGATCGGCAAGGACGATCACCTGACCAAGCCGCTGGTGGTCGACGTCGACTCGTCGGGGCAGCCCACGCTGCCGTCACCGGGCGCCAGCCCCGGCCCGGGCCCAGGTGGCGTGCAATTGCCGCCGACCGCCAACCCCGACCTCTTCATCGAGGGCAGCGTCGACAAGAAGAAGGTCGTGGTCGGCGAGCAGGTCGTGGTCAGCTGGAAGCTGTTCGTCGCCGGCGGCGAGCTGTCGCAGTGGATGCCCACCCAGGAGCCCACCGCCGACGGCTTCTGGGTCGAGGACCTGACCCGCCCGACGCACTTCACGTACACCGAGGAGACCCGCAACGGTAAGCACTACACGTCGACGACGATCCTGACCCGCGCGCTGTTCCCGCTGCGCGCGGGCGAGCTGCGCGTGGGCAGCCTGGGCGGGCGCGCCGAGGTCTTCGGCGGACCGGCCTCGGGCAACGAGGAGGTGCGCTCGGCGCCCATCGCGCTGGAGGTCGCGCCGGCGCCCGCGCTGGGTCGCCCGGCCGGCTTCGAGCCGCCCAACGTCGGCAAGTTCAGCATCAAGGCCAGCGCCGATCCCACCAGCGTGCAGGGCGGCGACCCCATCATGCTGACGGTCGACATCGAAGGGCAGGGCAACGTGCGCGGCCTCAAGATCCCGATGCTGCTGGAGCTCGGCAAGGTGCTGCCGAAATTCCGGGTGTTTCAGCCCAAGATCGACGAGTCGGTGGCGATCGACGACGACGTCATCGGGGGCAAGCGCAGCTATGTCTTCCGGCTGCAGCCGCAGGCTGACGGCGAGTTCGAGATCCCGCCGCTGGAGCTGGCCTACTTCGACCCCGAGGCGCACGAGTACCAGGTCGCGAAGACCGCCGCCATCCCGGTCGCCATCTCGGGCGTGCCCGCGACGCCGGCCACGCCGGGCAACCCCGACGACGCCAACAAGAACATCATCGACGCCCCGCGCATCCACGGGCAGGTCTATGGCAGCACGCTGACCTCGCGCAAGCGCTCGCGCTTCCACCAGCAGCCCATGTTCTGGCTGCTGCTGGTGCTGCCGCCGCTGTGTCTGCTCGGCGTGGTCGGGTTCGACCGCGTGCGCGCGCGCATGCTGCGCGAGACCCCGCGCACGCGCCTCCGTCGCGCCGCCAGCCGGGCGCGCAAGACGCTGCGCCTGTGCGAGCTGCACATCAAGGGCGAGCGCCCGGTGAAGTTCTTCGCCGAGCTGTCGCGCGCGCTGACCGATCACCTGGAGGATCGCCTGGGCATCCCGGTGGCCGGCATGACGCGCGACGAGCTGCGCCGCATGCTGAGCGACCGCGGCATGCCCGAGGAGACCCTGGCGCAGCTGGCCCGCGAGCTGGAAAACTGCGACTTCGCGCGCTTCGCGCCGTCGGCCTCGGGGCCCGGCGAGATGCGCGCCGCGCTGCGCCGGGGCAAGACGCTGCTGGGTGAGATCGAGCGCGCGCCCCTGAAGAACGACAAGGACGCCAAGGCCGACGGCGCCTCGGGGGAGGCCGCGTGAACCTGCGCGATCTGGCCGAGCGGCTGCGCCTCGGCACCGTGGCCCTGGTGCTGATGCTGGTGGTGGGCGTGGGCGCGGCGAGCTGGAAGATCTGGGGCTACACGCACCCGCCGGTGCGCGTGCTCGACGCCTCGCACGCCAAGGCCTTCGAGGCCGCCAACCACGCCTATGCGGCGGGCGACTTCGCCACCGCGATCCGTGGCTACAGCGACCTGACCCGCGACGTCGCGCACGAGGAGCTGTACTACAACCTCGGCAACGCCTACTTCGGCGCCGGCGAGCTGGGCCGCGCGATCTACTGGTACGAGCGCGCCCTCGAGCTCGACCCCAGCTGGGACGCCGCGCGCGCCAACCTCAGCAAGGCGCACGAGTATGTGCGCGCGTCGCAGCCCGAGGACGAGTTCCGCGGCGGCGCCCGCGACCAGTGGCAGGTGCGGCTGGCGCGGCGCTTCACCGCGGAGCAGCTGGAGCTGGTGTTCCTGCTGGCCTATGTCGCGCTGTTCGCGCTGCTGATCGTGGTGCGCTATGTGCCGGGCGGCGCCGGGCGCACCTCGCTGGTGGTCGGCTCGGTGCTGGTCGGCGTGTTCGCGCTGGGCAGTGGCCTCATGCTGGCCAACAAGATCCGCGTCACCGAGCGCTACCACTACGCCATCACGCTGCCGGCCAAGCTGCCGCTCAGGGTCGGGCCGCATGACGACGCCTCCAGCGAGGCCGCGGTGCATGCGGGTTTGCGCGTCCAGGTGTTGCATGTCGATGCCGAGGATTGGGCCAAGATCCGGCTCGAAAATGGCTATGACGCCTATGTGAAGGCGACCGACCTCGGCCTCCTGGACTGAGGCGCGCCAGAGCCACGCCAGACCGGCCCTCGACGGCGAGGCCGGCGAGGGGGTAATGTCGGGGGGCCGCGATGTCTGCGACACCCACCAGAAGCACCCGCACCGAGAAGCCCAGGCTGCTCGTGGTCGACGATGATCCCGCTGCGGCCGATCTGGTCGGGCGTCATCTGCGCGAGCTCGACGTCGAGGTGGTGGGCGCCTCGGGTGGTGAAGCGGGCATCACGGCGGCGCGCGGTCGCCGCTTCGACGTCGCCCTGGTCGACTTCTACATGCCCGACAAGGGCGGCCTCGACGTGCTGGCGGCGCTGCAGGATCTGGCGCCCGACACCCGCGTCATCCTGACCTCGGGCCAGGAGCCCAGCGAGGTCGCCATCGAGGCCATGCGCCACGGCGCCTTCGACTTCATCGGCAAGCCGTTGTCGGGCGGCGAGCTGCGCCTCCGGATTGAACGCGCGCTGCGCGATAGACACGGCGGGCGCGGCGACATCCGCGGCGCCGCGGTGTCGGCCAAGGTCGCCCAGGTCAAGGCCAACCTGGAGGCGACGCGGCCACCACCCTCGGGCACCGCGGCGGATCTGGCCAAGCCGGCCGCGGGCGAGTCACGCCGCCCGCGCAAGAGCGACGTCATCATCGGCTCGGGGCCCTGGATCAAGGAGCTCTACGAGCGCATCTCGATGGTGGCGCCGACCGACGTCACGGTGTCCATCTTCGGCGAGAGCGGCACCGGCAAGGAGCTGGTGGCGCGGACGATCCATGCGCTGTCGAACCGCTACGAGCGGCCCTTCGTGGTCATGAACTGCGGCGCCATCCCCGAGGCGCTGCTGGAGGACGAGCTGTTCGGCCACGTGCGCGGCTCGTTCACCGACGCCTCGAAGGATCGCGAGGGCCTGTTCGCGCTGGCCGACGGTGGCACCCTGTTCCTCGACGAGATCGGCGAGATGCCGCCGCAGCTGCAGGTCAAGCTGCTGCGCGTGCTGCAGTCGCAGGAGTTCCGGCGCATCGGCGACGATCACGACATCCGGGTCGACGTGCGCGTGGTGACCGCGACCAACCGCGATCTCGAGAAGGCGGTGCGCGACGGCAGCTTCCGCCAGGACCTGTTCTACCGCATCAACGTCTTCCCGCTGACGCTGCCGCCGCTGCGCGATCGGCGCGAGGACATCCCGCTGCTGGCGCACCACTTCCTGCTCAAACATCGGCAAAAAGTCGGCAAGAAGGTCGAGGGCTTCACGCCCGGCGCGATGCACAAGATCGTGAACTACCCGTGGCCCGGCAACGTGCGCGAGCTGGAGAACCGCGTGCACCACGCCCTGGTGCTGGCCCAGGGCGACCGCCTGCTGCCCGACGACATCCCCATCGACGCCCCCAGCGGCGCCGCCGGCACCGCCATCGACGTGTCGCGCCCGTTCCGCGACCTCAAGCGCGAGGTCGTCGACGCCTTCGAGCGCGACTACGCCCGCGAGCTCCTCAAGGCCCACCACGGCAACCTCGCCGCCGCCGCCCGCCAGGCCCGCGTCGACCGCAAGAACCTGTGGGCCCTGCTCAAGAAGCACGGCATCGAGGTCAAGGAGTTCAAGGCCTGACCGTTGGCAGCGCCGCCAACCGAGTTGGCGTTTGCGCGCGCAAGTGTGCGCAGCCGGGCAGGGCAGGCTGGCCCGCCCCGTGCTGAGGGCTGCGGCATGACCCGCGTGTGGCCACTGCTGGCCGGAGTGTTGCTGCTGCTGCCGGCCGGCTGTGCCGACGACGAGCTGCCCCTGACGCCCGATGCCGCCAACCTCGACGATGGCACCGGCCCCGAGGGCCGCCAGGTCGACGTGCTGTTCGTGATCGACAACTCGGGCAGCACAGTCGCGGTGCAGAACGCGCTCGCTGCGTCCTTCCCGGCCTTCCTGGCGCGCCTGGACCGCAGCGGCGAGCGGCCCGATCTGCACATCGGCGTGGTCACGTCTTCGCTTGGCGCAGGCGACTTTCACCTGCCGAGCTGCGAGACACCCGGTGGTGATCGTGGTGTGCTCGCACTCGGCCACCCCCTGGTGAACTGCGCGCGGCCTCGCGATCGTTTCATCGCGGATGTGGCGGGTCCGGGGGGGCGCATGCGCAACTACGACGGCCCCATGGAGACCATCTTCTCGTGCATGACCCGCCTGGGCATCGACGGCTGCGGCTTCGAGCAGCACCTGCAGGCGATGCTGAAGGCGCTCGACGGTTCGGCGTCCGAGAACGCCGGCTTTCTTCGGCCGGGTGCGCTCCTGGTCGTGATCATCCACGCCGACGAGGACGATTGCTCTGCGCGCGACCCCGAGCTGTACGACCCCACCCGCCTCGCGCTGGGGCCGACGACGTCGTTTCGCTGCTTCCAGTTCGGTGTCCGCTGCGAACCCGCTGGCCTGGAGGCCAGCACCCCGGGGCCGCGCACTGCATGCCAATCGGATGAGGCCTCGACCTACGTGCAGTCGGTGCGCTCCTACGTGGAGTTCCTGCTTCGCCTCAAGGGCTCACGTCGCAAGCTGGTGGTCGGCACCATCATCGGGACCGGCCCGGTCGAGGTCGGCACCGACAACACGACGAACCCGCTGCTGCTCCCCAGCTGCATGGCCAGCACTGGCACCGCGGCGCCTGGCGTGCGACTGGCCGAGTTCGCGCGTTTGTTCGGCCCCAACGGCTTCGTCGAGAGCATCTGCCGCACCGAGTACGTGCACGTCCTGGAGGTGATCGCCGACCGCATCAGCCAGCTGCTACCGGCGCCAGCCCCACGCATTCCTGACGGCGGTGTCGATTGAGCCTGATGGTTCGCGGCGGCCGAGGCGTAGCCGCAGTGCTCGCGCTGGCGATGGTCGCTGCGGGTTGCGGCGCGGGGGACGGCGCCGTCGAGTGGCGCGACGCGGGGGAACTCATCGTCGAGCCAGGGCCGATCAACCGCGATGTCGACCTGCTGTTCGTCGTCGACAACACCGACAGCATCACCGACGAGCAGCATGCTCTGGTGATGGCCTTCCCGCGGCTGGTCAGCCGCCTGGCGAGCGCTGGCCCCCTGCCGAACCTGCACATCGGATTGGTCAGCACCGACCTCGGCGTGGGCCCGTTCTCCGTGCCGGGGTGCACCATGGATGGTGACCGCGGCGTGCTGATGAACCGACCGATGGTCGCTGGCTGCAGGCCTCCGCAGGGGCGCTTCATCAAGGATGTCGAGAGTCCGACCGGCCGGGTCCGCAACTATGTGGGGGGGCTCGAGGAGACCTTCGGTTGCATCGCGCGCATCGGCATCGACGGCTGCGACCGCGAGCAGAGCCTGGAGGCCATGCGTCGCGCCCTCGATGGTTCGCTGGCCGAGAACGGTGAGTTCTTGCGACCCAACGCGCTGCTGGTCGTGATCATCATGGGCGAGGACGACGACTGCTCGGCGCGCGGGCCCGCGCTGTTCGATCCGGCTGACGAGACCCTGGGACCAGCCACCCGGTACCGGTGCTTCGAGTACGGCGTGGTGTGCAAGCCGATCGGTCAAGATCGGCGCAGCATTGGTCCGCGCACGGACTGTCGCTCCGACGAGCAGTCGCGCTACCTGCATTCGGTGGGTTCATACGTCGACTTTCTGGTCCGCCTCAAGGGCTCGCGCAGTCGCGTCGTGGTCGGGGCAATCGTCGGTACCGGGAAGGTCGAGGTCGGCGAGTTCACGACGGGAGAGCCCGTCGTGCTCGCCAGCTGTGCCTCGATGAGCCACGGCCTCGCTGCACCCGGCATCCGGCTGTCCGAGTTCGCCCGGTCGTTCGGCTTCAACGGCTTCGTCGACAGCATCTGCCAGGATGGCTATGGCGCGGGGCTCGAGCGCATCGCCGACCGCATCAACCAGCTGATCGGGTCGCCGCCGGTCGCGATCGCCGACGGCGGCCTCGATTGACCCACGGGGGTCAGTCGGCGCTGTGGCAGACGGCTTCGATGTTGTTGCCGTCGGGGTCGAGGATGAAGGCGGCGAAGTAGGTCGGGCTGTAGTCGGCGCGCAGGCCGGCGGGGCCGTTGTCCTTGCCGCCGCTCGCGAGGGCGGCGGCGTGGAACTTCTTCACCGCGGCGCGCGACGGGGCGCGGAAGGCCAGGTGCACGCGGGTCATGGGTTCGCCCTCGGCGATCCACAGGTCGATGGCGCCTTCGACACCGAAGCCGGCTGACTTGCCCTTGTCGTCGGCGGCCTCGGGGCGGTAGCCCAGCGGGGCCAGGGCCTTGTCGTAGAACGTCTTGCTCTTGCTGTAGCTGCGCACTTTCAGGCTGATGTGGTCGATCATGGTGTTGCCTCCTGCCACTGCGAATAGCAAAGCGCGCGCGGGCAAACTTGGTAACAATTGCTCGATGCCGGCGTGGCGCGAGGGGCTGGTCGAGGTGCGCGAGTATCACTGCGCGGCCTGCGAGGGCGCCGGCCCCGAGGACGAACGCTTTGGCGCCACCACCATCTCGCTGGTGCAGCGCGGCGTGTTCGCGGTCCGCACCGACGGTGCCGCCGAGGTGCTGGGGCCCGGCTTCCTGCTGGTCGGCAACGCCGGGCAGCACTTCCAGGCCTCGCACCCGCATGGCGTCGGCGACCGCTGCCTGATCTTCCAGTTCGCGCCGTGCGCGGTGGAAGAGCTGGCCGGGCAGCTGCGCCGCGGCGCGCAGCGCCAGCCGTTCGCGCGCAACGTGCTGCCGCCGCTGCCACGCGTGGATGCCTTCAGCCATCTGGCCGAGCAGCGGGTGCGCGGCGCGAAGACGCTGGCGACCACGCTGGGGCTCGAGCAGCTGGCGCTCGCGCTGGCGCGCCAGGTCCTCGCCCACGCCGGCAGCGGCAGCGCGCGTGGCGACCGCGCCACCGCGGTGCGCGACGACGCCCGCACCCGCGATCAGATCTGCGCCGCCATGACGCACATCGAGGACGGCGCCGCCGACGAGCTGTCGCTCGGTGAGCTGGCGGCGACCGTGGGCCTCAGCCCGTTCCACTTCGTGCGTCTCTTCAAGCGCCAGACCGGCGTCACGCCGTACCGCTTCCTGGTGCAGACCCGGCTGCGCCACGCCATCGCGCTGCTGCGCGACACCGCGCTGCCAGTCACCGACATCGCCTATGACGTCGGCTTCGGCGACCTGTCGAACTTCATCAACGCCTTCAGGCGCGAGGTCGGTTGCTCACCGGGGCGATTCCGCCGCAGCGGCGTTTCGACGCCTTAGCATGCGAGCGGGGCAGTCTCGCCATTGCCTCGCGGCGAAAACACCGCGCATCTCTACTTGCATCAAGTGTGAGACTGATTGCGGCCGCTTGCGCAACCTCTCTCAACTGCTGACACCGTTACAGATGTGACCCCGCGCGTGGTGTTTTCACCCCTCTTATTGTCCCGAAAACAGCCACTTGCGCGCGCTCGACCAGCGCAAGCGCGCGGAAACACTGATACGATGGCGATGGCCTGCTGATTGCTTTGGTGAGGCACCCGATGGCGAAGGTGTGTTCTCGCGGCGTTGCTCGTGTGGGATTGGGCCTGATCGCTCTTCTGGCTCTGGCTGGGGGCGCTTGTTCAGAGTCCGAGACCACCCGTGTGCCACGCGACGTGGCCACCTCGGGACCGAGCACCCTGCTGGTCGGTTTCGCCAAGTCGACGGCGACCTCGAAGCTGCAGGCCGCGGTCGCGCGCCATGGCGGCTACCTGGTGCAGCGCGCCGACGCCCTCGACGTCGCCCTGGTCAGCTTCCCCGACGAGACCTCGGCGCGCGCCGCCGCGACCGCGCTGACCGCCGACCGCCTGATCACGTCGGTGCAGGAGAACGCCGCTTGCGGCGGTGCCGGCGTCGGCCCGTCGCCGCTGCTCGACCCGCAGCTGCTGCGTCGGCAGTGGAACCTGCCCGCGATGGGCCTGCCGCCGCTGGGCTGGGCCTTCCTGAACACCGCGCCCAGGGTCACCGTCGCGGTGCTCGACACCGGCGTCGCCTACGAGAACTACGACGTGTACCGCCAGGCCCCCGTGCTGGCCGGCGTCACCTTCGTGCCCGGCTATGACTTCGTCAACCGCGACGACCATCCCAACGACGACCACCAGCATGGCACCCACGTCGCCAGCGTGATCGCGGCCGCGCGCTCCTTCCGCGCGGTGGCGCCGCGGGTGCGCCTGATGGCGGTCAAGGTGCTCGACGACCAGAACCGCGGCAGCGAGCTGACGCTGGCCGAGGGCATCGTCTACGCCACCCAGCACGGCGCCAAGGTCATCAACATGAGCCTGGCCTTCCCGCCCGGCTACATCCCGGGCCGGGTGCTCAACCAGGCCGTCGACTATGCCGCCGCGCACGGCGTCGTCATGGTGGCTGCCGCCGGCAACCACGGCGGCGACGTGGTGACCTACCCGGCGGCCTTCCGCGAGGTCATCGCGGTGGGCGCCTCCAAGCTGCGCAGCACGCGCGATCTCGAGAAGCGCTGGTGGTCGAACGCCGACCGCCACCTGGAGCCGGCCGACTACTCCAACCTGGGCGCGCGCATCGACGTGCTGGCGCCTGGCGGCATGGTCGACGAGGACCTCGACGGCGACGGCCAGCCCGAGGCCATCCTGGGCCAGACCTTCGAGCCCGGCCACTATGACCGCTTCCGCTACTGGTCGGCCGCCGGCACCTCGCAGGCGGCGGCCGAGGTCTCGGGCCTGGCCGCCCTGATGCTGGACGACAACCCCCGCCTGAGGCCCTACGACCTGCGCGCGCTGCTGGGCGAGACCGCCGAGCTGCGCGGCAGCGGCCCGCTCGACGACCAGCTCGGGCGCGGCTATGTCGCGGCCTCGCACGCGCTGCTGGGCAACCTGTGGGAGCGCTTCTCGCGCCGGCAGCGGCCGATCTTCTTCGCCAACGTCGCGGTCACGCTGCACGACGGCCCCGGCGGCCTGAAGGCGCGCGCCACCGTCGAGGTGCTCGACCAGAAGCAGCGCCCGGCCGCCAAGGTGCGCGTCTCGGGCTCGTTCGCAGGCGGCGGGATCTCGGCGGTCGAGGGCGAGACCAACAACGACGGCGTGGTCCGCTTCACGGTGGCGCTGCCGGCGACCACGCACATCACGGCGTTCCAGGTCGATGCGGTCGCGACCAAGCGCGGCTCGCGCTATGGCGAGACGGTCGATCGTCCGCGCGGCATCATCCGCATCGGCGCCGGCTCGCTTGATCTGCTGTCACAGTTCGGGCGCCACCTGATGGCGCAGGGCCAGGGCGTGGGGCCGTCACCGTTGCTGGTGTCGTACGCGCCGTCGGCCGTGGGCAACGATCCGACCTACCGGCAGACCCTGAACCTGCTCAACTGGAGCTGGAGCCTGGCCACGGTGCCGATGACGGTGGCCGCCGACGAGGCCTGGTACGCCTCGGTGTTCCCTGACACCTTCGCGCGTCGCGCCATCAGCAGCCAGCTCGGCGTCGGGCCGTCGCCGCTGCGCTTCACCAGCACGTCGTTCCCGGTCGCGCTGTCCACCACGCTGAACGATCGGCTGGCGTTCCTGCTGGCGACCTATGTCAGCGGCAACAACAACGACCCGCTGGCCGATCTGCACGCGGTGCTGGGCGTCGGCGCCAGCCCGCTGATCCCTGACATCTACAACTCGCCCGACTGGTTCCCGGGCGGCGGCAACAACGACGACAAGCAGGACGAGGTCTTCGTCGCCACCGACGCCCTGTGGGCCAACGCGATGGGGGTCGGTCCCTCGCCGCTGTTCGACCCCAGCCTGTACCGGCTGCTGCGCCCGGTCGAGTTCGACGGCCTGAAGACCCTGGTGTCTTCGTACGTGCCGTTCGGCCTGTCCGACGAGGCGCGCCCGGTGCTCGAGCTGCCCGAGGTGCTGACCGCGGCGGGCGTGACCCTGGTGACCACGCCGGCCAGCGCGGTCGGCCTGGGTAGCGGCTTCTCCCTGCTGCCTCCCTAGAGAGAGATCGCGCCTCGGGCCTCGGGCCTCGGCGTGGACGAACCAGGGCGGTCGAACTCCCCCTCGACTGCAGGTGAACGTCCCCCGAGGCCCGTAGCCCGAGGCCTTCCGTTAGCGCGGCGCGGCGGCGCGTGGCAGGCGGAAGCTGAAGGTGCTGCCCTGGCCCAGCTCCGACTCGACCCAGATGGTGCCGCCGTGGCGCCGGATGATCTCGCGCGAGATGAAGAGGCCGAGGCCGAGCCCGAGCGCCTTGCGCTTGCCTGACTCGCCCTGGGCGAACTTCTCGAACAGGCGGTCGCGGCGCTCGGCGGGGATGCCGGGGCCGGTGTCGGCGACGTCGACGCGCAGCACCATGCGGGCGTCGCCAGCGCCGGGCGCCAGCGGGACCCAGGCGGCCAGGTCGTCGCCCGCGACCGCGCCAGGGCCGCCAGCCTCGTCGACCACCGCCAGGGCCTCCTCGCGCACGCGCACCGTGATGGTGCCGCCGGCGGGGGTGAACTTGAGGGCGTTGGCCAAGAGGTTGGTCAGGACCTGGTAGATCCGGTCGCTGGAGCCCAGCGCCGACGCCATCACCGGGGCGATCTCGGTGACCAGGCGGACCTCGCGCTTCTCGGCCTGCGGCGCGAACGACGCCGCCAGATCGCGCGCCACCTTGCCGAGGTCGACCGGGGCCATCGACCACTCGACCTTGCCGGCCTCGACGCGCGCCATCTCGAGCACGTTGTCGACCAGGCGGCGCAGGCGCTCGCCGTCGCGGTGGATGCGCTCGATCATGTCGATGATGTCGGGTGGCAGGCTGGCGCGCTCCTCGTCGTTGAGCTCCGAGAAGCCCAGGATCGACGACAGCGGGTTCCTGATCTCGTGCGCCAGCACGGCCATCAGCTCGGTCTTGCGCTGCTCCTCGGCGATCAGGCGGGCGTTCTCGACCGCGATGGCGGACTGCGCGGCGAGCGCCTCCAGCAGGGCCAGGCCGACGCGCGACTGGCGCTCGTCATCGACGTCGGCCAGCTTGCGCGAGTCGACATAGACGATGCCGATGACGCGGCCGTGGCGGCGCATCGGCGCGCACAGCACCGAGCGCAGGCCGAGCGCGATGACCGAGCGCTGCGCGCGCAGGCCGACGTCGGCGTCGATGTCGGTGACCGCCAGCGGCTCGCCGGTCTCGGCCACGCGCTTGACCACGCTGGCGGAGAACTGCGCCTCCTCGGGCTGGAAGCTGTCGGCCTCGCCGGCGCGCACGCGGCGCTTGCGCTCGGTGGGGCGGCCGCGCTCGTCGAGCAGCAGGATGAAGCCGCGGTCGAAGCGGGTCGCCTCCAGGATCTTCTCGAGCACGATCTCGAGCAGGCGGTCGAGCTCGATGCGGCCGGCGGCGCGCGCGATGTCGAGCACGACCTCGAAGCCGGCGCCGCCCAGGGCCGCGCGGCCGCGCTCGTCGGGGCTGGCGCCGCCGGCGCCGCCCGCGGGATCGGTCAGCCAGCGCCGGCGTTCGCGTGCGCGGGCCAGATCCCAGCGCGCGCCCAGCGCGGCGAAGCCCTGCGCGGCGCGGGTGGCGTGGGCCTCGGCGTCCTGGATCTCGGACCTGGCGATCGACAGCTCGGCGGCCTCGAGATCGATGCGCGCGGACTCGTACTTGGCGCCGAGCTCGCCGGCCAGCTCGCGGCCGCGCTGCAGGAACCAGGCGGCGCTGTCGAGATCGCCGCACATGCGCAGGCAGGCGGCGGCGACCCGGTGCAGCGCGGCCTCCTCCAGCTTGGCGCCCTGCTGCTTGGCGT